>ERZ826764.2807-NODE-2807-length-15482-cov-4.279380_pt1 | contig 15482 bp, 14 predicted proteins | sample MGYA00519870_ERZ826764 | MGnify/ENA primary metagenome ERZ826764 (study PRJEB31778, sample SAMEA3449239) | human gut metagenome | biome: human gut; feature: human-associated habitat; material: faeces | place: United Kingdom | collected 2010/2012 ...
TCCCCTTTTTTGATCTCACCCATGACCTCTCTCATTATTGTTCCAGTCAGCTTTTTCTCCCGGCTTAATTTCTTCATTCTCTGTGCCTGGGAAATGGATGGAACTGCCTGTGTATACTCCATAGCATCTATAAATTCCTTTTGTTCCTCTATCGTTAAATACGAAAGTTCCACAGCCGGGTTAAATGAAAGTTCACCGTTATCCAGCTTTTCCAGTAACTCAGGAATAAGATCCGTCAACTTCAGATACCGCTGTACCTGTTTTGCGCTGTCACCAAATTCTTCACCAATGATTTCTACTGTCTTTTTTCCTTTCAACGGGTAGTCAGACTGGCTACTTTTTCTTCTTCCTCCGGTTCGCTTCATAGCTTCATTCTTCATCTTATAAGCAAAAGCCTTTTCACTGAATGTTATCTGCTGCCTCTGTAAATTGGAATCCACCATATTAATTACTGCTTCATCATCCGACATGACTCTGATAATGACCGGCACCTTCCTGTAACCAAACTTTTCAGCAGCTGCCTTTCTTCTGTGTCCGGAGATAATCTCATAAACACCATCTGGAATCGGTCGTACAATCAGTGGATTTATGATTCCGTATTTCTCAACACTCGCACTGAGCCGAATCATTTCCTGATCCATCCGAACCTTAAATGGATGGTTCTTAAAGGTCCGCAGACGTTCCAGCTGAATCTCTATAATTTTTTCGCCATCTTCTGGAACTGATGCACTTCGTGTATCCACTGTATCCATATCTTTCCTCCATTTCTTATCTGCAACAGAAAAAGCCTGTCCAGATAGATTTCTTTTTGAAATCTGATCCAAACAGGCTTACTGTTGACCTTAGTTTTCACTAAGCAAAGATCTTATTGTATTCACGCCTAATAACTTACCGCCGGATATTTCCCTTCCTCTTTTTTCTTATCTGAGCTTGAATTTACATCCACTTTCTCAAATAAACAGCTGGCTTTTCTCTTTTATTAGAATTTCGATTTATTTCCAGCTATTATACCAGCAGTGCGTTTTATTAGACAGCGGCTAATAGGATTTTTTCCGTATTAGCTGATATTCCATTCCTTTTTCCCTCTGAAAAAACAAAAAAGCGGAAATCATATTAGAAATTTTTCTAATACATTCCGCTTTTGATAGGACGTCCCGTGCGGGAATCGAACCCACATCTAGTGCTTAGGAGGCACTTATTCTATCCATTAAACTAACAGGACAAATACCGGATTTTTGGCTTAAAATCAAGGTTTTCAGCCATTTCAACGGCATTGGATTTTATGATTTAAAACTGACTTGCGTCAGCTGAATCAATCTTATATGATGAAATTTTTTGGTATGAAGCTATCGCCTTTTCCAAAAACGCATGTCCTCTTAATTGTGACATCACATAACAGAATCGAACTCAAATTCATTTTTCTGTTATACGCCGAGGCGATAACTCTGGTCACCGCTTAGGAGGCACTTGTTCTATCCATTAAACTAACAGGACAAATCTGTAGCTTCAATTGTACTATAATTACACACAAATTACAAGACTTTTCTTCTGTTCCGCCCTTACAATGGTTACTGTTCGTTAGAGCATGTTTGAAAAAAGCTTTCTACAAGATGTGCATCACGAAGCAGTTACCACTTCTGAAATATAAATTGATGCACTATACGGTTGGCATCTGTATACTTGTAAGAGCTTTGGCACAGTGCTAGAATAGTAAAAGTTGTATTTTTCAAATAGATTTTTAATTACCAGAAGGAGACCTCAGCCATGCAGCAGGAATTCATTACAGTAACCTTCAATCGCACGAAGATCGCGATCCGATGTGCAGACATTCTCTATGTGATCATGTCAGATGATCATTGCAGGATTCATATGTTTGATGGAAACGTGTATCGTTGCCGAATGACACTGAAAGAATTAAAGAAACAATTGAATGAAGAATTTATTGAGGTAAAACGTGGCTGTATGGTAGCTGTATCTGCAATCAGTGATATTGGAGACAGGATTTTGCTGTCTAATGGTGAGAAAATTTGCTATACAAAACGTAAAAAAAGGGTGCTCAGAGAAGAACTGCAGAAAAATCAGGAGCTTATAATTGCAAAAATCAGTAAAAAAAAGCTGCCGCTGACAGCAGAAGAATATCGCAAATATTATAAAATATGTGATGCTCTCCCTTTTGCATTCACGGATATAGAAATGGTATTCAATGAAGAAAAAAAGGCAGTGGACTGGATCTTCCGCTATGGGAATGAAGCGTTAGCTGCCCTGGAAAAGCAGCCCTTAGACAAGATGATCGGAAGTTCCTTTTCCAGTCTTTTTTCCAATATGGACGCAAAATGGCTTCATGTTTATGAACGTGCCACCTTGTATGGTGAAACACTGGAAATCATGGATTATAGTCCTGAAATAGATACGAATCTGAAAATTATATGTTTTCCTACATTTCCGGGACACTGTGGATGCATTTTGTTTAATGCAGACAAAATGAAATCTATAAGTGAAGAAAATCATCTGGTCAGATTGGTTGAAGTTTCCATGAAAAGTAATTCCTCTAAATAACAAATGTCGTTTTACCGCTTATTAGGTTGATTTACCGCAATAGAAATGTTATTTCTCTATAATTCGATTGTTCCCCTGATACATTCATGCTATATTTTTATTAGATATTGTTTTTTGCAAGCAATTAAGATTTACAGCAGAAAATATCTGATTTTTTTGCAGAACAAGGGGGAAAACGTATCATGAAAAGAAAAAAAGCAGTTACTTTGACTACCGCTGCATTGGCACTTACTATGGCTGTTTGTGGCAGTTCCACCGCAATTGCCGCATCAGAATTAACAGCAGAAAGCAAACCAGCCACCCAGTATACCATTGATGCAAATCAGGAAGTTTATGCATTGCTGGATTTCGAGGATACTGAGGAGTTTGAAAATGCTACAAAAGGTCTGATTGCGTCTCCGGATACTCTGGATATTTATGATGAGAACGGGAAGCTTATATGGAGTCAGACGGCATATGCTTTTCTGGATCAGGATGCTCCGGATACAGCGAATCCAAGTCTTTGGAGAGATACACAGCTGAATCATATTTATGGTCTTTTTGAAGTAACCGATGGAATCTATCAGGTGCGTGGCTATGACATGTCAAATATCACCTTCATAAAAGGTGATACGGGATGGATTGTAGTAGATCCACTGATGAGCATGGAATGTGCGGCAGCGGCTTTTTCCCTGGTGGAAGAGAATCTGGGCACTTTTCCTGTAAAGGCAGTGATTTACAGCCATTCCCATGTTGATCATTTCGGTGGAGTCAGGGGAATTATTTCAGAAGAAGATGTACAATCCGGTGATGTGCAGGTAATTGCACCGGAGGGCTTTGAGAAGCATGCTGTCAGCGAGAATATTTATGCAGGTACTGCCATGGGGCGCAGAGCAAGCTATCAGTATGGAACCATGCTTGAGGCCAGTGAAACAGGAGCTCTTGCCATTGGTATTGGCATGGGGCAGTCCAGGGGCAGTACAAGTTATATTTCTCCTACACTTGAAATCACAGAAACCGGTGAGAAGCATACTATTGATGGAGTGGAAATTGAATTTCAGCTTACTCCGGGTACCGAAGCACCGGCGGAGATGAACTTCTGGATTGGATCGAAAAATGCTTTGTGGATGGCTGAAAACTGTACAGGAACACTCCACAACCTGTATACACTCCGCGGAGCCCAGGTACGTGACGGAAACGCATGGGCAGAGTACATTATGGAATCTCTGGCACTTTATGGTGATCAGGCAGATGTAGTATTCCAGTCTCATAACTGGCCACATTGGGGAAAGGATATTATTCAGGAATATATGACCAATACTGCAGCTGTGTATAAGTTTATTAACGACCAGACATTGCTTTACATTAATGAAGGTTATACGGAGACAGAGATTGCTAATATGATCCAGCTTCCCAAGGAGTTGGAGAAAGTCTGGTATACCCGTCAGTATTATGGCACAGTTTCTCATAATTCGAAGGCAGTATATGAGAAATACATGGGGTGGTATGACGGTAATCCTGTCCATCTTTCTGAACTTACACCATCGGATTATGCACAAAAGCTGGTAGAATATTTCGATGACACAGATGCGGTTCTTGAAAAAGCAAAAGAAGATTTTGCAAAGGGAGAATATCAGTGGGTTGCCCAGATTACCAATACGCTGGTTTTTGCTGATCCGGAAAATATGGATGCACGTTATCTTTGTGCAGATGCATTAGAGCAATTAGGGTATCAGGCAGAATCCGGTCCATGGCGCAGTGCTTACCTTTGTGCGGCACAGGAGCTGCGAAATGGTACAAATACCGATGATGCAACGCGAGGCAATGGTAACGGTGATGTTATTTTACATATGACACCTGAAATGATTTTGGATTATCTGGGAATTCTTGTAGATACAACGAAGGTTCCGGATCTGACGTTTACAGCAAATCTTATATTGCCGGAAGGTAATTATGTACTCCGCGTGAAAAATGGCGTACTTCTTTATCAGAAAGATACACAGGATGCGGATGCGGATGTGACATGGACTACCAAACGTGCCGGACTGCTGTCTATTATTCAGAAAAACGCGGAAAATGTTGCAGCTTTGATCCAGCAGGAGGGTGATGAGACCTGCCTGACACGATTAATGGATGCAGTTACGGTTACCTCAGAGTATAAATATTTTAATATTATCGAGCCATAAAATTTTTACGTAGAAAAACATGGTTTCGTAAATAACTATACCAATCGCGTAGGATGTGGATGCACTGGACACCTGGGCGGCACCAGCCATTACAGAGATTGATCCGGCAAACGTGAATTAATATTTCCACAGGATACATTTATCAAATAAAAAAGGATCCCTCGCAAGGTAGAAGGCTAACAAGCCTCGACCTTGCCGGGATCCTTTCATTTACATTCCTTTCATTTTAAAATCAGCTTTCCCATTCTGTTTCACCTTATACAAAGCCATATCTGCGCTTTTACAAAGAGACATAACGTCTTCTCCCTGTTCCGGGAATGCAGCTCCGCCTGCGCTGGCTGAAAGCTCTACAGCCTCTCCTGTAGGCAGTGTAAGCTGGGAAATCATCCTCTGAAACGTTTCCATATAAGTCCGCGCCATTTCCCCTGTAAGATTCTTCAGGTAAACCACAAATTCATCACCGCCATACCGGCCGATTATGCTATCCTCCGGGAAACAGCTTTTCATAGTTTTCGCAAAATGCTTCAGGCAGAAATCTCCATTGTTATGACCGTAAGTATCATTATAAATTTTAAAATTATCTACATCAATAAAGATGAAGATGCCTGGCGTTTTTTTACGCAATTCTTCTTCCACGGCAATCTGAAAAGCTCTACGGTTCAGAATTCCGGTAAGAGGATCTGTAGTAGACAATCCCATGTATATTTTCTTATCTTTTTTCTCCAACAGCACAAGGGTCAGCATGTACAGTATCGTGAAGCCTACCAGAATACTTCCATATACTCCGCCCCAGGCGGAAAACTGCTGGGTAATATCAGAAATATTCTTATTTGTCAGTTCAACGATCACATACCAGCCTGGCATAACAGAAATACTTCTATAGGAAATTGTAGATTCCTCTCCTCTGATAATAGCGGAAAATCTCCCATCCTTCTTTCCGGAACGCATGTCCTTTATCCACTGGTTGTAGGAATAACCTGCATCATACTGGAAATACTTCTGCTGAAGCAAAAGATTGTTCCAACTGCCAGACGTGCCGGAATTGTCACTAACACAGGTAATAAAATTTTCTGAATCGGCCTTTAACAGATGAATGTTGATCTTGCCCTGAAGAAGCTCATACTCACCCAGCTGTCTGAGATTTTCGATCATAATCGACACATAAAGTGTATGAACCAGTGAAGTATCCCCTACTGGCACAAAAACAGTCATGGTCATATTTCCAGTTCTGCTGGACTGGTAAGGATCCGAGTTAAAAGACGTATCTGAAGCCAACGCCGCCTCATCCAGCTTCTTCTTTTTGATATCGGAAACAGCGCAGCTGCTGCTGCCATAAATTTCGCCATCATTCATAATAAAACCAATATCACCGAAAACAGTCTTGTCAAGATTTTTCTCCAGCTGTTCCAGGATTTCCTCCGGCTGGGCATTTTCCATAGACCGGATCATCTTTATATCTTCCTGTACATAGTTCTGAAGATATTCCATAGAATCATTCATCTTTTCCGCGTACAGGCCTGTGATCAGCTCCAGATGCTCTGTATTGAAATTCCACGCAATTCTGCTCAGGTGAAAGTATGCCGCCACGATAATGACAAGGCAGACTGCCAGATACAAAGCCAGCAGGACTTTTCTTTTTGTTTTATTTTTTCTTCGATCTTTCATGAGACAGCATTCTCCATAAGGTAATCAGAATCAACCATAATGACTCCGGTATCAAAATACTTCTGCTCTGATTTTTCTCCCTTTATAAGAGAATTCAGGGAAAGCATTCCCAGATATCCCATCTGATCCTGTTTCTGCAGCACAGTCACTGCATGATATTCCGGATTCTGAAGCATCTGTTTCGTTTCGTCCGCCAGATCAAAACCCACCAGCACCACATCTATTCTTTCTTCTTCGAAAAGAGTATTTACGATGCCGACAGTAGATGTGTTATTGCAACCGAAAAAGCCCTTTATATCTGCATTTTCTCTTAATAATACAGCGGCATCCGATTGTGCCTTTTTCGTATCACCACCATTAACTCTTATATCCTGAACGATTTCCCACTGCTCCGGTGCATTGCCCGCCCAGAAATTCAAGAATCCGGAAACACGGTTTACCATTGCCTGGGAGGTATCCGATGATAACTGGATTCCCACTTCCAGTGGGTCTGTCGGTGAATTTCCTGCATCATACAGCAGCTCCAACATTTCTTTCGCTGCCATTTCTCCGGCATCTATATTATCTGTCATGTAACAGGCGTCAAATTCGCCGCTGTTAATAGAAGAATCAATAAGTACTACCGGAATCTCCTTTTCCCGTACCTTCTGACAGCTGTCTGCCAGTGAATTGGAATCTGCCGGAGCCAGCAGGATTCCGTCAGCGCCTTGCTCCATAGCCTGGTTCATCAGGTCGATCTGCCCGGAAATGTCAGTTTCGTTATCAATTCCACCAAGATAAACCGCTTCATCCAGTTTTTTTGCAGCTTCTGTTATACCATCTATTACCTTCTCCCAGTAAGCACCATGATAATTTTTCAGAATAACATATATTTGCTTATCGCTTTCCGGATTAGAAATACAGGCATAGTCCACCACAGCGGGCTGCTCTGCTGCCTCCTCCATGTTTGCCTTCGAACTCCCCGAGCAGCCTCCCAGCAGAACAGATGCCACTCCCACAAAAATCAACCGATATGCTTTCGTTCGTCTCATTTTTTCCCCAGTACTTATACCCAAAATTATAACGCTTACAGCGCAGATATTAAATAGTTACCAGATATTTTACATTTTTGCATATATTTTTTGTGTATATCTGATATATTATATTCCTGATGTATAAGGGCTGTCAATGTCTATTCTTCACGATTCCCAGTCTGCATCCTCTGTTTTCGATTTCTGTTATCTATAATCAAAAAAAGCACGCCCTTCCAAGTAATAGTATACTCAAAAGAAAATGCTCTTTCCATTATTTTACAATATTTTTCACTATATTGTGCCTTGCCGGTCACTGTTCACTGGCAACGTTCCGCGAGGTGTTTTTTGTGAACAAAGTTCACAGAAAACCCGAGAATTACGGCGCGAAATCATGCGAATGCATGATTTCTGTGCATTGCGAAGCGCGTTACTGGTCACGGAATGAACAGTAACATAACTACAAATTATAATAACTATGATTAATATGTATTTTTATTATAACAGAAAGTGTGCTAAAATATCAACATACAATGAATCAGGAGGAATACTAAAATGGGAATGACAATGACTCAGAAGATCCTGGCAGCGCATGCAGGTCTGGATCATGTAGAAGCAGGACAGCTTATAGAGGCACAGCTTGACCTTGTTCTTGGAAACGATATCACTTCTCCGGTAGCTATCCATGAGATGGATAAGATGACGGTAGATACCGTATTTGACAAAGATAAAATTGCACTGGTAATGGATCACTTTATTCCGAATAAGGATATTAAGTCTGCTGAGCACTGTAAATGTGTTCGTGAATTTGCCTGTCGCCACGATATCACCAATTATTTTGATGTAGGACAGATGGGAATTGAGCATGCGCTCCTTCCGGAAAAAGGTCTTACAGTTGCAGGCGATGTGATTATCGGAGCTGATTCACACACTTGTACATATGGAGCTCTTGGAGCTTTTTCCACTGGTGTCGGAAGTACTGATATGGCAGCTGGCATGGCTACAGGAAAAGCATGGTTTAAGGTACCGTCTGCCATTAAATTTAATATCGTTGGCAAACCGAAAAAATGGGTAAGTGGTAAGGATGTGATCTTACATATTATTGGAATGATTGGCGTGGACGGAGCTCTTTATAAATCTATGGAGTTCGTAGGAGAGGGAATTAAAAACCTGTCTATGGACGACCGGTTTACTATTGCTAATATGGCAATTGAGGCTGGCGGAAAGAATGGAATTTTCCCGGTTGATGATCTTGCAATCGAATATATGAAGGAGCATTCCAAGCGCCCGTATACAGCATACGAGGCTGATGAGGATGCTGTTTATGAAGCTGAGTACACAATTGATCTTAGCACATTGGAACCAACTGTTGCCTTCCCTCATTTACCAGAGAACACTAAGACCATTTCTGAGATTGGAGAGCCGGTCGTTGTAGACCAGTCTGTAATCGGATCCTGTACGAATGGCCGTATTGACGACCTTCGTGTTGCAGCCCAGATTTTGAAGGGACGTAAGGTTAAGAAAGGGCTTCGCTGCATTGTGATTCCTGCGACTCAGGCAATTTATCTGCAGGCAATGGAAGAGGGTCTTCTTAAGATTTTCATTGAGGCTGGAGCAGTTGTAAGTACACCTACCTGTGGACCGTGCCTTGGTGGATACATGGGTATTCTGGCCGCTGGTGAGCGCTGCATTTCTACTACTAACCGCAACTTTGTAGGACGTATGGGACATGTGGAGTCTGAGGTTTACCTGGCAAGCCCGGCAGTAGCTGCAGCAAGTGCAGTAACCGGTTATATTTGTGCACCGGAAGAATTAGGATTATAAGGAGGAGTACTTATCATGCAGGCAAAAGGCAGAGCTTTTAAATATGGAGATAATGTTGATACAGATGTTATTATTCCGGCACGTTATCTGAATTCTTCAGATCCGGCAGAACTGGCAACTCATTGCATGGAGGATATTGATAATACTTTTGTAAAAAGAGTACAGAAGGGTGATATTATTGTAGCAACTAAGAATTTTGGCTGCGGTTCTTCCCGTGAACATGCGCCGATCGCTATTAAGGCAGCTGGTGTCAGCTGTGTTATCGCAGAGACATTTGCCAGAATTTTTTACAGAAATGCAATCAACATTGGACTTCCGATCATTGAGTGCCCGGAAGCAAGCAAGGGTATTGATGAGGGTGATGAGGTAGAGGTGGATTTTGATTCTGGCATGATCTATAATCGCACCAAAGGAACTGAATTTAAGGGACAGGCTTTCCCGGAATTTATGCAGAAGATTATTAAGGCGGAAGGGCTTGTCAATTATATTAATGCACAGCATTAAAAAAATTATCAACAGGCAAAGTGAAATATCCTGTTAATGGGCAAATCGCCCAATCAATGGAAATTTGTCCAAGCATAAAAACTGACCTTGATGGACTGGGAAAACCAGCTGTCAAGGTCTTTGGGTATATGGGCGAAAACCTTGATTTCTGTGATTTTTCTCAATAAAATTGCAGCTTTATCTACGTTCAAGGTTCTTTCATAATTGGATAGGGGAGTTATACATGGGTTACCCGTCTACTCCGTTCACAGTTACCTAATTTGTTTTTGTTAGTTTGTTTTTTTGAAAAAACTGTTGATTTTTATTATAACATTTGGTACAATATCAACTGTTCGCGGGGTATGGCGTAGCTTGGTAGCGCGCACGGCTGGGGGCCGTGAGGTCGCAGGTTCAAATCCTGTTGCCCCGATTAATGCAGTAAAATCAAGGGTTTGCGGACTTTCTGTTTTAATGAAAAATAGAAAGGTAATCAAAAAGGCAATCAAAAGTAAAAAAAGGTAATCATTTCTTATAAGTGACAAAATATATTTATAGGAGGATGAGCCTGCAAATGTGGTAAATTTAATAAGATTTCACAGAAAATTCACAAAATCACAGAGATTTTATCTGTGGTTATTTTTTTTGTTTAAAATTAAATATGAATACCTGAATAAGTCCATGAGTTTTTGATGTGTTACTCGTGGGCTTATTTTAGTGTTCATTTATGAGCACAAATATGTGTCATCCTCTTTTATTAGCCTATGCACAGTAAATAACGCTGTGTATGGGCTAAATTTCGTTTATTTCATTTCAGACAACAATTTCCCTACTATTAGAATTAAAATCGAAATTTGAGCCGTATAATGCGTTTTAAAGCATTGCTATAGAGCGAAATGTAAAATCGTGATTTTATGGGACAATTTCAGAAAGGAATAAGACCAGATATGGATAAAAATGTAATACGCCGGGGCGAAATCGTATCAGACTCTGGTAAGCTGTATTCTGTGATTGGTGTACTGGGAACAGTGATGTACATTCAAGAGACAGATGCAGGAAATAAAAAGGTGGACTATCAGCTGAAAGAGATAGAGCCACTGTTTAGAAAAATTGAATATGTGAAAAAGGCTTAGAGGGGTCTTTATTTTGGAGATACCTTACAAAGGGTGTCGAGGAAATAGACTTCCTTGTAATGCAAGAAATCGCAAGCCCTTAATTGGGGTATGTGTTTTTATATTATGTATCAGTGCCACCTGGCAGCACTCATAAATAAAGTCAGGGCAGAAGGGCAGTCAAGATATGACTGTCTTTTTTGCTTAGAACGAAAGGAGACTTATGTTAGATGATAAGACAGTTACAGAACATAATATTGAAGATAAGAGCGTACAGGAGGTTACAGCAGAAGCTACTAAGGTTTGCTGCCAGTGTGGGAAAGAATTACCTTTAAGCAGATTCCGTATGGAGATCAGACCAAATGGTAAGAAAGCATACAGATCAAAGTGTAAGTATTGTACTTGGTTGGATCACAGGGAGAAGAAATTACAGAAGAAAACAGTAACAGATACCTTTGATCCCAATATGGTTATATTACAGAAACGGCAGTATAAGCAGATTAAGCCTGAAAGAATTCTTGATTTATCTCAGACTGGGCTTGATATTGAATTACTGGGCGAGAATGAAATATTTGTAAAATTACTGAATTGTAAGGACACCTGGCTTTCCTACTATGGAAGAATGATACGAAAAAGTAAAGGTAAGTATAATTTGCTTAATGGTATCACGTATAAAAGAAGTAAAGATGGTGGTTTGGTATATTCTTTCAGCAAGAACATATTCAAAGACGGTAAATGGCAATTTCAACAAGTATTTATAGGTGCAGAACGTCTGATTGTTGATACTTTTATAGAAAATCCTGATTGCGTGAACAATACTTATATTTGGCAATGATAAGTCAAATCTTTATTATAAAGACCTTTATCCACTTACCAGAGAGCAGAATGCACAGGTACGAGATCATTATAAAAGAACAGGTGATGATTCGGAAGAGTATATTGTACAGGTAATGAACGATATTCGATATAAAAATAAGGAATGGTCTGCTAAAAGGTATAAGCCGACTGTATGTGGAGTTGGTTATTGGGGCTGTGAAGATGTGGACACGGATTCTACAGCATATAATAAATGGCATGGTATGTTACACCGTTGCTATAGCACTAAAGTACATGAAAAATATCCTGAATATATAGGATGCATAGTTTCAGAAGAGTGGAAAAACTTCAGTAATTTTAGGTACTGGTATGAGAAGAATAATTATGGAGGCAGTAATCTGAATCTTGATAAGGATATTCTTTATAAAGGTAATAAGATATACAGCCCTGATACTTGTTGCTTGGTTCCAGGATTTATCAATACACTGTTTACGAATAGAAAAGCGAACAGAGGTGAACTTCCTTTAGGAGTATATAAAGAAGAAAAGAATGGAAAGACTTGTTATCGAGCAGGTATGGAGGTAAATGGACAGAGTATTAAACTTGGTACTTTCAAAACACCGGAAGAAGCATTCCAGAAGTATAAAGAGTACAAGGAACAATATATCAAGGACACTGCAAAGAGATACAAGGACAAGATTCCATACAGTGTGTATGAAGCTATGATGAACTGGAAAGTTGAGATAACAGATTGAGAGGGAGATATTATGGAACAAAATGATGAATTACAGGGCTGTGTATTTGCAGTACCGTCCAAGACACCCTGGATTACAAGTAAGCCACTTGTACATAAGAAAAATCAACATTCTGAAGAGTATTTGCGGATGAAACGAATTTTTAGAGAAAATGACTTTTCTGTGTATACCGATCCGGAAACAGGAGAAATTGTTTGCAAGGTGATTCCTAAAGACATGGATGCAGAGCGGAAGAAAGCCGAACGTGCAGCCCAGCTTACAGCCCTTGCTGATCTCATGGATTCCAACGGTTACACAATTGATGAGCTGAAGGAGCTTATGTCCAATCCGAAACAAACTATAGAAGAGTAACACACTATAAAAGCCTGGGCGAGTGCCTGGGCTTTTGTTATGTCATTAGACCACATTGTACATGGAAATATACAGCAAAATATAGTAATATATTAGTAGAAAAGAACAGATTGGAGGGTTGACAATATGGACACATATACAGAACAAGACAGATTAAATGATTTCAAATATTTTGTAAGTATATACCAGGATTTATATAATAAATATGGAGAATCCTTTATAGCGCTGAAAAATAAGAAAATTCTTGGAGCATTTAAAACAGTAAATGAAGCAATACAAGCTCTCTCAGATAAATATAAACTTGGAACATATATTATTCAAGAATGTAATGGTGATGAATCTGGATACACTGCATCTATTATGACAACATTTATGAAAGAATAAGAGGACAATATGGGTTGGGAATACTTTCAGGGAATTACAAGAAGATGGGATAAATTAGTAAGTCAGATAATAACAGAGGTATTTATTACTTCAGATGTTCGTGATACAAATATTGTTATTGATGAAACCAAAGAGTGGAATGCTTTATGGGATACAGGCGCTTCTTGCACATCAATTAGTAAAAAAGTTATTAAAGAATTGGGATTAAAACCAACTGGGAAACATAAAACAAGTACGGCAAGTGAAGAAATTTTGGCGAACGAATATAATATCAACCTAGCAATACCAAAATGTGTAAAAGCAACTGACTTATCGGTTATAGAAAATAATGTCGAAGACAAATTTGATTGTATAATCGGAATGGATATAATCGGAACAGGAGATTTTTCAATTACTAATAGAGATGAGCATACAACGTTTAGCTTTAGAGTGCCATCTATAAAAGAAATTGATTATGAAAAAGAAATGTATGACAATCTGGAAATACTAAAAACGGATTCTACAAAAGAATAATTTAATCCTTATCAATCTGTGTTATAATATCCCTAGAGAGCTCCACCACTAATCCACCACACAAGGAGGTAACCATAATGCCAACACAGATTGCTGCAACACCAGTAATAAAAGGTGAAGAAGCTAAGAAGATATATAAAGAAGCCAATCGTAAGCCTTCTCCGAAATCTGAAATTGGTGCTAAGAAGTTAGCTGATATGTTTGAGAAGATGATGAGGTAACAAGCTCTGTGTCAATCCACAGGGCTTTTATTATAGCCCAAAACTGGTAGTAGCGGATCTGGTGGATGTAGAGTATAATATTAGTGATGAAAGACGCGAAAAGCCTTGGTTTTATTGAGTTTTGACAGTTTTCCACAAAAATGAATTTTTAAGTTTGTGATATTTGCGAATTGTATTTTTGATACAAATTGCGTATAATTCATAGTACAGAAAGAGATAATCTTCTGTGATGATGACGAGTGACGGTTCTGACTCGTCGGTAAAATAAAAACTGACCGAGTGATGATGAAAAGGAGAGGCGAAAGTCTCTCCTTTAAAATATATTAGGGAGAGAATAAATGGGAAACGATCCAGAAATTGATTTTGATTATCAAATACTTCATTTAACCAATTATTTTTATAGTAGTTATCCAAATCCACCATATAAAGAAATACTCAGGAAAATGGATCGACCATATAATTGTCTATTAATACAATCTCATTATGATTATTTTATATGTATTCCATATAGAACTGAAATTTCTCATGGATATTCATATAAATTTACCTCATCTCAGAGATCTCGTGCACATAAGTCCGGATTGGATTACACCAAAATTGTAATTGTTTCAAATAAAGATTATATAGAAGCGTCAGATGCATTAGTTGATAACGATGAATATCTTGAAACAATACAAAATATCAAGAGAATTGTAAGAGAGTCAAATGATTTTGTGGAAGATTATGTTAAACACTGCAATGGAGAAAATGTATTACATCAAAGAGAGTATAATAGACGATATAGATATTCTCCATTGAAATATTTTCATAATGAACTTAAAATTAATGATTCAAAACATGTCACTGATCCAGAATCTGCCACAACATCACAACAAGAGGTTGCAGCAACTACTGACCATCCAACAATTGAGTAATCAGCCACAGACCATTCATCATCCGATCAAGATTAACATACTTAATACATAACCATACAAAAGATAGTCAGGCTCACGCAGCTTGGCTTTTACATTTCAATCTCACACAAAATCCACAAAATAGAGTTTACATATGCTTGAATTGGAAGCTTAAATGTTCTTTGTATACTTCTTGGATCAAGACCTATATGCGTACTCTCTTTTATGGATTTTTTGGAAATGTGTTTTAGGGTGTCTGGTGGTACCGGAGTGTTGCAACTGGGTATAGAATAATAGGGTAGTTATACAGGAAACTGTGTAATTGCCCTATTTTTTTGCTTGTGATGGATTGACTTCTGCATTGTAGAGATTTACTATTATAGTACAATTAGTTCGATACTATAAAATATTGGGAGGACACAAAGTATGAGAAAGAAGATGTTGGCGACAATTTTGGCAGCAGCTGTAGTTGTTACGGCAGTTCCGTTAAGTGGGATTGGAGTAATGGCTGAAGAAAATAGGGGAAAAGATGAATTTGCTACGGAAATAACTGATGAATTTGAAAGTGAAACTGATTTTATTATTGATGAACAGATTGCAAATGGTTTCTATGATGAAGAAGCACAGGAAATGGATCAGGATGGATTTGGAAGCAGTGATGCAATCGAGTTTATGATGGAAAATGCTGAGCCTATTCCTCCTGCTGAAAATTCTGGATTGGTTATTGTAAGAGCAGC
>ERZ826764.2815-NODE-2815-length-15475-cov-15.545460_pt1 | contig 15475 bp, 14 predicted proteins | sample MGYA00519870_ERZ826764 | MGnify/ENA primary metagenome ERZ826764 (study PRJEB31778, sample SAMEA3449239) | human gut metagenome | biome: human gut; feature: human-associated habitat; material: faeces | place: United Kingdom | collected 2010/2012 ...
GATGCCGGAGCACTCGATGTGCCAGCCGGGGTAGCCGACGCCCCAGGGGGAGTCCCATTTGAGGGCCTGGTCCTCGAACTTGGACTTGGTGAACCAGAGCACGAAGTCGTTTTTGTTGCGCTTGTTCGTGTCCTCCTCCACGCCTTCGCGCACGCCGACGTCGAGGTCGTCCGCGTCGAAGTCGTTGAAGATGTAGTAGCGCTCGAGCTTCGAGGTGTCGAAGTAGACGTTGCCGCCTGCGAAATAGGCGTAGCCGGTGTCCATGAGCCTGGAGATTATCTTGATGTACTCGTCGATGCAGTTCGTGGCGGGCTCGACGACGTCGGGGGTCTTGATGTTGAGCTTGCGGCAGTCGTCGAAGAAGGCGTCGGTGTAGAACTTGGCTATCTCCATGACGGTCTTGTGCTCGCGCTTGGCGCCCTTGAGCATCTTGTCCTCGCCGGTGTCGGCGTCGGAGGAGAGGTGGCCGACGTCGGTGATGTTCATGACGCGCTTGACGTTGTAGCCCGCGTAGCGCAGGTATTTTTCGAGCACATCCTCCATGATGTAGCTTCTGAGGTTGCCGATGTGTGCATAGTGGTAGACGGTGGGGCCGCAGGTGTACATCTTGACGATGTCGGGATGGTTGGGGACGAATTCGTCCTTGGTTCGCGTGGCGGAATTGTAGAGCTTCATTTTTGTATACCTCCAGCTTTTATCTCATGTCGTCGCCCGCGGCGGCTTTGAGGCGGTTGAGCTCTCCGCGGAGGCTTATGACCTCCTGGACGAGCGGGTCTGTGACGTTTATCTGCTCGACGTTGCCGACGTAATCGACCTTCTCGCCCTTTTTCTTGACAACGCGGGCGGGAGCGCCGACGGCGGTGCAGTCGGGGGGTATCTCAGAGAGGACGACGGCGTTGGCGGCGACGCGGGAGTTGTCGCCGACGGTGAAGGGGCCGAGCACCTTCGCGCCGCAGCCGATAAGGACGTTGCTGCCGATGGTGGGGTGGCGCTTGCCCGTGTCCTTGCCTGTGCCCCCGAGGGTGACGCCCTGGTAGATGAGGCAGTCGTCGCCTATTTCGGCGGTCTCGCCTATGACGATGCCCATGCCGTGGTCGATGACGAGGCGCTTGCCTATTTTGGCGCCGGGGTGTATCTCGATTCCCGTTTTTTTGCGGCTGCGCTGGGATATGATTCGGGCGAGCAGCTTGTGGCCGTGGGTGTAGCACCAGTGAGCGCGCTTGTGGCTCTGGGTGGCCTTGATGCCGGGGTAGAGCAGCCAGACCTCGAAGGAGCTTCTGGCGGCGGGGTCGCGGGCCTTGTAGGCCTCGATGGTTTCGCGCAGGTCTTTGAACAATTTTACCTCCTACATAAGGTGGCGAGAGCGCGCTGAACAAAAAAATAGCTCCCATGCCGAATCGGCATGAGAGGCGCAGTTCATACGCGGTTCCACTCTCGCTTATCACTCTCCGGCAGATTTACCGGTTTGCAGCTTAACGCGCTGCCGACGGGGCGGCATTTCCTCCGCCCGAGGCTCCGGGGCGCATTTCGGCTCTCTCCTGGACAGCGCCGCTTGCAGCCGGCGGCGGCGCCTCTCTGGGACCGGTGGAAGAGCTTACTTTTCCCTTTCACAGCCAAGTTACACTCCATTATATTATCACAGCCGGGGGGGTGTGTCAAACATTTTCATGCCGCAAAAAATATTCCTGTACTGTCATTGAAATGTAATGAACTGTATCTTGAAAATAATACAGCTTGATGATATACTTTTGGCTGGACAGGAACATTTTTTAAAAATCAGGAGAAAACAGGAGGTAGATGAAAAAATGAAGTCCAAATTCACGAAGTTACTGGCAACGGCGCTGGTCCTCTGCCTTGTGCTGGCGCTGCTGCCCGCCGCAGCGTTTGCAGAAGGTAAGTACACGATAACGTTTAATAATGACAGCGGTGGAACTTTTGCGGACGGAAAGTATACTAACGGCCAGATAAAAGTCAACAACGGGGACTACAATACTGAAGGTTATGATGAAAACACTGAGATTACCCTGAAAGCAGAACCTAAACCTGGCTATGGCCTGGCGGTGTTTGAAGTAACTGTCGGCGGCGAAAAGCAGAATGTAACTAATGACACCTGCACATTCAAGCTTACAGACAACGTTGTGGTTAAAGCCGCGTTCAGGGAGCTTCATGATGTTAGTGTCTACGCCGACGAAGAAAGCATCCAAAGCATCACAGTGAACCCCACAGTGGCTGCAAAGGACATGACCGTAAATGTTACAGTTACTCCGAAAGCCGGCTACAGCGTCAGCGAGATATACTATACGAAGGGTAATGAGCGCAAAACGATTGCCACAAACAGCAATACCGGCAGTTTCACCATGCCCGCCGGTGCTGTTATCGTCAGCGCTGTGGCGACTCGGATACCCACGCATACGATTACTGTCACTCAGAATATGAATGGTTACGTATCTACGAGTCCCTCTGGGGAAGTGGCTGAGGACACTCCCGTAACTGTAACGGCGAGGCCTTTTAACGGATATGAAGTAGAAAAAATCGTCTATTTTAAAACCGGCAACGCTAGCATTGCGCCCGTTGACATTACGGATAACCCGCAATTCAATATGCCCGCCTATGATGTAACGGTGGAGGCGACGTTCAAACTGGCGACCCCCGACCCTGATGGGCATTATGTGTATTACATGGATAATCTGCCCGGTGGTTCCATTTTTTCTGATACGGGCTGGGCTAGCCCGGGCGATATCGTAACCATCACCGCGACGCCCGATGCTGGTTACAAGACCGTCAGCGTATACTATACGGCCAACAACTATCCCTATGGCATAAAGGAAGTTGCTACGCCTATTGGCAACAACAAATGGACGTTTGAAATGCCTGACTACGACGTTGTGGTTTCTGCCAGGTTTGAGTATGACCCCTATTACCCTGGCACCGACTACCACTACATAACCGTCTCTAATCCCGGAAACCACTGCTCGGTCTCCGTCCCCTCTGGCGCCTACTGCGGCCAGAATGTTGAGATAACGCTCAGCAACTTCGACGCCGGCTATGCGTTCAGCTACCTCAAGGTGAACGGCGAGTACGTGACGCCCTACGGCTTCAACGGCTACCTGTCCTACACCTTCAAGATGCCCCACAATAATGTGGCCATTGAGGTCGGCACGACGAGCGTCAGCGGGAAGTACTACATAGACACCTCCTACGACAGCACGCTCGGCGGCGTCGAGGTCTGGGTCAACAACAACTACGTCAACAACTGGCACCAGGGCTCCTGGGCCGACTACAAGGACAGCGTCTCCTTCAAAGTCAAACCCTATTACTCCGACGACGTTGTGAGCGTCAGCGTCGTCGGCAAGCGGACGGGCTGGACTTACAGCTACGACTACAACAGCTACAGCGGCTGGTACACCTTCACGATGCCGAACGAGGACGTCACGATTAACGTCGACTTCCGCAGCGGCGTCCACAAGGTCTACGTAGACAAGGTCACGGACGGCAAGCTCACCGTCAGCGACGACTGGGCCAAGTACGGCCAGATAGTCTACATCACCGCCGTGCCTGACTACGGCTGCACCCTGAGCAGCCTCTCCGTCAGGACCGCCACCGGCGACAGCGTCCACGTCTACAACGCTCAGAAGGCCGACACCTACTACTTCTACATGCCGGACCAGTACGTCAGCGTCTCCGCCGTGTTCACGGGCAAGTACACCAGCGTGCCCTTCAACGACGTGAGCTACGGCGACTGGTACTATGACGCGGTGCAGTTCGTGTACAGCCGGGGCATCATGGACGGCGTGGACTACTACAAGTTCGCCCCGAACGGCACCATTACCCGCGGCATGATAGTCACCATGCTGTGGCGCATGGCGGGTGAGCCCTTCGAGATGCCCGTCACCAGCTTCACCGACGTCGAGATAGGCCGCTACTACACCACCGCCGTGGCCTGGGCCTGCCGCAACGGCATAGCCGACGGCATGGGCGAGAGCACCTTCGGCCCGAACGACGCCATAACCCGTGAGGAGCTCGTCACGCTGCTGTACCGCTACGCGCAGTACTTCGGCCACAGCTGCATCGGCACCAGCATCGAGGGCTTCGCCGACGCCGGCAGCGTCAGCAGCTACGCCTACAACGCCATGTGCTGGGCCTACAAGGCCGGCGTTGTCACCGGCACCACCGGCTCCCGCCTCAACCCGCAGGGCACCGCCTCCCGCGCTGAGGCCGCGCAGATGATCATGAGCTTCTACAGCTTCCTCAACAGCTAACACAGCGCCTTAAAGGGCCGGGCGGGACCAAACCGCCCGGCCCGGTTTTTTATCCAGTTGAAATATTTTGCGGAACGTGTTATTGTATAGTAAACTTGTATGCGTTCCATAGGAGGCGTCGGTACCATGAACAAGAGAGTGCTCTGCATCCTGCTCGCCGCGGCGCTGCTTTGCGTCCCCGCGCTGGCCTCCGGCACCCACGAAGTCAGCGTGACCTTCGACAGCGCGATGGGCAGTGTGGAGCTTCAAACGAGCTCCGGCGCGGCGGGGGACAACATCTATTTCTACGTAAAGCCCGCCTTGATGTATGAGCCCGCAAATCCCGCCATAAGCACCGCCGCCGGCCTGGCCGTCCAGTGTTATGCTGCCGGTGTCGAGGGTGGGGCCTACGTCTACTATTTCTCAATGCCGGACGACGCGGTTACGATAAACGTGACCTTCACCCCCGCGGAGGGTCCGTTTGACGACGTCGCCGCGACGGACTGGTTCTGCGACGAGGTCCTCGCCGCCTACGAGGCCGGGCTGATGACCGGTACGGGCGAGCGCACGTTTTCGCCCGGCGCCCCCGCGACAAGGGCGATGCTTGTCACGATACTCTACCGCCTGGCGGGCGAGCCCGCCGCCGAGGGCGGCGGCTTCACGGACGTGAGCGCCTCCGCCTACTATGCCTCCGCAGTAGCCTGGGCCTCTCAGAACGGAATAGTGGAAGGCTTTGAGGACGGCAGTTTCCAGCCCGACGTGGCCATTACGCGCGAGCAGCTTGCCGCCGTGCTGTACCGCTACGCCACCTGGAAGGGCGCGGACACCTCAGCCTCCGGCGAGCTGACGGACTTTGCCGACGCCGCGAGTGTCAGCTCCTGGGCGCAGGCCGCCATGAAGTGGGCAGTCGGCGCGGGCATCCTGAGCGGCAGCGCCACGGGCCTCGAACCCCAGGGTACGGCCACCCGCGCCCAGGCCGCCGCAATGCTTGTACGCTTTACCCAAACGGTTAGCCAATAAAAAACTTATCTTGGAGGAGAAAAAATGAAGAAAAAACTGTTGAGTTTGCTGCTCGTCCTCGTCATGGCAGCGACCCTGCTCCCCACCGGCGCCTTCGCGCTGCAGGTCGAGCTCCCTGAGTATCTTGAGCCGTGGCGTGACATCTATACGCCCGACAACTACGACCCCTATACCGATTCGTACGGTTATTATGAGATCACCCCTTCGTATGACTCGACCAAAGGCAGCGTGACCCTGAGCAGGAACCGCGCGAATTACGAAGAGGATGTTGTGGTGCAGATCTACCCCGCGAATGGATACAGGATCAACACCGTCTTCGTGATAGATAATTTCGGCGTCAGGAATTTTAATGATTCCAGCATGATTCAGTTCACCTGCCGCGGCGATACCACGGTCGAGGTCAGCTTCACCGAGTACGGCACCGGCATGTACGAGCTCGGCTATGTTGACTACCCCGACAACACCGTCAGGGTCAGCTTCACCGATTACAGGGGCTACGCCATCTCCAGCGCCAACGAGGGCGACATCGTCAACATGACCGTCAACACCGTGTCCGGCTACAAGATCAAGTCCGTGGCCTACAACAATTCGCTGGGCTACATCACCGGCGGCTACTACTCCTACGACAGCACCCAGTTCACCTATCAGTTCACCATGGAAGCCAGAGACACCTACTTCACCATCAACACCGAGGCTACGGGCAACTACACCATAAGCGTCTCCAATGCCAACAGCTATTACGGCTCCGTCTCGATCAAGAACGGCATTGAGAAGGCCAACTACGGCGACACCGTCACCTTCACCGTCAGGCCGGCTTTCCAGTACATCCTCAAGTCCGTTTCCGTTTACACGAACGACAGCTACAGGCAGTCCATCCAGGTCACCCGCGACAAGTACGACTGGAACACCTTCAGCTTCACCATGCCCAACGCCAGCGTCGTCATCGCGCCGACCTACACCTCCGACTACTACACCATCAGCGTTGACGGCGGCAGCCACGGCAGCGTCTCCATCGAGGCCGAGCCCGCCGGCACCAACAGCTACTACGGCATCAGGAACGAGTACGTCTACATAGACGCCACCCCGAATACCGGCTACAAGGTCAAGTCCGTCACCGTCGTGGACAAGTACAACGACAGCATCAAGGTCTACGAGAGCAGCACCGCCAACCGCTACTACTTCACGATGCCCGACAGCAACGTCACCGTGAACGTGGAGTTCACCCCGCGTGTCATGTCCAACCCCTTCACCGACGTGAGGAGCACCGACTGGTTCTATGACGCGGTCAACTACGTCTACAGCGAGGGCATCATGGACGGCACCAGCGTGTACATGTTCTCTCCCAACAACGCTACCAGCCGCGGCATGCTCGTGACCATCCTGTGGCGTCTCGCGGGCGAGCCCGTCGTGACCGGCACCAGCTTCTCCGACGTGAGCAGCAGCTCCTACTACTATTACGCGGTCCTGTGGGCCTCCAAGTACGGCATCGTTGACGGCCTTGGCAACAACATGTTCGGCCCCGACCAGGCCATCACGCGCGAGCAGTTCGCAGTCATCCTGTACCGCTATGCGCAGCACTGCGGCTACAGCACCAGCGCAAACTCCACGCTGGTTGGCTACGCTGACAGCAACAAGATCAGCAGCTATGCTCTGACCGCCATGCGCTGGGCCTGCGGCGCCGGCCTCTTCGAGGGCGACGAGAGGGCCAACCTCAACCCGCAGGGTCAGACCACCCGCGCCGCCGCCGCCAAGCTCCTCATGACCTTCCAGGAGAACGTGGCGAAATAAGCACCCCAAAGCCCCGGGCATGGCCCGGGGCTTTTTTATCTGCAAAATGCAAGGAGAAAAAAACGGCGCCCGCCCCGATTTGGGGCGGGCGCTTTACTTCACCTCAGGCCAGCAGGGCCTCGACGGCGTCATAGTCCACGCACTCGCCCCAGGACAGGCCCGTGACGAGGGATACGAGGTCTTCGGTAAGCTCATTGTCCAGCGCCGTGTACTCCCTGTCCGCGAGGGAAAACCAGGTGTAGCGGTCGGTGTAGGCGAGGCCGCTGTCCTCGAGGTATTCTATGTCCAGCGTGCCGGAGGCGGTTTCGACGGTAAAGCTAACAAGGTCCGACATCTGCTGCGCGAGCTCGGCCTTATCGAGACCTTTGGCCCGGCCAACAAAGCTCAGGTATTCCCTCGGCGTTCTGCCGAGGTAGAGCGGCGGCTGCTCCGGCAGGTAGCCCAGCAGGCGTTTGGCCTGAGCGGCGTCCTCGAAAATGTCGAGGCCGTCTATCTTCACCTCGCCGGAGGTGGCGGCGAGGCAGCCGGTCATGATGTTCATGGTCGTGGACTTCCCGGCGCCGTTGGGGCCGAGGAAGCCGTAGATCTGCCCGTCCCCGATGGTGAAGCTCAAATCGGAGACGGCGGTGTGTGCGCCGTAGCGCTTGGTCAGATGACTGACTTCAATCAAGGCAGATACCCCCTTACCTCGCAAATGTAGCACGGCTGGCTGAAACGGGGCTGAAATGCCGGGCGGGAAATCGTAAACTATTTATGAAGAATGAGAGGACCGCGCGGCGTGTCACCGCGCGGTCCCTTTTCCGGCTCTTGATATTTGCAATCGCACGCAGAAGCGGTTGCCTCCCTGTATGGCCTCGGCCCAGAGCTTCCCGCGCTGGCTTTCCACGATGCCCTTGGCGATGGCCAGGCCCAGGCCGTAGCCTCCGCTGCTGCGGGCGGCGTCGGAGGCGTCCTCGCCCAGGAGCTGGGCGTTGCTGAGTATGACGGTAAGAGGCGTCTTGAGCTCATGCGAGGCGTCGGCCACAAATTGCCGCTGCTTCTCCCAGGCCAGCTCCACGGGCCGGACAGCCCGGCGCGCCAGAAGGAAACTGACGGCCAGAAAGGCCGCAAAGCTCAGCACGCCTATGAGCAGGCAGTCCCTGACGAGGCTGCCTATCACGTTCCGCTCGCTGGACATGTCGGCAAAGACGATATACTCCTTTCCGTGAACAGAGACACGGCAGTAGCGCAGGCCGTAGTCTTCCAGGATGCCGGTGACATCACCCCCGGAGGCCTGAGAGGCCAGCGCGGCAAGAAAATCTTCGTCTGTCAGGTCGTAGTATCCGCCTTCGGCCGAGACAACGGCGCCCTCATCGTCCAGTTCCAGAATAAAGTAGGGCAGGCGCACGCCTTCAGGCGTCTCTCCCGGACGCCCGGGACGCAGCGGGTCAGAGGCTATGCTCTGCATCATGCCAAGGCTTTCGCGCTCTAGGTTCGTTTTGGTGAAGAACAGCACAAGCACGAATATGCCGCAGAGCAGGAGCGTCACGATGGCCATGTTGATGCAGATGAACTTTATCCTCAGCCGCCTTATCAATCCCCGCGCACCTCCAGATGGTAGCCCATGAGTCGGATGACTTCTATGCTGAGGTTTGAGCCTATGGCGCGCAGCTTTTTGCGCAGGAAGCCGATGTAGACCTCGACGTTGTTGTCGCCCGCGCCGGAGTCGAAGCCCCAGACACGGGTGAGGAGCGTCTCCTTGCGCACGCTGCGCCCTGCGGCCTGCATGAGCAGGCGCATGACGTCGAACTCGCGTGAGGAGAGGCGGACGCTGCTCTCGGCGCTGAGGGTGCAGCCGGAGAGGTCAAGGCTGGTGTTGCCGTAGCTGAGAACGTATATCTGCGAGCCCTGGCGGCGGAGCAGGGCGTTGATGCAGGCCAGCAGCTCGCGGTTGTCAAAGGGCTTGGTGAGGTAGTAGTCCGCCCCGGCGTTGAGGCCCTCAATGCGGTCGCGCACGTCGGCGCGGGCCGTGAGCATGAGTATGGGCGTCGTCACCCGCTCCGCGCGTACGCGCCGTGCAAGACTGAAGCCGTCGAGCCTCGGCACCATGACGTCCAGCAGCAGCAGATCGTAGATGCCCGTCAGGGCGTATTCGGCCCCGCTGTCGCCGTCGGAGACGACTTCGACCTCAAAGCCCGCGCGCCCTAGCAGGGTGCGGAGAGAATCGGCCAGCAGCGCTTCGTCTTCGATAATGAGTATTTTCATATGTATCACCCGGGATAACGATACACCCCGTACCTTAAACGAACCTGTAAAGCCGACCGGAGCGCGCAAAAAAGCCGGGCCGGTAGGCCCGGCCCGGAGCTATCTGTAGTATTTTGCAATGGCGGCCAGGAAGCGCTCGCCGTATTTTTTCGCCTTTCTCTCTCCCACGCCTGAGACTCGGAGAAACTCGTCCATGTCTTTCGGCATCCTCACGGCCATGTCTTCGAGCGTGGCGTTGGAAAAGACGACGTAGGGCGGAACCCCCTCCTCGGCTGCGATCTGCATACGCAGGGCGCGCAAGGCCGAGTAGATGTCGCCGCCGGCGGCGGGCAGGGAGGAGGCGGCGCGTTTTTTGCGCGCCGGCTTTGCGCGCGGCGCGGTGCGGCGCAGGTACATCTCCACTTTCGCCCCGCGGAAGAGCACGTCCCCGGCCTCGGGCGTCAGCTCCAGTACGTGATGCTTCGGCTCCGTGCGCAGGCAGCCCAGCTCCTCCAGCCGGTCCACGAGGGCGTAGAGCCCCTCCGCACTGGAGCCGCGCAGCAGTCCGTAAGTAGAGAGCTTGTCCAGCCCCAGCTCCAGCACGCGCGCTTCTCGGCTTCCGCGCAGCACCTGGATAATGAGCGTGCGCCCCACGCCGTAGCCCAGACGGCTCCTCACGCGCTTCACGCAGGAGAGCAGCATCTGAGCCTGGACGGTCACGTCCTGCTTTGCCAGCCCGGAGCGGCAGTTGGCGCAGGCGCCGCAGCTCTCCGGGTGCTCCTGACCGAAATAGCCGAGGATGCAGCCTCGCAGGCAGCCGCCCGTGCGGCAGTATTCCACCATGCTGTTCAGCCTGTCCATGTCGCGGCGGCGCAGGGCCTCGCGCTCGTCCGCTCCGAGCTCCTCGTTCTCGCCGCTGTGTTCTATGAGGAAGCGGGCCGTAATAATGTCAGAGGGGGAGTAGAGCAGCAGGCAGTCCGCCGGAGAGCCGTCGCGCCCGGCGCGCCCCGCCTCCTGATAGTAGGCTTCGAGGCTCTTCGGCATGTTGTAGTGGACGACGTAGGAGACGTTGGACTTGTCTATGCCCATGCCGAAAGCGTTTGTCGCCACCATGACGGCGGCGCGGTCGTACTGGAAATCCTCCTGCGCGCGGCGGCGCTCGGCGTCGGGCAGCCCGGCGTGGTACTGCACGGCGGGAAAGCCGGCCTCCCTGAGCTTGGCGCAGACCTGTTCCACCGCCGAGCGCGTGGCGCAGTAGACTATGCCGCTCTTGTCCGGACGCGAGCGCAGAAAGCGGAGCAGCTCGGTGAACTTGTCCGCCGGCCGGCGCACGTCGAGAAAGAGGTTCGGCCTGTCGAAGCCCGTGACCAGCACGTCCGCCTCCCGCAGCCGCAGCAGGCGGAGGATGTCGTCCCGGACGGCGGGCGTCGCCGTCGCCGTGAAGGCTGCAACGACGGGACGGCGGGGCAGGGAGGCGATGAAGGGTTCGATTGCGAGGTAGCTCGGCCTGAAATCCTGCCCCCACTGAGAGACGCAGTGCGCCTCGTCCACGGCGACGAGGGAGATCTCCAGCTCCTGCGCGAGAGAGGCAAAGGCGCGGCTGTCCAGCCGCTCGGGCGCTATGTACAGCAGGCGGAACTCGCCCCGGCCCAGACCGGCCAGGACCTCCCTCCGCTCCTGCGTGTCAAGACTGCTGTTGAGATAGGCGGCGGGGATGCCGTCCTCGCGCAGAGCCTCGACCTGATCCTTCATGAGCGAGATGAGCGGCGAGACTACAAGCGTCAGGCCCGGCAGCAGCAGGGCTGGCAGCTGGTAGCACAGCGACTTTCCACCGCCGGTGGGCATTATGCCGAGGCAGTCCCGCCCGCAGAGGATGTCGTCGATGAGCCGCTCCTGACCGGGACGGAATCCATCCAGGCCGAAGTATTTGCGAAGCGCCGAGACCTTGTCCAAGACCCTCGCCTCCTTGATGTGCCGCCCGGGCTTGCGCCTTGACAAACCGGCGGGCGTATTTTAGAATCAGCCTGGGAGTTGATAACATGAGCGAGCACAGCCACATAGCCCCGGACGGGACGGTGTATACGCACAGCCATGAGCACAAGCACCAGCATACGCAGACCAAGGCCGTCGTGAACCGCCTATCCCGCGCCATCGGCCATCTGGAATCCGTGCGCAAGATGGTGGAGGACGGGCGGGACTGCACGGAGGTGCTGGTCCAGCTGGCCGCCGTGCGCTCGGCGCTCAACAACACCGCCAAGGTCATACTGAAGGACCATGTCGAGCACTGCCTGGCCGACGCCGTGGAGTGCGGGGACATGGAGGCCCTGGAGCAGCTCAACCGGGCTATAGAGCAGTTTATGGGCTAAATGATCATGCCCCCGTCCGCGCCGAGCACCTGCCCGGTGACGAAGGAGGCCGCCTCGCTTGCGAGGAAGGCCACGACGCGGGAGATGTCCTCCGGCCGTCCGATGCGGCCGAGGGCGGAGTTTTCGGCCATCGCGGCCTTGTCCTCCGCCGTGAAGCAGGAGAGCATGTCCGTGTCGATGGCGCCGGGGGCCACGGCGTTCACGCGGATGCCCGAGGGTCCGAGCTCCTTGGCAAGCCCCTTGACGAAGGATATGACCGCCCCCTTCGTCGCGGAGTACGCCGTCTCACAGGAGCCGCCGCGCACGCCGAGGATGGAGGAAGTGCAGATTATGCAGCCGCGCTTGCGCTCCACCATGTAGGGTATCGCCTCGCGGCAGCAGTGGAACATCCCGTTTACGTTTACGTCGAAAAGACGCCGCCATTCGGCGTCCGTCATGTCCTGCAGCAGACCGCTCCAGGCAACGCCTGCGTTGCAGACGAGCAGGTCGAAGGGTCCGGCGGCCTCGAACATGGCGCGTACCTGCGCGGGCTCTGCGACATCCGCGCGTACCGCCTCGGTGCCGAGCTCGGCGGCGAGGGCTTCGGCCCTCTCCCGGCTGTTCAGGTAGTTTATCGTGACGCGCCAGCCGTCTGCGGCCAGCGCCCGGGCCTCCGCCGCGCCTATGCCGCGGGAGGAGCCGGTCACAAGAGCTTTCTTCATAAAAATATCACCCGGACAAGATTTTACCACAGCCGGCGGATTTGTAAAGGCGCGAGAGCGCAAAGGTGAGGACAATGAAAGAGGACAACAGGAAAAACAACGCCCCGCCCCCCAAAAGGGAGCGGGAAGCTCCGCGCCCGCCGCGGCGCGAGGAATACGAGGCCCCGCCCAAGACCCGGACCTGGGGATTCATAGTCGGAGCGGTGCTGCTGCTGGCCATATTGACCGTGGTGCTGTGCATCATGGGCGGCGTATTCGACTTTAACAAGGGCGCGTCGGAGACGGACGCCCCCGCCGCAGAGACCCAGGCTCCGCAGGAGAATACTGAGCCGCCGGCCGAGAACACCCCCACGCCCAGCCCCACGCCTCCAGAGGAGAGCGAGGCCCCGGAGATCCACACCGTGAACGCCATCGCCGGAAACGGAGGCTCCATCTCGCCCTCCGGCATAGTCGAGGTCGAGGACGGCGGCAGCGTGACCTTCACAATAGCCGCCGACCCGGGCTACGTGCTCTCAGAGCTGAAAGTGGACGGCTACACGGCGGAGCTGACGGACAGCTTCACTTTCCCGAACGTGACGGGGGAGCATACCATCTATGCCATTTTCCGCGAGGAAGTTGTGGAGACTCCGCCGCCCACGCCGACGGAGACGCCGGTGGAGACGGAAGACCCGTTTTGGCCCTATATAACTCTTCCGCCTGAGATAGACGGCGACGAGTTTGTGACCGACCAGCCCGCCTATCCCGACAACTCCTTTCCCTCGGACTTCTTCCCCGGCTGAACGTGCCGGGCGCGCAGCAGACCGCAGGCCGGGCGGAGTCCGGCCTGCGGTTTTTCGACGCTCTGCGGCAAACGACTTGTTTTTCCCCACCTGTAATGGTATAATTCCTGATGCATCTGACGGGTCCCCCACCCGGCATCCACCAACGAGAGGAGGCGAGACGGCTTGAAAACTCGGCACGTGCTGATGGCGTTTACCTTTATAGTGCTCCTTATTTTTCTGATCATCGTCGTCTCCTCGCGCTCCACGGAGATGGGCAAGCTCTACCCGGACGATGTGGATATTGACGCCGGCCTCACGCAGACCGCCCCCTCGCCCCAGGCCTCCGCCGAGGCGAACTATGACGTGAATCCCGCCCCTGAAAAGACCGGCAGCCCCAAGGATACAAAGCCGGATATAGATATTGACTCCTGGCAGTATCTGCTCGCCAACAGCGACAACAACATCGGCAAATATTCGCCCCAGGTAGTCGCTGTCGAAGAAACAGCCCAGTATTTTGACGAACGTGCCGTGGACGCCCTCGTGGACTTCCTGGACGCAGCCCGCGCGGCGGGCTATTCGCCGTATATCATGGCCTCCTACAGGCCATATTCGTCGCAGGAATACATCTATAATGGCAAGGCCAGCCAGCTCAGCTGGCCGGACTACCCGGATGCCCAGGATTATGCGGACGCCGCCAAGCTCGTCGCCGCTCCCGGTACCAGTGACCACCAGACCGGCCTCGCCGTGGATATCACCGACAAGTATTACAGCACCATGGACGCTTCGCGGATGGACCAGGAGTTCCTCACCTGGCTTGCGGACAACTGTGCTGAGTACGGGTTCATCCTCCGCTATCCCAGTTCCAAAGTCTCCATCACCGGATGGGACGAGCCCTGGCACTTCCGCTATGTGGGGAAGGAGGCAGCCGTGTTCATCATGGATAACAACCTCTGCCTGGAGCAGTTTGTCTCCCTGTATAAGTGAATGAGTGACGCCCGAGGGCCGCTCCTGACGGCCCCGGGCGTTTTTTTGAGAATTTTTATTATAAAAAAATCTTGACTAATCTTGTGCAATATGCTAAAATCTATCTTCGCTCGGGCATATTCTGCCTACGAGCAGGTCTTTTTCTGAAAAAGTGCCGAAAACAGCCTTGTTTCGGGAAAAGTCATCACATTTTCAACGATTCAGGAAAGGAGGAAAAATATGCCGACATTCAACCAGCTTGTCAGAAAGGGAAGGGAGCAGGCCACCTACAAGTCCACCTCCCCCGCCATGCAGAAGGGTCTGAACACGATCAAGAACTGCGAGACGGACATTTCCTGCCCGCAGAAGCGCGGCGTCTGCACCGCGGTGCGTACTTCGACCCCCAAGAAGCCGAACTCCGCTCTGCGTAAGATCGCCCGTGTGCGTCTGACCAACGGCTACGAGGTCACCGCCTATATTCCGGGCGTGGGCCACAACCTGCAGGAGCACAGCGTCGTCATGATCCGCGGCGGCCGTGTCAAGGACCTGCCTGGCGTGCGCTACCACATCATCCGCGGCACGCTCGACACCCAGGGCGTCGATGGCCGCAGGCAGGGCCGTTCCAAGTATGGCGCGAAGCGTCCCAAAGCCGGTAAGAAATAATCCGGCGGCATAGCTCCGACTGTTTATATGATATTAACCGTATCGTATGGACCCGGGGCGCAGCGGGGGGCGAAGGAGCCCCTCGAGTACCGATGAAGTCATTTTTTAATGAAGGAGGGAAGCATAGTGCCCAGAAGAGGTAACGTTCCCAAAAGAGAGATCTTGCCGGATCCTGTGTACAACAGCGTGCTGGTGACGAAGCTCATCAACAGCATCATGCTGGACGGCAAGAAGGGCGTCGCACAGAAGGTCGTGTACGATGCGTTCGATATAATCAAAAACAAGACCGGGAAGGATCCCCTTGAGGCTTTCACCGAGGCCATGAACAACATCATGCCCAGCCTGGAAGTCAAGGCCCGCCGCGTGGGCGGCGCCACCTACCAGGTGCCTATCGAGGTCCGTCCCGAGCGCCGTCAGACTCTCGGCCTGCGCTGGCTCACGCTGTACGCCCGCAAGCGCGGCGAGAAGACCATGAAGGAGCGCCTTGCCGGCGAGATAATGGACGCCTGCAACGGCCTCGGCGCCGCTGTCAAGAAGCGTGAGGATACTCACAAGATGGCCGAGTCCAACAAGGCCTTCGCACATTTCAGGTGGTAAGAAGTTTAGGAGCGTTCTATGCCCAGAGAATTTTCGCTTGAAAATACGAGAAACATCGGCATAATGGCCCACATCGACGCGGGCAAGACCACGACCACGGAGCGCATACTGTTCTATACGGGCGTCAACTATAAGATAGGCGAGACGCACGAGGG
>ERZ826764.2833-NODE-2833-length-15381-cov-2.556636_pt1 | contig 15381 bp, 15 predicted proteins | sample MGYA00519870_ERZ826764 | MGnify/ENA primary metagenome ERZ826764 (study PRJEB31778, sample SAMEA3449239) | human gut metagenome | biome: human gut; feature: human-associated habitat; material: faeces | place: United Kingdom | collected 2010/2012 ...
AATAATGGAAGTAAGCTGGGTTACAAATCTGGTGTCCATTCTTTTGGCTGCCATTTTGACCAATAATTTTATTTTATCCCAGTTCCTTGGGATATGTCCCTTCCTCGGCGTTTCCAAAAAGCTCAATACGGCGTTCGGCATGAGCTGCGCCGTAACGGTTGTCATGGTTATCGCGACGGCGGTCACATGGCCGGTGTATACGTATGTACTTGTCCCGCTGAACCTCGATTATTTGCAGACCGTGGTGTTCATCCTCATCATCGCGGCGCTCGTGCAGCTTTTGGAGACTGTGATGCACAAGTATATGCCGCCGCTGTAACGCGCTCGGCATTTATCTGCCGCTCATCACGACGAACTGCGCCGTGCTGGGCGTGACGATGCTCGTGCTCGAAAAAGGCGCGGAAAACCCGAGCTTCGGCTATTTGGCATCGCTTGTCAACGCGTTCGGCGCGGGCATCGGTTTCATGGTTGCAATGGTCATTTTCGCCGGTGTGCGTGAGCGCCTCGAGCTGTGCGACGTGCCGAATTTCCTCAAAGGTTTGCCGATCACGCTGATCGCCGCGTCGCTTGTGGCGGTTTCGTTCCTCGGCTTTAACGGCATTATAGACCGTCTGCTCGCCTGAGCAAAACGAAAGGGGTTTCTATATGGATAAAATTTTGATCCCGGTTCTGATCGTCGCGGGCATCGGTCTTCTGGCGGGTATTATTCTGGCGGTCGCCTCCGCCATCATGGCCGTGCCGAAGGACGAGAAAGCGGAAGCGATTTTAGAGGTGCTTCCGGGCGCGAACTGCGGCGCGTGCGGTTTTTCCGGCTGCTCCGGCTATGCGGCGGCGCTCTCTAAGGGCGAAGCGCAGCCCGGGCTGTGTTCTCCCGGCGGCGAAGCGTGCGCCAAAGCGTGCGCAGAGCTGCTTGGCACGGGCGACGTTGCCGTCGAGAAAAAGACGGCGCTTGTCCACTGCATGGGCAACTATGACTGCACCAGCGACAAAATGCGCTACGACGGCATCGATAGCTGCGCCGCATCTACCCTGCTTGCCGGCGGTATCTCCAGCTGCCGCTACGGCTGCATGGGCATGGGCGACTGCGCCGCCGTGTGCGAATACGGCGCAATCAACGTCTGCAACGGCATGGCGTCAATCGACCCCGCAAAGTGCCGCGGCTGCGCAAAATGCACCGCTGCATGTCCGAAGGGGCTCATCAGCTTTGTGCCGCTGAAAAAGCAGGCGGTCGTGCGCTGCTCCAACTGTGATAAGGGCGCAGAGACGATGAAGGTTTGCAAGGTAGGCTGTATCGGCTGCGGCAAGTGCATGAAGGCGTGCGAAGTGGGCGCCGTAAAGGTAACGAACTTCTGCGCGAAGGTCGATCCCGCAAAGTGCATCGGCTGCGGCAAATGTGCCGAGGTCTGCCCGAGGCACGTCATTACCATGCTGGACGCGTAATTTTTGAAACAAACAGAGCCTCGGCTGTACGCCGGGGCTTTTTCGTTGTCAAAATTTGCAATCCGCTCTTTACAAACTTCTGAAAATCCGTTATACTATACAAAACACGGTTCACCAAAGTTTTTTCTGCGGTGCGCCGCAAAACAGCTTTTTCGTTCTGAGCACAAGGCATCGCCGCGTGTAAGCCGAAAATGGATAGAGGTATATTCCGCAGATAGATTCTGCGCTTTTTGTGCTTCCTGCATTTTCGGCAGGGAGCATTTTTGTTTTGCTTGTTTTATAAAAACGGGAGGTGTTTTATGCAGACACGCGTAGCCGTGATGAGCATTATTTTAGAAGATAACGCCCACGCGGAAGAAATCAACGACATTCTGCACCTGTACGGCCGGTACATCATCGGACGTATGGGGCTGCCGTACAGACAGAAAAATATCAACATCATCTGTGTGGCGGTGGATGCCCCACAGGATGTCATCAGTGCCATGGCGGGAAAGCTCGGGCGCGTGCGCGGCGCCAACATCAAAACGGCGTATTCCAATTTCACGAGCACAGAGCCGGAAATCAAAACGGAGTGATCCGAAAAAATGACTAACGGGAAAGTGAACTGACCCGAAAGAAAGGAAAATTCAAATTATGTACGATCCGAAATCCTTAAAAGCAGAGGAATTTATCTGCCACGAAGAAATTGAAGACACCTTAAAATACGCGGACGAGAACAAAGATAACCTGCCGCTCATCCGCGAAATTCTCGATAAAGCCCGTCTGTGTAAGGGACTTTCACACCGCGAAGCATCCGTTTTGCTCGCCTGCGAAGACCCGGAGATTCTGGACGAAATCTATAAGCTTGCAAACGAGATCAAGCACAAGTTTTACGGTAACCGCATTGTCATGTTCGCGCCGCTGTACCTTTCCAACTACTGCGTGAACGGCTGCACCTACTGCCCGTATCACCGCCAGAACCACCACATCCCGCGCCGCAAGCTGACGCAGGAGGAGGTCGCAAAGGAAGTCATTGCGCTGCAGGACATGGGTCATAAGCGCCTTGCCATTGAAGCCGGCGAAGACCCGGTGAATAACCCCATCGAGTACATTCTCGACTGCATCAAGACCATTTACAGCATTCAGCATAAGAACGGCGCCATCCGCCGCGTAAACGTCAACATCGCCGCGACGACCGTGGAAAACTACCGCAAATTAAAGGAAGCCGGCATCGGCACGTACATTCTGTTCCAGGAGACCTACCACAAGGAAAGCTACGAAAAGCTGCATCCCACGGGCCCGAAGCATAACTACGCCTACCACACCGAGGCGATGGACCGCGCCATGGAGGGCGGTATCGATGACGTGGGTCTCGGCGTTCTGTACGGCCTTGAAATGTACCGTTACGAGTTCTGTGGCCAGCTGATGCACGCGGAGCACCTTGAAGCCGTGCACGGCGTAGGCCCGCATACCATCAGTGTGCCGCGCCTTAAAAAAGCCGACGACATTGACCCGACGAAGTTTGATAACGGCATCAGCGACGAAACATTCGCGAAAATCTGCGCACTTATTCGTATCGCCGTGCCGTACACCGGCATGATCATCTCCACGAGGGAGAGCCAGAAATGCAGAGAACGTGTCCTGCATCTGGGCGTTTCCCAGATCAGCGGCGGCTCCCGTACCAGCGTTGGCGGTTACTGTGAGCCGGAGCCGGATGACGCAAAATCAGAACAGTTTGACGTCAGTGACACCCGCACACTGGATGAAGTCGTACGCTGGCTGATGGAGATGGACTACATTCCAAGCTTCTGTACCGCCTGCTACCGGGAAGGCCGCACCGGAGACCGTTTTATGTCTCTTTGTAAAAGCGGACAGATCCAGAACTGCTGCCATCCAAATGCACTTATGACACTCAAGGAATACCTGATGGACTATGCTTCCCCGGAGACAAAAGCCATTGGAGACCGCCTGATCGACAAAGAAGTGTTAAATGTACCAAATGAAAAAGCAAGAGCGGTCGTACTGGAAAATCTGCGTCTGATCGAACAGAATAACCGCCGGGATTTCCGTTTCTAGAGAAAGGAGCAGCTTTATGACATTCAATCAGACACCTTCTGCCGAACGAATCCACATCGGGATCTTCGGAAAAAGAAATGCCGGAAAATCCAGCCTGATCAATGCCCTCGCCGGACAGCCGGTATCCATTGTTTCAGATTTTAAGGGAACCACCACAGATCCGGTCAAAAAAGCAATGGAGCTCCTTCCTCTGGGGCCTGTTGTTTTAATCGATACCCCGGGACTGGATGACACCGGGGAGCTTGGTTCTCTGCGTATCGAAAAAACACAGCAGATTTTAAATACAACAGATATCGCTCTGCTCGTCATTGACGGGCAGCTTGGCATAACCGAAGAAGATATCCAGATTTTACAGCAGATTCGTAAAAAACAGATTCCTTTCGTGATCGCTGTCAATAAAATGGATCTTGCTCCAGCTTCTCCTGTTCTTCCGGATGAGATTTCCCCGGAGCAAGTCCTGTATGTCAGTGTTGCTACGGGAACACAGATTCACGAACTGAAAGAGCTACTTGCAAAACAGCTCGAACAGACACAGAAAACACGAAAAATCGTGGGAGATCTGATCCATTCCGGAGACTTTGTCGTGCTGGTCATCCCCATTGACAAATCTGCTCCGAAAGGCCGTCTTATCCTGCCTCAGCAGCAGACCATCCGGGATATTCTCGATCACGGAGCAACCGCAATTGCAGTGAGAGACAGTGAGCTTTCAGAAACACTTAAGAATCTTGGAAGATCACCTGCTCTTGTCATCACAGACAGTCAGGTCTTTGATACCGTTGCCAAAATCGTACCAAAAGAGGTACCACTGACCTCTTTTTCCATCTTGTTTGCCAGATATAAGGGAAATCTTGCACTTGCTGCCAAAGGCGCACAGATATTCAGCACACTGAAGGACAAGGACCGGGTACTGATCTGCGAAGGCTGCACGCATCATCGGCAGTGCGAAGATATCGGGACTGTCAAACTGCCTCGGATGCTGAAACAGTTTACACAGAAAGATTTGCAGTTTACATTCACAAGCGGAACGGATTTCCCGTCAGACTTGTCCCCTTATCAGGTGATCATCCACTGCGGCGGATGCACGCTGACAGAAAAAGAAATGCAGTATCGGTTAGATTGTGCCAGAGAGCAGGGTATTCCAATTACGAATTATGGAATTGCCATTGCGTATATGCGAGGGATTTTAGAGAGAAGTATGGAGTTGTTTTAAAAAACAGGGGCAATCTGCCCCTGAATAAACTTAAAGTCAGTTTTGTGTAAAATTCGATATTTGCTCATTTATAGTTCTTATTTAACTCATAAGCTTTGATCTACTTTGACTTCGATTTCATCCACATCTTCCATACGTATCATTTTTACAATTTCCTGATTCTTTTTATCTTTCAGAGAAATTTTCAACCACTCCTCATCACAGTCCATCACATGACATTCAAACTCTGTTTTTCCGGCAAAATTGATTCCTTTTTCACTTGAAATTTTACAATCTCTTCCCACTAATTCTTCAATCAGTTTTGGCATGATACTTTCTCTGCACCTTTCTTTTTCTAACTTTTTTACTTTCCTTTCAAGCTTTTTCACTTTATCAGGATATGACATATAACACAGCACTATAACAAATGCCAACACACTCAAATATTCCATATTGCCACCTTACTTCGCCACCGGAAAAAATGGTGCCAGCACTCCTGCCACATTCGAAATCGGCATCGTCTTCAGCCAGATATGTCCCGGTCCACTGATGACCGTATTGAACACGCCTTCTCCGCCGAACAGCATATTCTTCACACCCGGCACGCTCTGAATCTCCATGCTGCAGGTCGCATCCATTGCAGCCAGATATCCGGTATCCACCACAATCTGCTGCCCCGGCTGCAGCTCATACTCTACCACATGGCCGTCAAATTCCAGAAATGCCATACCGCGTCCGGAAAGCTTCTGCATGATAAATCCCTCTCCGCCGAAAATTCCGGAACCGATCCGCTTCTGGAAGAAGATCGACAGATCCACGCCAGCTTCTGCTGCCAGAAAACCAGACTTCTGTACTACAATTTCCCGTCCAGGCGCAACCTCATGTGCAACGATCTTTCCCGGAAAGCTGGATGCAAATGCAATCATCCCATGTCCGCCTTTTGCAGTGTATGTGTTCTGGAAGATCGACTCTCCGGAAAACATCCTTCCGAATGCTTTGCCAATCCCGCCGTTGGTACTCGTCTCCATCTTCATATTCGGGGACATCCAGCTCATGGCCCCTTTTTCTGTGATCATCGTTTCTCCTTCTTCTAACGTACAAATCACTGCCGGTAATGTTTCTCCTACTATTTCATATCTCATACGCATTCTCCTTGTAGAATTGTATTATCTTGTTGGTACAATTATAAACATTTTTCTTTGCCCTGTCAATCTGTGATTTATAACATTTTCACGACTGAAATGAGAAAAACAAGCAATCCCGCTGCAAATAAAAACAAAGATCCCAGAATCAGACCGATCACCAGACCCGGTTTTCCGGAGGGGAATAATTTCGTGCGATATCCCGGTGTTTTTGCATGAATCAGATAATTTCCGATGTAGATCGCCCCAGGAGCCGCAGAAGCCATCATCAGATACATCCCCACCGCAGGAAGCATATCCTGAGTCCCCTGCGCAAGTGTCTGTGCCTCCATATACAGCTCCATCCTGGAATACACTCCCTGCATGGCATAAAGTAAAATGACAGGAAGTGCATTGTTAATAAAATGAAACAGCATGTTATAACACATATTTCCTGTTTCCCACAACAGATATCCCATCATCACCCCACCCATTGCGGTCGGAAAGAATCGGAAAACATCTCCGTGGAACATCCCGAAAATGCAGCCACTGATCAATAGAACTGCCCATTTTCCAAGCCTTCCTCTCAGACTGCTGACAAACGTTCCCCGAAACAGAGCCTCTTCACAGATTGCCGGTGAAATTGCTACTGTAACAAAGGATAGCAGAAACGGACCTGCGGCAATGGACGATGACAGCCCATCATTGACCTCCAGAATCTGCTCGGGGAAAAACAGACTCAAGATCAAAAGCAGTACCATTTCACACAAAAACGTCCCTACCCAGATCAGAATTGTGCCTGCAATCCCTGAAAAATGAGGTTTCTTAAGCGGAAACGCCTCCCGCAGATCCCCCTGGAACAAAAGGACAGCCCCCACTGCCACCCCAAACAGAAGAAGCTCTCCGAGCAAACTTCCATACATGCCAAACGGGGACAGCAATATCGGCGCTGCCACAAACAAAATAACCGCAGAGACCAGCAGGGTGAGTACACCCTGCCAGATCTTCAGCGGTTTTTTCACTTTACATTCCTGTTTCATTTTCTCCATCCGGTACCTCCTGTCTCTTTGGAAACACAATTTCTGCTTTAAACAAATCTGCTTCCGTGGAGATCTGCAGAGTGCCGTGCTGTAATTCTACAAAGCTCTTTACAATCGCCAGACCAAGTCCGCTTCCCTCGGTATTTCTCGAAACATCCCCTCTTACAAAACGGTCTGTAATTTCATCTGTATTGAAATTCAGTTCCGCAGAAGACACATTCTTCATTGAGATCCGCACATCCTGTTCTGTCTCTTTCATATCAATATACACACGCGTATGCGGCATTGCATACTTCGTGATATTTACGATCATATTCTCGAAAATACGATATGTTTTCTGGCTGTCCAGCCATAATACGATCTTATGTTCCGGCAGATTCCACTTCATTTCCAGATTTGCTTTTCTGATATTACTATCATACTCCAAACCTACCTGTTTTAGCAAATCTACAATGTCAATTTTCATATAATGAAGTGTTACCGTTCTGCTGGTTGCCTTACTGATCTCAAACAGATCCTCAATCAGCACTTTCAGGCGCAAAGACTTTCTCTCCAGAACTCCGATGTATTCTTTTCTCTTTTCCTCATCTGTCTCATTTTTTACCAAATCCACATACGTGATGATCGCTGTCAGTGGTGTCTTTAAATCATGGGAAACATTAGTGATCAGATCTGTCTTCATCCGTTCACTCTTGACTTCCTCACTGACTGCTTTTTTAAATCCCGTCTGAATGCGTTTCAATTCATTCTGAACCGGTGCGAAAATTCCCACGTCTCCTGTAATCGGGAAATCCAGATTCCCTTCTGCCAGCTGATTGGTCGATTTTAAAATACCCTGGTACTGTTCCTGCACCTTGTTGAGGTACTTTCTCAGGAAAATAAACAATCCAACGGAATAAATAATCAACACCCAGATTCCATACATCCAGAACATACTGATCACAAAGATCACCGCAAAGTTAAGCAAGACGATCCGTAAAATAGTTTTGTTGGTATTATCCCGGAAGTCGATATGCAGCAACGCTTCATATTGATGGCGACAGAATGCTTTGAATGTTCTCCAGCATCCGAGAACAAGTTTTTTGATCTTCTCTGTCATGCTGTTCCCTCCATTCTTCAACCACAATAAAAACTTCACACACGAGGACCTTTCTCTTAAGTACGATTTCTTCAGTACAAAAATCTCTCTGACACATCCTGCCAGCCAGTACACCACTGTAAAATACACAAACCAGATCACTGCATTCGATGCCAGAGAAATGGCATCATTCAGATTTTCTCCATAGCTTGCAGAAAAGATCTGAATAAACTTGTGACTGCATGTATTCCATATCATGATCGCCAGTGCACGGACACACGCCATCAGACAAAGTCCAATAATAAATGCAATTTCCAGCGGACATCTTCTGGGATCCACTATAGCGTCCTTTTCCAACGCCCGTTTCTTATACTGAGGAATCAAAAACGCTGCTGCTGCACTGAATACTGTAAAAATCAGAACAGACCAGTTAAAGGACGGCTGCTGCATCAGTTCATCTACATACATATATGCATACATATCATTCGATGTCTCATACTGCTCCAGATAAGCCTCCAGATTCTGTTCTGTCATCGCATACATGATCTGCACCTCCGATGGAGTCGAAATATAAGACGCCGCTGAATAAACGCTGTTGTCATACAGCCATTGCTCTGCCGTAAACTGAAGGTTTTTATCATATGCTGTTCCGCCCACCTGGATATCGGAAATATCTCCGTCAACATCAAACGAAAAGCGAACACACAGTGCATACGTATCACCGTCGAACTCTTCCGGCAATTTCTTGGCAGATTCATCCGAGGTCAGCATTGCCGTTCCGGATTCATCAAAAATTCCATATTTCATGTACTTTTTCATCAATCCGAAACGACTGTTTCCATACTCTTCTATCACCTCGGAAGACTCCGTCTCATTCGAGATTTCATTATATAACAGATAATTTCCGTCCAGAATCGGATCCAGCATATCCAGCATCTGCTCTTCTTTTCGCATCTCTTTTTGATCCTGATCCGTTATATAGGAAGAAAACGCCGGATAAAAAAGCAGCATTCCGACAGATGAGATCAACAGTACAATGACCGTCAGAAGATTTCCTCTTTTATTGTTGTTTTTCAATTTTGTATCCAACTCCCCACACCACCTTTAAGTATTTTGGATTTTTCGGATCCAGTTCAATTTTTTCCCGGATATTCCGCACATGCACCATGATCGTATCCGTATTGATCGCCTTTTCCTGCCATACCCGCTCATAAATTTCCTCGGCAGAAAATACTCTCCCCGGATTCTTGGCAAGAAGAAGCAGAATTTTATATTCAATCGGTGTCAGCTTCACCGGTTTTCCGTCAATTGACACTTCCACAGTGTCCTCATTGATCTCCAGACCGCCGATCACATGCACATTTTCACGAACTTCCAGCTTTTCCATAAATCTTCTGTATCTGCGAAGCTGGGAATTGACTCTCGCCATCAGTTCCATCGGCGTAAACGGTTTTGTGACATAATCATCTGCTCCTGCATTTAGTAATGACTCTAAATAATCTGATGATAATGTATCACTAATAACAATGAGAATTGGCTGTCCACGTAATTTGGTCTGAACAAGAAATTCATTCGTTTTTAATCTAGGGAACTCATCTTCAATAATAATACAATCATAACTATGATTTTCATAATATTCTTCAAGTTCCTTGAATTGAATAACCTGATTACAAAGATATCCTTTATCTTCCAGAAATGCTTTTATTTGATCATTCGCTTCCTTATGGCTATGAATGATTAATGCTTTAAATTGACTAAACATAATTTTCACCTCTGCATATAAGTATAATCTTTCTTTTTAAAAATACAATAGGAATATAAATATATTTATATCAATATTTCAATATTATAACGATGTTGACATGCCTACACAAAGGCTATATAATAGCCTCAAAAACATTGATTATTTTGTGTAGACAGAGTCGACATAAATTGATACAATGGGTGATGACAAGGGGGAACTAATCAATGGATATGAATGAATTACTAGAAGATTATGGCTGTTTAACATTTAGTGATGATGTTATGAAAGAACGTATTCCTAAATCTACTTATAAAGCTTTTCATGAGGCTCTAGATAATGGAGAACCTTTACCTAAAGAAACTGCAACAGTTATTGCTAATGCAATGAAAATCTGGGCTGTTGAGAATGGTGCAACTCATTTTACGCATTGGTTTACACCAATGACTGGTTTAACAGCAGAAAAACATGATGCTTTTTTAGAACCAGATGGGAATAAAGCTTTACTTGAATTTAGTGGAAAAACGTTAAGAAAAGGGGAGCCAGATGCATCTTCTTTCCCATCAGGAGGATTACGTGCAACTTTCGAAGCAAGAGGATATACTGCTTGGGATTGTACATCTCCAGCATTTGTAAAAGATGGTTCGTTGTATATCCCAACATTATTTTGTTCATATACAGGAGAGGCGTTAGATAAAAAAACACCTTTATTAAAAGCAGTTGATGCTTTGTCAAAAGCATCATGTGAATTGTTGCCTTTATTAGGTTTGGAAGGTGTTACACAAGTTAGTGCATCTGTAGGAAGCGAGCAAGAATATTTCTTGGTTGCTGATGAATATTATCAAAAGCGAATGGATTTAAAATTAACTGGTAGAACTTTATTTGGAGCTATGGCACCAAAAGGTCAGGAGTTAGAGGATCATTATTTTGGAAGTATTAAACGTAAAGTTTCAGCTTTTATGAAAGAATTAGATAAAGAATTGTGGAAGTATGGGATTCCATCAAAAACAAAACATAATAAGGTTGATCCTGCTCATGTGTTTATCGAAATGTAAATATTACAACAGATAATAATCATCTTCTCATGCAATTAATGCAAGATATTGCAAAAAAGCATGGTTTAAGATGTCTATTGCATGAAAAACCATTTGAAGGAGTCAATGGTTCTGGTAAACATGATAACTGGTCAGTTATCACAAATACAGGTGTGAATTTATTTAATCCAGGAGATAATCCAGCGAATAACTTACCTTTTATTGCTGCATTAGCTTGTACAATTAAGGCAGTAGATGAATATGCAGATTTATTACGTATGTCTATTGCTAGTGCTGGTAATGATCATAGATTAGGTGCTAATGAAGCTCCCCCTGCAATTATTTCAATGTTTTTAGGAGAAGAACTAGATAAATTAATTGATGCAATTGTTGATGGAAAAGAATTAGAGGACATCAATACTGGACGTTTCCAGACAGGTGTATCAGTTGTTCCAGATTTTTCTAAAGATAATACTGATCGCAACAGAACATCTCCATTTGCTTTTACAGGGAATAAATTTGAATTTCGTGCAGTTGGTTCATCACAATCTATTGCAGGACCAAATACAATTCTTAATACGATTTTGGCTGAAGAAATGGGAATTATGGCTAAAGAAATTAAAGGTGGAAAAACACCAATGGAAGTCATTAAGGAATTCCTTTCAGAGCATCGACGTATTATTTTTAATGGCGATGGATATTCTGCAGAATGGGAAGCTGAAGCAGTAAGACGTGGATTAGCTAATCATAAAAATACAGTAGATGCTATGAAATGTTTGAAAGAAGAAAAAAATATTGAAATGCTAGATAGACAAGGTGTTTATTCTAGAATTGAGTTAGCATCACGTTATGAAATATTATTAGATAATTATAATAAAGCAATACAGGTAGAAGCTCTAACTGCAAGTAAGATGGCGAGAAATGAGATTTATCCTGCTGCTCTTGCTTATTTAAAAGAGTTAGCATCAACAGCATTAAAAGTAAAACAAACTGGTGTTGATAACGGCTTCTTAGTAGATGATGTTAAAGTGCTATCAGAATTAATTTCAGATATGAAGATAAAAATGGAAAATTTAGATACTGAAATTATCAGAGCGCAGGCCTGCGATGCTGATATCATGGATCAATCTATTATTTGGAGAGATGGTGTATTTGCAGCAATGAATGCACTGCGTGAAACAGTAGATATTATTGAAACAAAAGTTGATGAAAAATATTGGCCAATGCCAACATATATGGATTTGTTATTTGGAATCTAACTGATAAGGAGTTAATGAACTCCTTTTTTAATTCATGATTTTGTGGTATAATATTTTTCAAAGGAAGGAGTGGGTAAAATGAAAACAAGACTTTATATGCCAACTGATTTAGAAGTTGTTCTGAAGTTATTTTATGATAATGTACATTCTGTATGTATAAATGATTATGCTAAGGAACAATTAGATGCTTGGGCGCCTCAAGATCCAGATATTTATCGTTGGGAGGCATCCTTAAATAAGAATCATACTTTAGTTGTTGAAGAAGATGGGAAAATTATAGGCTTTGGTAATGTAGGGGAAACTGGATATTTAGACAGACTCTATGTAAGTCATGAATATTTACATCAAGGTGTTGCTTCGCTTATTTTGGAGCAGTTAGAAAAGTATGTGAGGGCAAAGGGAATTGCTTTTATAAATACTGCTGCTTCTATTACATCTAAACCCTTTTTTGAAGCGAAGGGATTTATTGAATTATCAGAACAAACTGTTGAAAGAAGAGGTGTCAGATTAAGACGTTACTTAATGGAAAAGAAACTTTAGTTTCTTTTTTTCTATTTTGAAAACTTTTTTCATTTTGTGAAATAATTGAGACAATTTCATGAGATTCTATATAATAGATAACACTGTGGAGGAAGAAGTATGAATGTAAAAAGTAAAAGATATATATTGATTGTTTTGGCATTTATGATTGTTGGAACAGGCTGTGCATTTACACTGAAATCAGGAATTGGAGTTGGAGCTTGGGATGCAATGGCAAAATCAGTATCAGATTTAATTGGTATTGAGGTTGGAACAATGGGGATGATCTTTAATTGTACTTGTGTTGTTGGTCAGATTATTATCTTAAGAAAGAAATTTAGATGGATTCAATTATTACAGATTCCTCTGAGTGTTTTATTAGGGATGGTTATTAATTTTGTGTTTTATGAACTTTTAATTTTTGAATTTCAATCATTTGCAGGTGGGATTATTATGTATATCATAGCAAGTACTGTTTGTGCATTTGGAGTTTCCATTGTTATGTTATTAGATGAAGTTACATTTGCATTAGAAGGATTTTGTATGGCTTTAACAGATATCATTCCAGTTAAGTTTCATGTTGTCAGACAGGCAGCGGATGTTATCAGTGTCTTAATTGTTGTGATATTAACACTTATATTTAATATTTCATGGTCTATTGGGATAGGAACAATTTTAGGAATGTTGACTTTTGGTCCTACACTTGGTATCTTTATGAAAATATTTAAACCCATTCTAAAGAAACAAGGTTTATTAACTTATGAATAAAGTGCTATTCTTGCGAATAACACTTTTTCTTTTTAATGAAATAAAAGAGAATAATGGCGATTATTCCACCTGTCGTATCAATCATGACATCAGCCAATTGACCAGACCTCCCAACAATAAATAATTGATGAAACTCATCACTACAAGCATATAGAAACGTTGCAGACAAAGAGAAAAGGAGAACTTTTTGCAATATGAATTTATTCTTAGAAAACCCATAAATAAAAGTGAATGTGAGTAAGGCATATTCGCCCATATGAGCCATCTTTCTTATAATCAGTTCTGGAACAATAATATGTAAATGATTCTCAAGCCAATTGACAATATATGTACTCAAACCAGATGATTCAGTTCCTGTTTGATGTGAAAACCAAAAGATAATAATCATAAATAGTATAGATGGGATAAAATATTTTATTTCATGGTAGCACCTCTTGATATATTATAAAAGAACTTGTCATAACTGACAAGTTCTCATCTTATTAATCTGTTAAATCTTCACCATTTGTAGCAATAACTTTTTTATACCAATAGAAAGAGTCTTTTCTATATCTATCTAATGTTTTTAAATCAAATTCTTCTCTATCTACATAAATAAAACCATAACGTTTTACCATACCCTCATGAGTAGAAATTAAGTCAATTGCAGACCAAGGACAATATCCCATCATTTCACAACCATCACTAATTGCTAATTGAACTTGTTCAATATGTTTTCTTAGATATTCAATTCTATATGGATCATGTACTTTTCCGTCTTCTAATTTATCATAAGCACCTAAACCATTTTCAGTAACAATCATTGGTAAACGATATCTAGAATACATTTCACGAATAGTTGCTCTAAATCCCATAGGATCAATTTCCCATCCAAATTCAGTTGTTGGTAAGTGAGGGTTTCTAAATCCTTTGAACATTCCTTTTTCACCACGAGCTGTTTGTTGATCAGCTGCACCATCACATTCAACAGAACCATCTTCCCATTCACAAGTTGCTGTATTATAGTAGTTAAAACCAATAAAGTCAGGATGTCCACTCTTTAAAGCTTCTGCATCACCTTCAGCAAAATCAGGAGTAGCATCATGTTCTTCTAACCAAGCCCATACTAAATTGTTATATACACCATAAACTGCCATATCTAAATATAACCAGTTTCTCACAGCATTATAGTTTTGTGCAGCTAAGTTATCTTCTGGTTTACAGCTTGCTGGATAAACTAATGAGATATTTGGTGCGGGTCCAATTTTCGCTCCTGGTAACATCTCATGACATAATGCCATTGCTTTCGCCTGAGCAACTAACATATGATGGTTTTGCTGATAGATTTCTTTTAATTCATTTGTACAACCTTCAGGTATAGTTAATGTACCAATAACTGGTCCAACTAATGTTAACATATTTTGTTCATTGATTGTTAACCAGTATTTCACTCTGTCACCAAAGTTTTCATACATAACTTTTGCAAAGTTTAAGAACCAATCAACTGATTCTCTATTAGACCAAGAACCACGTTCATCTAATGCAGCAGGCATATCGAAATGGAACATTGTGACTAATGGTTCAATACCATATTTTAAACATTCATCAATCAGATTGTTATAATACTCAATTCCTTTTGGATTGACTGCTCCTGTTCCTTCAGGGATAATTCTTGACCAAGAAATAGAAAAACGATAAGTTTTGAATCCCATTTCAGCCATTAAAGCAATATCTTCTTTATATCTATGATATTGATCTGCACAAACTGTTAAATCAGATGTTCCTTCTGGTACTTCTTTAACATCTTGACAAGAAGGTCCTTTTCCGTCTTCTAAATTTGCACCTTCTACTTGATATGCAGAAGTACTTGCTCCCCAAAGAAAATCTTGAGGAAATGGTTTTAAGTTTTTGTGTAACATTATTCATTCTCCTTTGCATTTTATTTACATTGTCATTATACATAAAAAGATGGTTTGAATAACGTTCTTTCATTTTGTGAAAAAAGTTTTTAAGATATGAAAATAATCATGAATTTATTTGCAAATAAGAACATATATTTGTACAATAGATATACAAAGAGGTGAAAACTGTGAAAAATATATATGCAATCATACAATTAAATGAACATGGTTTTGATATCTTAAACTCCAAGAATATG
>ERZ826764.2839-NODE-2839-length-15365-cov-6.768452_pt1 | contig 15365 bp, 10 predicted proteins | sample MGYA00519870_ERZ826764 | MGnify/ENA primary metagenome ERZ826764 (study PRJEB31778, sample SAMEA3449239) | human gut metagenome | biome: human gut; feature: human-associated habitat; material: faeces | place: United Kingdom | collected 2010/2012 ...
TGAGAAACGTTCCCCGATTCAGGGTTGATTTGTCATGAATTGTCGATTCTGATTTTTGAAAAATTATTGAAAATTATCTTTTTAAACTTGAAGATATATAACAGTCTCTCTGATAGACCATCATCTTTGGATTTATACTATCATGTATAGGTTATTTCGTCAATCAAAACATTTATCCACTTCCCTCATTTCAATCCCAGCTCTTTCAATACCTCAGCCAAATACCAGCTACATGGAAGCCAATAAACCATGCAACAGCGGTTCTTTTATTCGCCAGTATATGCAATTTCTATCTCATAGCCGCCGTTCTCATAGTAGGCGTGGGAAAAATAGTATCTTATTGTTATTTCTGAAATATAAAATTTGAATCATAAAACTTCTTTCCCTCTCAAATCCATTTTTACCAAACCAACTACTAACAATCCAATAAAAATTGCCGTGTCCACAAATAACAGTACAACAACACTTTTTACCACTCCGAAAGTAAAAAGTATGGAGAAGATTTCCACTGACAACACAATAAAACACATATAATTTGTCAAATACTCTGTTATAATTTCTCCATAATAATTGTTCATCTGCAATTTCGCATAGATAAAAGGTTTTAATAAATAACGGATTATAATACAAATAACCGGACAAATAAAAATCCAATTTTTATTCACCAAAGATGTTGCCACACCTTTACTCCATTGTACCGGAATTTCTGTCGGCAGCTTAGAATAAGACAATGTCCCAATAATCAAGCATAGTACGGTAATCGTTATCCAAGTAAGCATACTTCCCCATATATACAAAAAGCTAGCTGAATCCAGTTTGAAAACAATTTGATTATCTTTCCAATAATCCTGCAACTCTGTTACATATTGTTCTACCTGTAATTTTTCATAACTAATACTTTCTTCACCCAACATTTTTTCGCACATGCGTTTTGCCTTATTCAAATCAGTAATCTGACTATTTAATATTTCATTCTGCCTCTCAAGCGTTTCCTGCAATGTTACTTTTCCAGATATAATGCTTCGTATATCCTCAATAGAAATTCCTAATGTACGCAGATATGCAATCTTCTTTATATTTTCCACATCATTTTCTGAATAATCTCTATAACCATTACTTTCGTTTCTTGAAGGCTCAATGAGTTTTTCCTTTTCATAAAAACGAACATTAGAACGGGATAAACCTGTTCGTTCTTCTACGTCTTTTATTTTCATGTTATGCACTCCTTTCAAGCAACTCTATTTTATCTTAAGAATAAGCTATAAACAAGGTTTACAGTCAAGCATTTATCCAAAATCTCTTCTCTTTTAGTTATAAATCAATTCAGCATTCACAACCTCTCTTGCTCTACTCCAAATATTATTCATTTCTACTACCCAAGCCACCTGATCAGTTGCTTTAAGTTGTTCGGTAATACCTTCACTCTCTGCCATCTGCTCTACAATCCTTTCAAAGTGTTTCTGTGCCTGTTCTTCTATATCAGCCAAATAATCATTCAACCTTCCACTTGTAAGCAGATTCAGATATACACCTCTACGATATTCTTTGTGACCGTAAAGATTCGGTCTTTCTTCTTCAATCCGTAAAGCATCTGCAAATATTCCTGCATTTCTTCACAGAGGAACTTCGGCATTTTGATCACACGGTTACTTTTCTTTGTTTTCGGTGTGGTAATCACATCTTCGCCGTGTAATCGCTGATAGGACTTATTGATTCTGACCGTTTCTTTCTCAAAATTGAAGTCAGCGGCGGTCAGTGCCAACAATTCTCCCTCACGGATACCGCACCAGTAGAGCATTTCAAAAACGTAAAAGGAAACAGGAACAAGAAAACCGAAAGCGGAACTTATTGCTGCACTGGCACAGACTTTGGATGTTTCCCCTCATGCCCTCGATGTGCCTGACATTGACAGCTATATCGGACTGATACACACTTTATTTACCCTTGAAGATTTGTACGGTCTAACAGTCAGTGAATCAGACGAAGATATCTGCCTGAAAGTCGATACTTTCAAAGGCAAGGACGCTCACGAACTCTGGAAAATGCTGTATGCCTGGAAAGAGCAGGCTGACAAGCTATCTTCTGAAGAAATCAGCAAGGACAAATACGATGAGTGGCGTTACCACTACCCGGAATTTGATACTACGCAAACATGGGCAAAAGTTCCGTCACAGAAACTTAGCAACGCTCTGGTCGGAATATTCCAAGACCGACTCAAACCAGATAAATATGGATTTATTTGTTGCACAACCACCTATTAATCATTCTCTAACCCTAAAACCACTGGATTACGAGAATAATTGCTCTTATACAACCGTTATCAATTTGTTATCAAAAGACTTTTAAAAATGCTGCAAACCCGTATAAACGCTGGGTTTACTAAGTATTTTTGTTTATTCAAACTAAACTACAATTATTGTAATACCCGAAACACCCGAAAATCATTTCAAAAAACAAAGGTGCTACTTCCTGACGTCTTTTTCCGTCAGACAATAGCACCTTTCTCATATTTTATCTTATTTTTACAGATAGGAATATCCCATCAGTGATTCATCCACTGCTTTCGCAGCTTCTCTGCCTTCACGTATTGCCCATACTACCAGGGACTGGCCTCTGTGCATGTCTCCTGCTGTGAAGACTTTGTCTACGGAGGTCTGATACTGCTCTGGTTTTGTATCTACATTGGTTCTTCCATTGATGGCTACCTTAAATGCGTCTGTTACATATTTCTCACTGCCAAGGAATCCGGCTGCGATAAGGACTACATCTACAGGGATGACTTCTTCGCTTCCTTCTACAGGAACCATCATCATACGTCCTGTCTTTGGATCTTTTTCACTCTTTAATTTTGTGAGCTTTGCCTGGCAGACATTTCCGTTTTTATCTTTGATAAATTCTGTAACCGTAGTCTGGTATACTCGTGGATCATGTCCGAATACTGCGATAGCTTCTTCCTGGCCATAGTCTGTTTTGAGGACTCTCGGCCACTGCGGCCATGGGTTGGATGGTGTTCTTTCCACTGGCGGCTTGGGCATCATCTCTAACTGGATCACAGATTTGGCACCCAGACGGATAGATGTTCCTACGCAGTCATTTCCTGTATCACCGCCACCGATGACCAGAACATTTTTGCCTTTTGCAAGTTCATATGGAACTTTGGCAAAGTCAGAATCCAGAAGAGCTTTTGTTACCTGTCCCAGAAAATCTACTGCGAAGTAGATTCCTTTTGCATCACGTCCCGGAACTTTAATGTCTCGTGGATTGGATGCTCCGCAGGCAAGGATGACGCGGTCGAACTGTTTCAGAAGTTCTTCTGCTTTGATGTCCTTTCCTACGTTTACATTTGTAACAAATTTCACTCCCTCTTCTTCCATAAGATGGATTCTTCTGTCAACAACAGCTTTGTCCAACTTCATGTTAGGAATACCGTAACGGAGAAGTCCGCCTACACGGTCTTTTCTTTCAAATACAGTTACACTGTGGCCTCGTCTGTTTAACTGTTGGGCTGCTGCCAGTCCGGACGGACCGCTTCCAATGACTGCAATAGACTTGCCTGTACGTACTTCCGGAATCTGCGGGGTTACCCATCCGTTCTCATAGGCTGTCTCAATGATCGCACGTTCGTTTTCTTTGGTGGATACCGGTTCTCCGTTTATATTACAGGTGCAGGCTGCTTCGCAGAGTGCAGGGCAGACACGTGAAGTAAATTCCGGGAAGCTATGTGTCTTGCTCAGTCTTAAGAATGCCTGTTTCCAGTTGCCTGTATAAACCAGATCGTTTGTCTCAGGTACAAGGTTGTGCAGAGGGCAGCCGGATGCCATACCGCCGATCATCATACCTGACTGGCAGAATGGGACACCGCATGCCATGCAGCGTGCGCCCTGAAGTTTCTGTTTCTCTTTATTTAATGGGGTCCTGAATTCTTTGAAGTTTGCGATGCGGACCTTTGGCGGCAGAACTTTTGCCGTCTCTCTCTCATATTCTAAAAATCCTGTTGGTTTGCCCATGATTTCCTCCTCTTCGCCGCACTTGCTGCGGCAATAATGGTATGGCCCACGCCACCTTTTTATTTATTCTAAAAGATGACGGGGCAACATTGATAAGTTCACACGATATATTCAATTATTATCAATGTTTAGCGCCAATACTTTCATAGAACGCTTCCATCTGTGCCTGCTGACTGTTCAGACCTTTTTCTTCCAGTTTTGCACTTAAAGTGATCATCTTCTTGTACTCATTCGGAATGAGTTTCTTAAAGTGCGGCAGATAATAATCAAAGTCAGCCAGAACTTTCGCACCGAGTTTGGAACCTGTTGCTTCTACATGAGCTTCAATCAGGTCGCGAAGTTCTTTTTTGTCATATTTGTTTTCCACTTTTTCGATGGAAATCATGGCTTTGTTCAGATTCTTGTAAAGAACATTATCCACATCCAGTACATATGCGATACCGCCGCTCATACCTGCTGCAAAGTTCTTGCCAGTCTTACCAAGTACGACTACGCGGCCACCTGTCATATATTCACAGCCGTGCTCTCCTACACCTTCTACAACTGCGGATGCACCGGAGTTACGGACTGCGAAACGCTCACCTGCAACACCATTGATAAATGCAGTACCACTGGTTGCACCGTAGAGGGCAACATTACCTACAATAATATTCTCTTCTGCTTTGTATGCAGCTTTCTCCGGAACCCTCAGGATCAGTTTACCACCGGAAAGTCCTTTTCCGAAGTAGTCATTACTGTCACCGGTCAGTTCCAGTGTAAGTCCTTTGGGGATAAATGCACCGAAGCTCTGTCCGCCGGCACCGTTGCAGTGTACAGTGATGGTGTCATCTGCAAGTCCGTTTTTATTCTTTCTGGTAATCTCTGCACCAAGGATGGTTCCGAATGTACGGTCAATGTTTGTCAGATTTACAGAAAGCTCTGTTTTCTGACCTTTATTGATTGCATTTGCACATTTCTTAACCAGAACTTTTTCATCCATGGTTTTTTCCAGTTCGAAATTATATACAGCCTTCGGGTCAAAGGTAACTTTCTGATCTTTGCCTGCAAATGGATTGTTCAGGATTGCACTTAAATCTACTTTACCCTGATGTGGTTCCGCTACATTGTCTGTCTGAACCAGAAGATCTGTACGTCCAACCATTTCGCTGACTGTACGGAATCCCAGTTTAGACATATACTCTCTTAATTCCTGTGCGATAAAGCGCATGAAATTCTCTACATATTCCGGTTTTCCTTTAAATCTCTTGCGGAGTTCCGGATTCTGTGTTGCCACACCTACCGGGCAGGTATCCAGGTTACATACACGCATCATTACACAGCCCATGGTTACAAGAGGAGCTGTTGCGAAACCGAATTCCTCTGCACCCATCAATGCTGCGATTGCAACGTCACGGCCACTCATAAGCTTACCGTCAGTCTCAATGCGTACACGATTTCTCAGACCATTTTTGAGCAGTGTCTGATGCGTTTCTGCAAGTCCCAGTTCCCATGGAAGTCCTGCATTGTGGATAGAACTTCTTGGAGCTGCACCTGTACCTCCGTCATAACCGGAGATCAGAATTGTCTGCGCACCTGCTTTGGCAACACCTGCTGCAACTGTGCCCACGCCTGCTTCAGATACCAGTTTAACAGAAATATCTGCATATTTATTTGCATTCTTAAGGTCATAGATTAACTGTGCCAGGTCCTCGATAGAATAGATATCGTGGTGCGGTGGCGGGGAGATCAGACTGACACCCGGTGTAGAATGACGGGTTTTGGCAATCCATGGATATACCTTCTTTGCAGGAAGATGTCCGCCTTCACCAGGTTTTGCACCCTGTGCCATCTTGATCTGGATTTCTCTTGCAGATACAAGATAACGGCTGGTTACACCGAAACGTCCGCTGGCAACCTGTTTGATTGCGGAGCATCTGTCATCGCTGCTTCCTGCAGAATCCAGTCTCTCGTCACTTTCACCGCCCTCACCTGTATTGGATTTTCCATGGAGGTGGTTCATGGCGATTGCCAGTGTCTCATGTGCTTCCTGTGAAATGGAACCATAGGACATGGCACCTGTCTTAAATCGTTTTACGATATCATCTACACTTTCTACTTCTTCAAGCGGAACCGGTGTCTCGGCAAACTTAAAGTCCAGAAGACCTCTTAAGTTTCCGTGGTTTTCTTTATCTACCAGATCTGTGTACTGTTTGAACAGATCGTAGCTTCCTGTCCATGTGGACTGCTGCAGAAGATGGATAGTCTGAGGATTGTAACGATGTTCCTCTCCCTGGCTTCTCATCTTGTGTGCGCCTACGCTGTCCAGAGTCAGGTCTGTAGGAAGTCCTAATGGGTCAAATGCTTCTGAGTGAAGTTTCTCTACATTCTCTTCGATGTCTTCCAGTGTGATTCCGCCCACACGGCTGACTGTACCTGTAAAGTATTTCTCGATCACATCAGAAGAGATACCAATTGCCTCAAAAATCTGAGATCCCTGATAGGACTGAATGGTGGAAATACCCATCTTGGAAGCAATCTTTACAATTCCGCTGATAACTGCATGGTTGTAATCATCTACTGCTGCATAGTAATCTTTGTCCAGCATATGGCTGTCGATCAGCTCATGGATTGTCTCAAGGGCAAGGTATGGGTTGATAGCGCTTGCACCATAACCAAGTAAAGTTGCGAAATGATGTACTTCTCTCGGTTCTCCGGATTCCAGAATGATGGCAAGAGAGGTACTCTTCTTTGTTTTTACAAGGTGCTGATGAACTGCGGATACTGCCAGAAGTGACGGAATCGGCATATGGTTTTCATCTACTCCTCTGTCTGAAAGAACAAGGATATTTGCACCCTCACGGAATGCTTTATCTACTTCTACGAAAAGACGGTCAATGGCTCTCTCAAGCTTGGTGCTCTTGTAATATAAGGTAGAAACAACAGCTGTCTTGAAGCCCTCATGCTTGAAGCTCTTGATCTTCATCATGTCTGTATTTGTCAGGATCGGATTGTTGATTTTTAATACTTGACAGTTTTCCGGTTTCTGCTCCAGCAGGTTTCCGTCCTTGCCAACATAAACGCTTGTGCTGGTAACGATTTCCTCACGGATTGCATCGATTGGAGGGTTGGTAACCTGTGCGAAGAGCTGTTTGAAATAGTCAAATAATGGTCTGTTCTGTTTGGAAAATACTGCAAGCGGGGTATCCACACCCATGGCTCCGATGCTCTCTGCTCCGTTTAATGCCATGTTTCTGATGGAAGTACGATACTGCTCATAAGTATAACCGAATGCTTTCTGCAGACGTGCTCTCTGCTCAGGTGTATATTCTTCCGGTCTTTCGTTAGGAATCTTGATGTCTTTTAACTGTACCAGATGACTATCCAGCCATTCACCGTATGGCTGCATTTTTGCATAGCCCTCTTTCAGCTCATTGTCATCGATAACTTTTCCCTTTACAGTATCTACCAGGAGCATTTTTCCAGGATGAAGACGCTCTTTTAATACGATCTTCTCTTCCGGAATTGGCAGAACACCTACTTCTGAGGAAAGGATCATATAGCCGTCAGAAGTAATATAATATCTGGATGGACGGAGACCATTTCTGTCAAGGACAGCTCCCATCACATCACCGTCTGAGAAGAGGATAGATGCAGGTCCGTCCCATGGCTCCATCATAGTTGCATAGTACTGGTAGAAATCACGCTTTGCCTGTGAAATGGTATCATTGTTTGCCCATGGTTCAGGGATTGTGATCATCACTGCAAGAGGCAGCTCCATGCCACTCATTACCAGGAATTCCAGTGTATTATCAAGCATTGCAGAGTCGGAACCATTTCTGTTTACAACAGGGAGCACTTTATGAAGCTGTCCCTCCAGATATGGTGATTCCATATTTTCTTCTCTTGCAAGCATCTTATCTGCGTTGCCGCGGATGGTGTTGATCTCACCGTTGTGTACCATAAAGCGGTTAGGATGTGCTCTCTCCCAGCTTGGGTTTGTGTTGGTACTGAAGCGGGAATGTACCATGGCGATTGCAGATTCATAATCCGGGTTCTGAAGATCTTCGAAGAAAGTACGAAGCTGTCCAACCAGGAACATACCTTTGTAAACGATGGTACGGCTGCTCATGGAAACTACATAAGTATTATCATTACTCTGTTCAAACTCACGTCTTGCAATGTAGAGCATACGGTCAAACGGAAGTCCCTTCTCTACATCTTCCGGTTTCTTGATAAATGCCTGCATAATACATGGCATACATTCTCTTGCTTTGTGGCCAAGTACCTCCGGAAATACCGGGACCTGACGCCATCCAAGAAGTTCCAGACCTTCTTTCTCAAGAATGATCTCAAACATCTTCTTTGCCTGTGCGCGTTTGATCTCGTGCTGCGGGAAGAAAAACTGTGCGATGCCATATTCTCTCTCATCGCCAATTTCAAATCCCTCTTTCTTACAGGCTTTCTTGAAAAATTTATGGGAAATCTGGAGAAGGATACCTACACCGTCACCGGTTTTGCCTTCTGCATCCTTACCTGCGCGGTGTTCCAGATGTTCTACGATCTTTAATGCATTTGCAACAGTATCGTGGGTTTTCTTGCCTTTGATATTGACAACTGCTCCGATACCACAGTTGTCATGCTCAAATTCAGACCGGTACAGACCTTGCTGTTGCTGCTGTTCTCTCACTTCTTTCATAATCTCCTCATCCTTTCTATTTCTGCTGCTGTTCTTCGCTTATTTTCTTATCGACGGCCGCCTGGATGAATCCTCTGAATAAAGGATGTGCATGATTCGGGCGGGATTTGAATTCCGGATGGGCCTGAGTTCCTACATAGAACGGGTGCCCTGCGATCTCGATCATCTCTACGATATGATTATCAGGGGAAGTTCCTACGATATTCATTCCCTTCTCCTGAAGTTCTTTACGGAATGCATTGTTTACTTCATAACGATGTCTGTGACGCTCATGGATTTCTTTTTTGCCAAAGAGTTCATAGGATCTGGAACCTTCTGCAAGAATACATGGATAACTTCCAAGTCTTAAGGTTCCACCGATATCTTCGATATCTTCCTGATCCGGCATTAATGCAATTACCGGATGCTTTGTCTCCGGATTCAGTTCAATACTGTTTGCATCTTCGTATCCAAGTACATGACGGGCGAATTCTACAATTGCCATCTGCATTCCCAGACAGATTCCAAGATATGGAATCTTATGTACTCTTGCGTACTGTGCTGCCAGGATCATTCCTTCTGTACCTCTGTTTCCGAAACCACCCGGAACCAGGATACCATCTACATTGTGAAGCTGCTGATCCAGATTCTTCTCTGTCAGTTCTTCGGAATCAATCCAGTCAAGCTCTACCTTGGCTCTGCAGGAAATTCCGCCATGTTTCAGTGCCTCTACTACACTGAGATATGCATCATGAAGCTGTGTATATTTTCCTACAATTGCGATCTTTACTGTTTTATTCGGATTTCTCAGACTTTCTACCATTTCCTCCCAGTCACTTAAATCCGGTTTTCTGTTTTCCAGACGGAGACTTGAAAGAACTACATCTGCAAGCTTCTCTCTTTCCATTGCAAGAGGAGCTTCATATAAATATTCCACATCCAGGTTCTGAAGTACATGTGATACAGGTACGTTGCAGAATAAAGCGATTTTTTCTTTAATGTCCTCTGTCAGCTCATGTTCACTTCTGCACACCAGTACATCCGGCTGGATTCCCATTCCCTGAAGTTCCTTTACGCTTGCCTGTGTAGGTTTTGTTTTCAGTTCTTCAGATGCCTTTAAATAAGGAATTAATGTTACGTGGATCAGGATTGCATTGTCATGTCCCACATTGAGCTGGAACTGACGAATTGCTTCCAGGAACGGCTGGCTTTCAATATCACCGACTGTTCCTCCCACCTCGATAATGGCAATCTTGTTTTCCTCCGGTGATTTGGCGCGGTAGAAACGGCTCTTAATCTCATTTGTAATATGAGGAATTACCTGTACGGTACCCCCGCCGAAATCCCCGTGACGTTCTTTCTGAAGAACAGACCAGTAAACCTTACCGGTTGTCACATTGGAATTTTTATCAAGACTCTCATCAATGAATCTCTCATAATGTCCCAGATCCAAGTCTGTCTCTGTACCATCGTCTGTTACAAAAACTTCTCCGTGCTGAATCGGGTTCATGGTTCCGGGATCGATATTGATATAAGGATCAAACTTCTGCATGGTTACCTGATATCCTCTCGCTTTCAAAAGACGCCCCAGAGATGCAGCTGTGATTCCTTTTCCGAGACCTGAAACAACTCCTCCTGTGACAAATACGTATTTCACTGCCATTTTGATTTCCTCCTCCATCATCCTTTGTTAATAAAAAAGCGTCAGATGCAGCTATCAGAGGGCACTTGACCCATCTGGTATTCTGCATCTGACGCCTTTGTCAGATCATCATATCTTCTATAATAATATGTTCAATTGGCTTTCTTTAAAAATATGCTATACTATAAAACATTTTTTTTCGTTTGTCAATAATGAATTTCCCGTTTTTAAGCAAAAGTAAATCAAATGTTACTGTTCACACACCACTATCCCGCGAGGTGTTTTGGCATGGATATGCCAAAATCCCGAGACATACGAGCCAAAATTCCATTGCCGCAGGCAATCTGGAATGAATTTTGGCTACGTTACTGTGAACGGAGTGAACAGTAACAATCAAATAAGTTCCTTCTGATAAACTATGAAGCAGTTATATTTTATGGAATTACTCTGAACACAGTCATAATACAGAAAAAACGAATCTGTAGAAGTTCATCTTCCAGACCCGTCTTCTCTGCAATAATTATTCGGTTATAAAAATGCAAAATTTATGCAACTGCAAATTTCTTCAATGTACGATCAAATTCCCGGCTCTCCCCGTGGCAGTCTACTGTAAGTTCTCTGGTCAGATCCAGACTAAGTACACCAAGGATTGATTTGGCATCAATTAAAAATCTGTTGTAATAAACATCAATATCAAAATCACATCTGCTTGCAGCATTCACAAATTCCTGCACCTCTTCAGTTGCATTTAACTTGATTTTACTCTGTGACATCGTGATCACCCTTTCTGAAAACATTCTTTGTTTTTTTCTATCAGACGCCCATATTATGTTCCACATTTCAGAATTTGTCAAGTTTTTAAATTTATCCAATTTTTATAAAGCGCAGGGATTTTATTGTGTATTTTGCTCGTTTATATATGTTTTCGCAGCATTATTTTATACATTATATATAACTTCATCCTATATTGGTTTTACCATTATGTGAGATTGATTCCATATATCATCGACAGGTTTCTGCATTTTTTATGAATTTTTGCGACTTAACACTTCACAATATCTGCAAACTCCGCATTTGTATAATCCGGAATCTCCATCGGATAATTTCCATCGAAGCATGCCTTACATAAGGGCAGGCCGCCCGCCATTCCTTCCAGATAATCTGTCTGCATGTAGCCAAGAGAATCTGCTCCGATCATTTTACAGATTTCCTCCGTGCTGTGGCTGGCTGCAATGAGCTGATCATTTGACGGCACATCCGTTCCGAAATAGCATGGATGTAAAAATGGCGGTGAACTGATACGTACGTGCACTTCCTTTGCTCCCGCCTCTTTTAACATGTGGATCAGGTTTGCAATGGTTGTTCCACGAACAATAGAATCATCCACCAGAACAATCCTCTTATCTTTTACAACAGATTCCAGCACACTCAGTTTCAGATGAACACTGGACTCACGTTCTTCCTGAGTCGGTTTGATAAATGTTCTTCCAATATAGCTGTTTTTATAGAACGCAAATGCAAACGGGATTCCTGATGCTTCGGAGTATCCCTTTGCAGCAGGGAGTCCGGACTCCGGTACACCTGTTACAAGATCTGCCTCTACAGGATAAGACTTGGCAAGAGATTTACCGCCGCGGATTCTGGCATCATAGACCTTCACCCCATCAATGGTACTGTCAAGTCTTGCAAAATATATATACTCAAACACACAATGCGCGCGTTTTGCAGCAGCAGACGCAAGCTCTTTATTTGACTTCAGTCCGTCTTTTGTGATCGTAAGAATCTCACCCGGCTCAATGTCACGGATAAATTCCGCACTTACAGATGTCAGAGCACAGCTCTCAGAAGCAATAACATAAGCATTTCCTCTTTTACCGAGACACAATGGTTTCAGTCCATATGGGTCGCGGACTGCGATCAGTTTTCTCGGGCTCATAACTACCAGACCATATGCACCTTTGATCTTCTTTGCAGTCTTTAGCACTGCCTCTTCTACTGTTTTAGAATGCACACGTTCTCTTGCGATATGGAACGCAATAACCTCTGAATCTGTAGTTGTATGGAAAATCGCTCCATTCTGGATCAGTTCCCATTTCAGTTCCGGTGTATTAACCAGATTTCCGTTATGTGCAAGTGCAAGAGTTCCCTTTACATAAGACAAAACAAGGGGCTGTGCATTCTCTGCAACAGAAGCTCCTGTTGTGGAATATCTTACATGACCAATACCAATATCTCCCTCATATTTACGGACAACATCCTGTCTGAGAACTTCACTTACAAGTCCCAGATCCTTATGAAACTTCACATTTCCACGCTCTCCCTTAGTATCAGAAACTGCAAGTCCGCAGGATTCCTGTCCTCTGTGCTGCAGGGAAGTCAGTCCATAATATATGGACGGAACTACATTGCCGCCATCCAGATCATAAATTCCAAAGACGCCGCACTCTTCTTTTATTCCAGCCATCTGATTTCCTCCGATCGTATTCTCTTGTCTGACTTTAACTTTACTTTCAAAACCCGCTGACATTGTTTTCTTATGTTTGACGGGTTCCAAAATCAAATTATAATAATAGAAACAAATTTGTCAACCTATCCTTTTTTTGTCATATCTCAAAAATTTTTTCTGAATTTTTTCAAAAAAAGTGCTTGACATCTGTTTTCATTTCGTTTATAGTACAGCACATAAAGCAAAGGCGCTTTGGAAAGATTTACAGAGATCTCATCCAAGGCGCCTTTTTCGTTTTATAAAACTTTCGTTTCATAGAAAATGTTCGATGAGGAATTTTCTATGAGACGAAAACCGCAGGCAGTCACAATGGTGATTTGTAGCGGCACTACACATATTCAGAAAATATTGCAAACCGAAAGGAGAGTACCTATATGGCACAGAATATCCCTGAACTGTACGGCAGCCTGGTCTTCAACGACAAAGTAATGAGAAGTAAACTGCCAAAAGACATGTACAAAGCATTAAAGAAAACAATCGAGAGCGGTACACACCTTGAACTTGATGTTGCCAACTCCGTTGCTGTTGCAATGAAAGAATGGGCTACCGAGAACGGCGCCACTCATTATACTCACTGGTTCCAGCCAATGACAAACGTAACTGCAGAGAAACATGACAGTTTCATTTCTCCTACAGGAGATGGTCAGGTGATCATGGATTTCTCAGGTAAAGAACTTGTAAAAGGTGAGCCGGATGCTTCCAGTTTCCCGTCAGGCGGTCTTCGTGCCACATTCGAGGCAAGAGGATATACAGCATGGGATCCGACATCACCGGCATTCATCAAAGACGGAACCCTTTACATTCCTACAGCATTCTGCTCCTACAGCGGAGAAGCTCTTGATAAAAAGACTCCTCTCCTTCGTTCCATGCAGACACTTGATAAAGAAGCTACAAAACTTCTCCATATAATAGGTAATAAAGATGTCAAACACGTAAATACAACTGTAGGTCCTGAACAGGAATACTTCCTGGTAGACAAGGAATTATACAAGCAGAGAAAAGACCTTGTATTCTGCGGACGTACATTGATCGGTGCTCCTGCTCCTAAGGGTCAGGAAATGGAAGATCATTACTTCGGTGCTCTGAAACCTCGTGTTGCAGCTTATATGCATGACCTGGATGTAGAGCTCTGGAAACTTGGTATTCCTGCCAAAACAAAACATAACGAAGTTGCTCCTGCACAGCACGAGCTGGCTCCTGTATTCGATACAACAAACGTTGCGGTTGACCACAACCAGTTAACAATGGAAGTAATGAAGAAAGTTGCCGACAAGCACGGACTTGTATGCCTTCTTCACGAGAAACCATTTGAGGGAATCAACGGAAGTGGTAAACACAACAACTGGTCTATGATTACAGATACCGGTGTAAATATCCTTGATCCGGGAAAAACACCTGCTGAAAATACACAGTTCCTGATTTTCCTGACAGCTGTTATCAAAGCAGTTGATGAATACGCAGATGTACTTCGTATTTCTGTAGCAAGTGCAGGAAATGATCACCGTCTTGGTGCAAACGAGGCTCCGCCTGCTGTTGTATCCGTATTCCTCGGTGATGAACTGACAGAAGTATTAAAATCTATCGAAAATGACGAATATTTTGCAGGAAGCCGCGCAGTCCAGATGGATATCGGTGCAAAAGTACTTCCACATTTCGTAAAAGACAATACAGACAGAAACCGTACTTCACCATTCGCATTTACAGGTAACAAATTCGAATTCCGTATGCTTGGTTCCGAAGCTTCTGTTGCAAACCCGAACATTATCTTAAACACTGCTGTTGCTGAGTGTGTTCACCAGTTTGCAGAACAGTTAAAGGATGTACCGGAAGACAAGATGGAGGATGCAATCCACGAACTGATCAAGAAGACAATTATTGATCATAAACGTGTTATCTTTAACGGAAACGGTTATACAGACGAATGGATTGAAGAAGCTACGAAACGTGGTCTCTTTAACCTGAAATCCACACCGGATGCTCTTCCTCAGTGGATCGCAGACAAGAATATTGAACTCTTTACCAAATATCATATCTTCACAAAAGAAGAAATTGAATCCCGTTATGAGATCTGGCTGGAATCCTATTCCAAGATTCTTAACATTGAGTCCAATACTATGGTTGAAATGGTACAGAAGGATTTCCTTCCATCTGTATTCGCGTATATCGACAAAGTTGCAGCTACTGCTGTTGCTAAAAAATCAGTTGTTTCAGATGTCAGCACAGCTTCTGAAGGAAAACTGATCAAAGAGCTGTCACAGCTTGCTGATGAGATTTCCACAGGTCTTGAGACCTTAAAAGCAGATACTGCCAAAGCGCTTGCTACAGAAGATCCTCTGGCTAATGCAAAAGCATACCAGACAGTTGTTCTTTCTGATATGGATGAACTCAGAAAGTCTGTAGATGCAGCAGAAACTCTGATTCCGGATGCACTGCTTCCATATCCTACATATGACAAGCTTCTGTTTTCCGTTTAATTAACAGGTAATAACAGGGGAATATCTTTATGAACTCTACTTCATAATTCATTATCGATTTCCTCATCCATTAATCACACGA
>ERZ826764.2842-NODE-2842-length-15349-cov-9.973192_pt1 | contig 15349 bp, 20 predicted proteins | sample MGYA00519870_ERZ826764 | MGnify/ENA primary metagenome ERZ826764 (study PRJEB31778, sample SAMEA3449239) | human gut metagenome | biome: human gut; feature: human-associated habitat; material: faeces | place: United Kingdom | collected 2010/2012 ...
ACTACCAATACTATTTTTGTTTAAAACTAAAATATCAGATTATTTTAAATACTCATTTTTTATAAGACATGGCAACATGTCTTTTTTTAATGGTTTCCTTTTGGTAACTATTTATTTTTGTTTTAATCTCTTGAAACCCTTGATATATAAGGGTTTTCTCAAGAGATAATATTTTGATTTCCTGTTTTTGGAGTATTTTTAGAGTAAATTTGTTCAAAAACTCTATTTAGAGTATCTTTTTTATCATTTTCTTCTAAATGAGTATAAACATTTAAAGTAGTATTAATATCACTGTGTCTTGCTAATTCTTGTGTTGCTTTAACATCAACATTCTTTGCGTGTAAGTTTGTTATGAATGTATGTCTTAACATATGAAAATGGAAATCTTCAATACCTAAACTTTTAGCAATTGTTTTTGTACTTTGTTGAGCATTGATAGAATTTAAATATTCTCCTTTGCTATTACAAATAACTTTATCAAACATATTAATATTGAACCATTTTAATAAATCATCTTTTAGCACCTCAACAAGTGGTATATTTCCATTACTAGCTATTGTTTTTGTTTTCTTTATTTCAATATCCTTTTGCTTTTTACCTTTGTATAATATTTGTTTATTTACAATAATCTTATTGTTTATAAAATCAATATCACTCTTATTTAATGCTAAAATCTCACTAATTCTTAAACCTGTATAATATCCAATCTTGATGGCAATAGAAATAGCTTTTTGTCTAAATGTACCTTTATCTAATTTAGAAGTAAGCATAATAAAATCATCATGTTTTAAATATTGATTTATATTTTTCTTTTCTTTTTCTTTTGTGATTTTAGTATATTGAACAGGGTTATTCTCAATGTATTCATTTTTAATAGCAAATTTAAATACACAATTTAATACTTTTTTTATTGATTTACAAACATCATAACTAACTTCTATATCATTTAAGAAATTTTGAATGTCTTTATAATGTAAATTAATTATTTTCTTTTTACCAATTTCACTACTATAAACATATCTATTGTAATGAATTTTATAATTAGCAATAGTATTAGGGGAATATAACCTACTATCAACCTTTAACCAATCATCAAATACTTTATTTAAGCTATCATTACACACTTTCTTTAAATATCCATCTTGATTTATTTGAGCTTTAACCATGCTTTCATGTTCTTGTGCTTCTTTCTTTACGATAAAACCACTTTTAGAGTATGTTCTTGTGATATCGTTTTCCTTATATTTAAATGTCACTTTATATGTGTAACCTTTTTTAGCTTTTACACTTTTAACTTTAATAATGCTCATTGTTGTGCCCTCCTGTTTGTTCTTTTTGTCGTGTTATACTAGGAGGGGTGATAATATATAGGTTAATCTTCTATTTCTTCATCTTTTAACTTTTCTTTATTCAAATACGCTTCATAAAACTTAAGTTTTAAACAATCATTATATGCCTTTTCACAGGCATTTTTTATTTGTTTAAGTTCATCTAATGAAAAAGTTAATAAATCTTCATAAGTATAGTTATGATACTTAAAATAAAAAGGATCATTAATATCTGTTACAGGTATATTACTTATAAACTCAACATTTTTAATATTTTGTATGTTATTAAAAAAATATGATAAATCATGTTCACTGATAATATTATTAGTTTCCTCATTTAGATCATTCATTATTGTTTTACCAACAATCATAGCTTCCTCATCATCTAATAATGTAAATATTGGAACTTCTAAAGCGTTAGCTATTTTATTCAATGTTTCTAATTTTGGTTTTAATAAATTTCTTTCATATTTTCCTATAGTTTGATAAATAATGTTGCATTTATCCGCTAACTCCTTTTGTGTCATTCCTTTTTCTTCTCTTATTTTTTTAATGTTTTCTCCTAATATCATTTTTTATCACCTCAAACGAAGTATAACACATATTTTTATGTAACAAACACAAAAGTATTTAAAAAAAGTATTTACAAATACAAAAGTGTTTGTTAAATTAAATATAGCAAACATATTTATGTTTGTAAAGAAAGAGAGGTGAACACAAATGAGAATTGATAGGTTAAAGTTCGTTACTGAACTAACAAAGCAAGATTTAACACTTATAGAGTTATCTAAAAGAAGTGGTGTTAATCGTGTTACGTTAAGCAATATCAAGTGTGGTAAATCATGTAGAGAAGATATTGCACAAAAAGTAGCAAAAGCTTTAAACGTTGAAGTAGAAGAAATAATTGAAAAATAAAGCAAATCGTGAATTTCACGAAATCGTCAATTATGACGAAAACTAGACGGTTTCTTAAATTTTAGAAACCAAAAGAAAAGAGGTATATGATATGAGATTATCTACAAAAGGTTTAGCAACGGTTATTATTACAGGTTGTTTTATTGCTAATTGTTTAACTATTTTAATTAGATCAATTTAAAAGAGGTGTTATTTATGGAAAATTTAAAACAAATGCACTACAAACAAATAGACTTGTATTTCAATGAAATAATTGAATATAAAAGCCAAAATAATGAGTTTTGGTGTGGTTATTCTTTAGCTATGTTTCAAATTGAAGTAACTAACGCTTTTAATAAAGGGTTTATTACATTAGAGCAAAGTAACTTTTTATGTAGATGTGGTAATTATGCCTCAATTAATCTATAGAAAGGAGCTTAAAATGGATAAAGAACAAGAGCTGCTATTAAAGATCATTAATCTAGCAGAGGAAAGAATGAGTTTGTTAAAATCGGATAACAAAAATAATTCTTTAAATTGGGAAAAAATCAATAAAAGAATTAAAGAAATTCCACTAGAAATCGAAGTATTAAAGAATGAGTTATTTTCATTGCTTGGTAATAGCAAAGCTAAAGAAAAAGCAACTTATTTAGATATGCTTAATCAAGATGAAGTTGCTAAAAAGCTAGGCACTACAAAGCAAAATATTTCAGTTTTAAGAGAAATTGGACTTATACAGGCAATTAAGACAGGTAAAGGCTTTATGTTCTCACAAAGGGAAATTGAACGTTTTCAAGAGATATATAGAGGTTGTGATGTATCTAATAAGGTGAAAGCATTGGAAAGTTATAAAAAAAGAGGTAGTAATTAAAAATGGAAGATCTCGAAATAGAGAAAACCGCAAAAGAAATAGCAAGTCAAACAGTATACGGAGTCTTACATAGCGAGAATAAGGCTTTAGAAGATAAAATGTATTTATACGCTCAAAAGTCTATTAATGTATTATTGATTAATTATACAAATAAAATCCATGATTATGAAGCTAAAATAAAACTAGTACATGAAGATATGGAAAGGATCTATAAAGACATAATAGAACATCATGAGGAAATGATACCCTATTATCTTATTAGAAAAGGTCATAGATTTATTCATGCTTTAAATGTCTGCTATATATTAGGTGCTATTTCTTTTGAGGAAATGAAAAACAAAATAAATGAAGTTAATAACATTATTCCTAATGATTTAGGTAATAGGTTATAAACACCTCTTTGAAACCTTACACAAATAAAAGGGGGTTATATTTTGATAGATAGAAATCAAATTAAAGAGCAACTTATAAAAAATTCTTTAATAGCATTAAATAATGGAAGTTATAAAGGAGATTTATTAAGTGCTTTAGAAATAGAAAATAGAAAGCTAAATAAAAATATTCAATTTAGCCAACAAGAATTAAGCGATATGTTAATAGAAGCTTTTGCATATATTCCACCTGTAGAAGAACCACCTATCATAAATACTTTAGATATGATAATAGAAAAGCCTACAGAATGGCTTATTACTAATTATATTCCCAAAAATGAAGTTACTATTTTATGTGGTGATGGTGGAACAGGTAAAGGATTTGTTTCAAGTGCGATAACAAGTGCTATATCTAGTGGCGAGCAAGTATTTTTTGAAAGTGAGGAAGAATACTTAAAGCAAAATAGACAACCTCAAAAAGTCTTGTTTATATCAAGCGAAGAAGATATAAGTAAAGTCACTAAAAGGAAAATGAAATTACAAGGAAACGCTATAGAAAAGAATATTTATGTTTTAGGTGCAGAAAATGAATACACATATAAAGTTAAAATAGGCTCAAAAGAACTAGAGAAGCTTGTTCATAGTATAAAGCCTCAATTAGTTATTATTGATCCTATTCAAGCTTTCTTACCACCTAACACAAATATGAGCGATAAAACCACCATGAGAGATTATATGGGCGGTTTAAAAGCTTTAGCGGTAAAAGAAGATACAACTTTTCTTATATTATCTCATACAAATAAAAGAGAAAGCTATGGACGTCAAAGAGTTGGAGATAGTGCCGAAATATGGGATGCTTCAAGATGTGTTTTTATTCTAGGTAAAGTAGATGATAATACACGTTATTTATCACAGGAAAAGAATAATTTAAGTAAAACACAACCTACTACATTATTTGAGATATTTGATGGACAAGTAATATTTAAAGGTATAACCGATAAAAAAGATAAAGATTTTTCTAATGCTAATTTTAGCAAGAGCAAAGGAAACCCAATAGATGAAATAATGTCATTTATTAAACAGGTTTTAAAAGGAAATGAAAATAATCAAATCACTAATAAAGAATTAAAAGAGATCATTGAAAACAACGGTTATAGTTCTCGTACTTATGAAAGAGCTAAAAAACAAATGAAAGAAAATAATGACATCACTACAAAAACAACGGGAAAAGGAAAAGAAAGAGAAATGCTAATAAGCCTTAATAAATAGAGTTTTTAAATTGTCACACTTATTGTTATTAAATTGTCAAATTTTCTACTTAGGGCGCTTCTAGGTATGAGCGGTCTAAGTCCAAAATATGGCAATTCAACTTAAAAAATCAAAAAAACATTGATTATATCAACGCTTTTAATAATTGTCACAATTCTATTTTTTGACAATTTAAAGAGACTATAGGTGACAATTAAAAAAAAGCGCCAACATCATAAAATATGCTACCAACATATTAAAAAAACTACCAATACTTACAGTAAAAAGAAATGCTAAAGTCCAAAAAATAGAAAGGATCATTAAAATATTAATGAAGAGTAAAAAGAAGAAAGGTTTATTTAATAAAGTAAGTGATGAAATAATGAAAAATGATAAAAAAGGTTTAGATACTATCGTTATTCATAGTCCTAATAATGTTTCATTATTTACATTAAAAGAACAATCGAACAATAAGAAATCCCATTAAATAAAAAAACAGGCATAGAGCAAAATTCCTATGCCTAATGAACAAACAATAATGGGCACTATTATTCATTCATGAGTGTTATAAAAAGCACTACCAAGTGGATTATAACACTCTCTACAAATAAAAGAAAGAGAGGCAAATAACAATGGACAATTTATTAATTAAAATATCAGATAGAGGGGAGCTTGAAAGATTAGAAGAGCTACCTATGACAGAAAATAAAAACTACATAAAGGTATTAGAAAAAATACCTAGTCATTTTAAAGCTGAAAATGATGTAATTAAATGCATGATGTTAGCTTTTAGTTATGGAGAACTTAAAGGGCGAGAATGTGAAAGAGATCAAATAGAATGGAACTCTGCAGCAACATTCTATAACATGAAAACATATGCTTCTATGCACAATGGAGAGCTACCAAAAACATTAGATGATTTAGTGAAATGGGTAAAAGAAATAATCCAAATAACAAAAAATGTTAAGAAAAGTTAAGATTATTTTTTCAGTTATAAAGGGGTAGCAAAATGCGACACCCTTTTATTTTGCGTGTTAATTATTTTACACCCTATAATAATTAAATATAATTACAACTTATATAATGTATAAGCTTTATTAATATCAAACAAAAAGGTATAATTACTATGTCAATGAATAAGAAGCATTACCCATAGTTTTATGCCTTTTATTCATTAAAAATACGTGAAAGGAATATAGAAAAATGTTAGATGATGAAAGAATGAAAAACCTTGAAGAAAGAGTAAAAAAACTTGAAGATGAAATTAAAAATATGAAACAAGAAAAAGAAAATGATAGAAAAATGAAAGCAGATAAAGAACGTGAAGAAAATATTTATAAGATAATGAGAGGTGCATAATATATGAACTTATTAGATAATATCGATAGAATTTTTGATGAACACGTTAAGGCCTTAAATGAAAAAATAAGCAATTCCCCTCAATATGAAGAAATCAAAGCATTTGAGGAAAAAATTAATGAATATAATCAATTAAAGAATGAAAAAGAAGAACAAATAAATAATGTACAAAAAAGTAACGATTATTTATCTATCGCAAAGCTTTCTAATGAATTAGCAACAATAAAAGAAGCAATTAAACTTGTAGAAGATCAAAAGAGAAAAATAGATTTAAGACAATGTTTGAATAAAGATGAACTAAAAGAAATTGCTAATGATTTTCTTAATGAAGTTAATGATTGTTATGAATTGGATAGAAAAGAATTTAATGATCATGTTAATAAAATCAATGTATTAAATGAAAGTTTTAAAAAGACAAATAATGTAGTTTATAAATTTGAAAATGTTTTGAAAGCATATAATTATCCAAACTCTTTAAATTGCACAATTAACGAAGAAAATATTAAAATAAACAAAATCTAAATCATTGATGGGTGTTTATGGGTACACCCTATTTTTTAGTATTAAGAAATGTTAAGAATATTAACGAGGTATAACAACATGAATCTAGAGCAAAAGAAATATTATTTGGAAAGCTATAAAAGAGCTAGAGAGAAATATGAAACATTAAAATGTAGTTTAGAAAGCGTTCATAGTGCTAGTTATTTTGAATGTAAGGATAGAAACAACAAGCCTAGTAAAACTATAGTGGATAAAATAAACGAAGTAGACAACGCATATTTAGAGCAATTGGACCAATTCACAAAGATAAATGATATTTTGTTAAAGAATTATGATCATATTCTTTATTGTAAATATGTATGCTTAATGAGTGATGAAGAAATAGCAAATGACAATGATATGCCAACCAAAGAAATGAAAAAGTGGATAGATAGAAGAATAAGTAAATTAAGTATAGTTTAGGGTTGTATTATTGCAATCTTTTTTTGTTGGTTGCACCCCTAAAAGGTTGCACATTATAGAGTTATGGACAAAAAAGGACAAAAGCATTTTTTAAGGAGTCATCAATTTGATGACACCATACAAATTAATTAGATCATAATAGCTATGGCTCAAAAAAGAGTAATAGCTAAAAAAACTATTAGCCTAAAATGACTAATAGTTAATTATCCTAGTATAACACTTTATATTTTTAGAGTAATTTGGAGTAGTTTTAGAGTAAAACGTACCACCATTGTATTAAACTGAAACATATATATCTTTCATAAAATGCTTTAAAATCAACGTTTTTTATAATTGAAATAAACTGAAAATACTTTAAAAAACCTAAAATTAGTTTCCTTTTGGTAACTATACCACAATATTGTGCGTACTTTTCATATTACAAAATAAAATTATAATAAAAAACGAATTGGAGGTATGAAAATGAATGCACAAGAATGTTTACATATATTGAGAGAAATCAAAGATGTTTCATTTGCGACAGTAGATGAAAAAGGATTTCCTCAAGTACGTATTATAGATGTCATGCTTATAGAAAATAATAAACTTTATTTTTGCAGTGCAAGAGGTAAAGATTTTTATAAACAATTAAAAATAAATAATCATGTTGCTCTTTGTGCGATGACAAAGAATTATCAAATGATTCGTTATAGTGGTAAAGCACAACGCTTAGATAATCAAAAATATTGGATTGATCGTATTTTTAAGGAAAATCCATAAGGAATCGTATGAAATATATGGATTACAAAAAATAACAGAACTACTGAACAAAAAGGGTAAAAAGGTAAGTCAAAAATATGTTTATTCGATCATGAAGGAAAACAATATCAAAGCAAAATATATTAAGCCATATATTCAAACAACAGTTAGTCATGATTTCTCTGACAAACTAAAAAATCTACTAAACAGGCATTATAATCCTATTAGACCAAATGTAGCTTGGTGTACGGATATTACTTATATATGGACATATGATGATGGATTTGTTTATTTAACAAGTGTTATGGACTTATATTCAAGATCAATTATTTCTTGGATACTTACAAAGACAATGGATGCAGATGAAGTATTAAAATGTATTGAAAAAGCAAAGGAAAGAAGAAATATTGAAAACCCATTAGTAATACAAAGTGATCGAGGAGTTCAATATACTTCGACAAAATATAGAGAATTAACCAGTGAATTTATAAGAAGTTATTCAAGAAAAGGAACACCGTAGGATAATGCATGTATAGAATCATTTCATTCATTAATAAAAAGAGAATGGCTAAATTTTCATAAAATCCAAAATTATAATCATGCTTATAGATTAATATTTGAATACATAGAAGGATTTTATAACACTGTAAGAATTCATTCACATTGTGGGTATTTATCACCTGTACAATTTGAACAAAAATACTTATTTTTAAGTAATTAATGGACTACTACAAATAATTCTTACATTTAAGTTGTCCGAAATCTTGACATAGTACCAATATCCATAACTACATTACCAATGAGGTTACGGAGTTGGAAGAACTTATGGAAATCAAGCAGTTGATACAACGTCAAAAAATAGAACGCATGATGAAAGTACATAAGGAAATGCGAGGGTTAGACCGATACAGAGAACAGCCCAAAGAGTATAAATATCACGACCCTTATGATGATTGGATATTCCGTCAGCTTGCAGATATAGACAACAGAAACAACATTCCCAACACTTCGCCACAATTAGATTTTAATGAAACGGACTATGAAGATTATCTAAAAGAGAAATGGAATAGAGGACTTTAATTTTCCTCTTGCATGAAAGATACAGCAAACAAAAAGCCCAATCAAGAGTGCAAAGCACCACCAATGGTGGTAAGGCTCTTTACAGGGTTCTTTCTTTTCTGTGGTGGGTAATCAAGCGAAAAATGAAGAAGTGTTTTGTCATGCTTTATATTTTTATCCCGACTTTGATAATTCAGATTGTGAAAATGATTAAATACAGAAAAGCTAAATAACACGATTTATATTAGCATCACTTTAATGATAAATTAGTTAGAGTGGTGCCTTATTTTTTTCTCTGTACAATCACTTAAATAGGTGCTATAGTAATGGGTAGATAGTATTCGAACAGAAACTATACCACATATTTTTTATTTTTAAACCATGAGGATTATATCAGTTTGAACGAGACCTCATCCATGCAGATTTTCATGATTGTCACTTCCCAGAAAGGAGTGATCGATATGAGAGCAGGATTTATCGGAGCGGGGAAAGTAGGATTTTCCCTTGGAAAATACCTGAAGGAAAACGGCGTAGAGATTACGGGTTACTTCAGCAAATCACCGGAATCAGCTAAATCAGCAGCAGATTTTACTAACACAAAACTATATAAGAGTATAGAGAATATCTTAAGTGACAGTGATACCCTGTTTATTACTGTGCCTGATGGACAGATAAGCAAAGTATGGGATTATATGAAGAATCTGGATATTAAAAATAAAAATATTTGTCATTGCAGCGGTTCGATTTCATCAACCGTTTTTTTTGATGGTGAAAACCTCGGTGCAAATATCTATTCGGTACATCCCCTATATGCAATAAGTGATAAGTGCGAATCATGGAAACACTTGAATAAGGCTTATTTTACTGTGGAGGGTTCGGCAGAGAATCTAGATGAGATTAAGAGTATCTTTGAGCGAGCAGGAAATAAGGTAATCGCAATGGGAGCGGAAAATAAATCTCTTTACCACTGCGGTGCAGTAGTTGTAAGCAATCTCGTAAACGGACTTTTTCAAGTGGGGGCTGAAATGCTTGTAAAATGCGGCTTTGATAAAAAAGATGCAAAGAAAGCCTTAGTGCCTTTGTTTACTGGAAATGCCGACACATTGGCAGAAAAAGGGGTTGCGGCTGCCCTCACAGGTCCTGTTGAGCGAAATGATTTGTCGACTATCACAAAACACATTGAAGCTATTAAGGCAGCATGGATAAACGAGTCTGAGGAAAAGGTGGGATATGAGATGATATATCTTTTGCTTTCAGAAAAGCTTCTCAGTATTGCACAGGAAAAACATTTAGACAGTGACTATTTGAAGATGACGGAGGTAATTAAAAATGAAAAACACAGTATCCACTTTTAAAGAACAGAAGGTTAAGGGCGATAAGATTACAATGCTGACAGCCTATGACTATTCGACAGCTAAATTGATGGATCAGTCAGGTATTAACGGTATTCTCGTTGGAGATTCTCTTGGCATGGTTATGCTCGGATACGAAAATACTTTGCCGGTAACAATGGAAGATATGATTCACCATACAAGAGCAGTTACAAGAGGTGCCAAAGATGCCTTAGTAGTTGGAGATATGCCGTTTATGTCATATCAAGTTTCAGTTGAAGAGGCCATGTATAACGCAGGAAGACTTATGAAAGAAGGAAGATGTCAAGCAGTAAAGCTAGAAGGTGGAGCCTCTGTTTGTCCACAGATTAAAGCTATTACAGCTGCTTCAATTCCTGTTATGGCACATATTGGACTTACACCTCAGTCAGTGAACGTTTTTGGAGGCTTTAAAGTTCAGGGAAAAAGTGAAGAGGGAGCAAAGAAACTCATTGAAGAGGCAAAAGCTGTTGAAGAAGCAGGAGCATTTGCGATTGTTTTGGAATGCGTACCTGCAAAATTAGCGGAAATTATTTCTGAAAGCATTAATATTCCTACAATAGGAATAGGTGCAGGATCTGGCTGCGATGGACAGATTCTCGTTTATCAGGACATGCTTGGAATGGTCTCTGACTTTACACCTAAATTCGTAAAACAATTCGCAAAGGTAGGAGATGTAATGAAAGAAGCCTTTGCTGCATATATAGAAGAAACTAAACAGGGAAGCTTTCCAGCACCTGAACACACATTTAAAATTTCAGAAGATGTAATTAACAAGTTATATTAGGAGATAGAACGATGAAAATAGTAAAAACCGTAGATGAAGTGAGAGTTATAGTCAAAGAATGGAAGAAAGAAGGTCTTACAGTAGGTCTTGTTCCTACTATGGGATTTTTGCACGAAGGACATAAGAGTTTAATTACAAGGGCTGTTTCAGAAAACGATAGAGTTGTTGTCAGTGATTTTGTAAATCCGACTCAATTTGGAGTAGGGGAAGATTTGGAAAGCTATCCGAGGGATTTGGAAAGGGATACTATGCTATGTGAGGAGGCAGGTGCTAATTTAATATTTAATCCTGAGCCGGAAAATATGTATTTTGACGATTTTTCAACATATGTAAACATAGAAAGTCTTTCAGAGGAACTTTGTGGAAAATCACGACCAATACATTTCAGGGGTGTAGGCACAGTAGTATCTAAACTTTTTAATATTGTAAATCCCGACAGAGCTTACTTTGGTCAAAAGGATGCACAGCAGCTTGCGATTATAAAAAGAATGGTTAGAGATTTGAACTTTGATATCGAAATTGTGGGCTGCCCTATAGTTAGAGAAGAGGATGGTCTTGCAAAGAGTTCAAGAAATACATATCTAAGCAAAGATGAGAGAAAGGCGGCACTAATTTTAAGCAAAGCAGTTAAGCTCGGAGAAGATATGGCAAAAGCAGGAGAAAAAGATACAGATAAAATTGTATCAGAAATGATTAAGCTTATTGAAACTGAGCCTATGGCGAAAATAGATTATGTTCAGGCTGTAGACGCTGTTTCAGTTAAACCGGTCAAGGAGATGACAGCACCAGTACTAGTTGCCATGGCAGTTTATATCGGCAAAACCAGATTGATTGACAACTTTATTTACGAAGGTTAAACGGGGGTTAAATATGACATTTGAAATGTTAAAGGGGAAGATACACAGAGCTACAGTAGTTCAAGCAGAACTTGATTATGTAGGAAGCATCACTGTAGACGAAGACTTACTTGACAGTGCCGGAATTTTGGAGTATGAAAAGGTAAGTATCGTAGATATAAATAATGGGAACAGATTTGAGACATACACAATTGCAGGAGAAAGAGGCAGCGGAATGATATGTCTCAATGGAGCTGCTGCAAGATGTGTTCAGACAGGTGATAAGATAATCATAATGTGCTATGCACAGATGACTCCAGAAGAGGTAAAGAAAAATCCACCTAAAGTAGTATTTGTAGATGAGGATAACAAAATATCAAGAGTCGCAAGATACGAAAAACATGGTAAGCTATAAGACATGTAATTTGCAAATAAAAAAGGGCATTTCGGTAATTAAAAAATGTAAAAGGTGAAGAATATGTCATCTGCCCTCGTTGTGAGCAAGAAGTTTATAAAGAAGTAATAATTTATCCATTTTGTAACTTTGGCATAATGGCATGGCTTGAAGGAGAAAATGATGAAAATAGCAAACCAGTGAAAGATAAATCTAAGTAAAATCTCAGCTTAACAATTTAATATCTATATTTACAAAGCAGTTGGTCTTATGATTGACTGCTTTTAAAAAAGACACCGTTTAGGTGTGAGGTCTTTTTAGTGTTATTTATAGTCATATCAAGGCTCGTTTAATTATGGTAAATTCGTGGTAAAATGAGTGCTTTTCTATACTTCAAAATATTTGAAAGTATAGTGTTTATACGGATAATCAAAAATTAGATATAAAATTTTTAGATAATATTTTTATATTTTTGCTGTAAAATAAATGATATATAGGATATCATGCTTAGAGTTATTTGATATTCCCTGGTACATATGTGTATATTGGACGTTTTATACAATTATGTTTCAATGAACAGAGAGATAATCTTTCTGCTTACTTCATATTTGTAGTAGCTACATAAGCAATAAGTTTTTGATATCAGTTATTTTTCTTTATATATGCAGACAAATATAAATGAGATGATATTCTTCTGGGGAAACATACATTGTTTCAAACGATAAAAAGGAATATTTCCTATTGTAATCGTGGATGCCATAGCAGATAAACTTATCGTTTTCTATTTTATGAATGAGAAAAAGGAGTGCATGATTTGCACTCCTTTTTATTTGCTTATTCTTCATTATTGGCCAAAGCACGTTCCAGCCAAGCTTCTGAAATATCCATTGCTAAGTATAGTCCATTTTTTTTGCTTGTTTTTACAATTTGTTTCTTTGTACTGATTGTACTGTCCGTACGCATGAGTTGTATGGTTATTTCATCTGCAATCTCTTGATTTGCCAATTTTTTTATTGATTTAATATCCATTTTAATTACATATGGGTCTTTCATATCACCATAGTAAATTGTGTTTCCGCATCTGACAAGAGGTTTACCTTTATAAGTTGGAAACTTTGACGCATTCGCTTTTTTTACTTTCATGTATATATACCTCCTCATTCGTTACTTTGAAATTAAATTATATCATAACTGTTTTCATAAGTAAAGAAAATAAAAACTGTCATTGTAATTTACAATGACAGTTTCAAATTATTTCAGATAAGATTTTAACAAAGCCTGCAGTAATTCATCACGGTCAATTTTACGGATGAGACTACGGGCGTTATTATGTGTTGTAATATAAGTTGGATCTTCAGATAGAATGTATCCTACAATTTGATTGATGGGGTTATAACCTTTTTCTTGCAATGCGTTATATACCGTTGTCAAAATTGCTTTTATATCATCGTCACGGTTGTTATTAAAAGAAAACGTCATAGTTCTGTCTAGCATTGTAATTATCCCTCCATTACAAATCCATAATACAACAAATTACAATTAATTACAAGTAAAAACATGTAAAATTTCTTATACTCTTAAGCTGGCTCCTACTTTTTCCAGTTCTTTCATCACTTTTTTCATGGTACTGTTTACTTGTTCTTCTGCTAAAGTGTTTTCAGCAGAGCGTAAAACAATATTAAATGCAACGCTTTTTTTACCGTTTTCAATTTGTTCACCTTGGTAAACGTCAAATAGCTGGATTGTTTCCAATAAATTACCTGCCCCTTTTGTAATAGCCTTTTCCAATATGCGGACAGGAATAGCTTCATCACAAATAAGCGCAAGGTCACGGGTAACTGCAGGGAATTTTGGAAGAGGAGTATAAGTGGCGTTTGTTCGGGTATGTGTAAATAGGCTGTCGACATCTAAAGTGAAACACAAGATTCTTTCGTTGATGCCATAATTTTCTGCTACCTTTGGATGAATTTCTCCGATTACTCCAATGACAGTATTATCAATCATGATATGAGCACAACGACCCGGATGATAAGCATACTCGTTGGAGGAAGCCTCAAATTCATAATTTGAAATAAACAATGTATCCAGCAGTTGTTCCACCATACCTTTTGCAGTAAAGAAATCACAATCGTCGCCGTACAAGCCTGCAATTAGTTTTGTTTTTTCGTCAGGCAGTTCTTGTCCTTCAACAGGATAATATTCAGAAGCAAGTTCAAACAGAGCTACTGCTCCGTTTCTGTTATTGTAGTTGCGTGCTAAAGTATCCAGCATAGACGGCAGAGCAGTGGTACGCATGATACTGGTATCTTCGCCTAAAGGGTTTGAAATGGTAACAGAATTTCTAAGATAATCCTGCTCCGGCATTCCGATTTTATCGTACGCTTTGGGGCTAAGGAAAGAATAGGTCATAATTTCACTTAATCCCAATGCAAGCATTGTATTGGAAATTTTATCTTCAAATTTTTGTCTTGGAGTATATTTTCCTTGTGCATCGCCGCGCAGCGGTGTGCTTGGAATGCGGTTGTAACCGTAGAAACGCGCAATTTCTTCCGCGATATCTGCTTTGTGCTCCAAGTCGGGGCGGAAGGTAGGTACCAGGATGGTATCTCCGTCAAACTGGCAGTCAATTTTCTTTAGAATTGCTTTCATTTCTTCTGCTGATAATTGAATATTTAGGAAACCATTGGTCCATTCGGTTTCCAGAGGAATTCGTCGTTGTTCATGGGAAGAATGGTCATCTACCATAACATCATCCAGTACATCGCCTGCATCCAGCAATTCTACCAATTCACAAGCACGTTCCAAAGCAGGAAGACAGTTATTAGGGTCTAATCCTTTTTCATAACGGGAGGAGGCGTCGGTACGCATGCCTTGGTCGCGGGCGGTAGTACGCACGGAAGAACCATCGAAACAAGCGGATTCAAATACAATGGTGGTGGTGTCATCCATAATTCCGCTGTATTCGCCGCCCATAACGCCGGCAATCGCTACAGGCTTTTTACTGTCTGCAATGACCAAGTTTTCATGGGTTAATGTACGGTCAACACCGTCCAAGGTAGTAATGGTTTCACCGTCTTTGGCGCGTCTGACGCGTATTTTTTTATCTTCAATAAAACGTAAATCAAATGCAT
>ERZ826764.2848-NODE-2848-length-15334-cov-3.355782_pt1 | contig 15334 bp, 15 predicted proteins | sample MGYA00519870_ERZ826764 | MGnify/ENA primary metagenome ERZ826764 (study PRJEB31778, sample SAMEA3449239) | human gut metagenome | biome: human gut; feature: human-associated habitat; material: faeces | place: United Kingdom | collected 2010/2012 ...
GCCCGGATCATTGTCCAGCTTGTTGGCCAGCGCCATTCCACCTGCCGCAGAGATCCCCTGCCCCAGAGAGCCTGTAGACATTTCGATCCCCGGCACTTTATGCATATCCGGATGTCCCTGGAACTTTGAACCCAGCTTTCTAAGCGTCATGAAATCTTCCATCGGATAATATCCTTTTACGGCCAGTGCCGAATACTGCACCGGGCCTGCATGACCCTTGGAAAGGATGAACTTGTCCCGTCCCTTCATCTTGGGATCCTTCGGATCTACGTTCATTTCATCGAAGTAAAGAGCTGTAACGATATCTGCAGCCGAAAGAGAGCCGCCCGGATGTCCGGATCCGGCATTGTGGATCGCTTTGATGATCCCGCATCTGATTTCCGCTGCCGTTTTTTCCAATGATTTAATGTCCATTACTTCCTCCATTTTCATATGGTACGTTATTCTCCATAATAAATATAAACCCTTGCAGCGAGAACTGCAAGGGTTATCCGCAAACTCATCAGAAAAAGGAATGCTGATCGATTCCCAGACTGACGCTCAAAGCTTCATTTACCTCCGGTAACCGGGTTTTGTCAATGGTTCCGATTCTTTCTTTTAATCTTCTTTTGTCGATCGTTCTGAGTTGTTCCATCAATATGATTGAATTCTTTGACAGGCCGTTTCCGTCCGCATCTATGGCTACGTGCGTTGGAAGGTCAGCCTTGTTTTTCTTCGATGTGATCGCCGCCACTATGATGGTCGGGCTGTACTTGTTCCCCACATCGTTCTGTACTACCAGGACAGGCCGTACGCCGCCCTGTTCGGAGCCAGTTACCGGACTAAGATCTGCAAAATAAAGGTCGCCCTTCTTGATGCTCAAAGTCCTCACTCCTTTTATGACCTGCGCGCCGGAATTGCGCAGCTTTCGCTGCAGTGCAATTGCTCTGCGCTATCTCTATTTCCCTACGATTCCTCGAAGCGTGGCAGGCAGCTGATCCCGGATATCGGTGGCGGTCATTCCCCACTGTCCCATGATCCCGGCAGCCAGGTCTCCCGCCATGCCGTGAACGAACGCCCCGGCTCTGGCAGCATCCAGAGGTGCTATTCCCGATGCGGCAAAAGCTGTGATCACGCCGGTAAGCACGTCACCGCTGCCACCGGTCGCCATTCCCGGGTTGCCTGTAGTATTAATATATGTGCTGCCGCTTCCCGACGTCACAACCGTATCTGCTCCTTTCAGCAGAACGACTGCGCCGGTCCGGTCACTGACAGCTTCCGCAGCCTCCACGCGTCCCATCACACTGACCGGCTCCAGGTCCAGCGCATCCAGCAGGCGATCACATTCGCCCGGGTGCGGCGTCAGTATGATATTGTCTTTTTTCTTCAGGATCCCCGTCTTTTTTCCGAACCTGCAAAGGTTAGTGATGCCGTCAGCATCGATAACGACAGGCCCGTCAAAAATACTAAGTATCTCTTCTATCAGCTGATATTTTTTCTCGCTCACTCCCATTCCCGGTCCGATTCCGATGGCATCATGCACTGATACCGACCGTAAGAACTCCCGGTCTGAAACATTGGTGCAGGTAGCCTGCGGCACTGCGATCTGCAGGATCGGAAAGATCTCCTCCGGCACCGCAGCTTTGACAAGACCCGCTCCCGAACGCAGTGCCGCACCGGTGCTGAGGACGCATGCTCCCGCCATTCCGACGGAACCGGCCACGATCAAAACTCTGCCGCACTGTCCTTTATGGATCTGCCTCGGTCGTTCTCTGATTACAGTATTGACATATGAAAGCGTTGTTAAACCTGTCTCACCCATTTTCTTTCCTCCTGCTTTTGCAGTTCTGCACGTTCCAGTGTTAAAAGCTGTCTTTTTTTCTCGATCCCGCCAGCATACCCGGTCAGGCTCCCATCTGTTCCGACAACACGGTGACACGGGATGATCAGTGAAACCGGATTATGTCCCACCGCACCTCCTACAGCCTGAGCAGACATGTGTGAAATGCCTTTTTTCACTGCGATCCGTTCTGCGATTTCTCCATAAGTCATAGTCTGTCCGTAAGGGATCGTCAGCAGTATCTCCCAGACCGCTCTGCGGAAGGGAGTCGTATGCACTTCGATGGGTGGTAAAAATCCCGGGACCTCCCCGCTGAAATACAGATCCATCCAGTGAACTGTCTGTTCAAAAATCGGCAGATCTTTTTCCTTATATTCTTCCGGAAGCGTAGCTCCGAAATGTTTCTGACCATCGAACCATAATCCGATCAGTGCCATTTCATTGCCGGCAAGTGTGATCCCGCCCAGCGCTGATTCATAATGACTTGTATAAATCATACTGCACTCTCCTGTTTCATAGAAAAGAAAGGCTCCACATCATGCAGAGCCTCCACGTACTATTTCTTGTTCTTTTTCTTACGAGCCTTAGCTGCAGCTTCGATTCTGGCCGCTTTGATTTCCGCGTTGGTCCGGTCAGGTTTTACCGGCACATTGCCGTCGAAAACACCCTGTCCCGGAGGCGGTACATCCAGTCTCTTGCGTCTCATAGCCTGATACAGCAGCTCCTTCGCCTTCATGGATGCATGCCGCGAAAAATTGACCTTCGTATATAAATCGAGGAGATTGTTCACGCCCATCATCCGCTTTACGTCAAAGGAAATGTTCATGATCTTGGCAAATGCGATAACATTATCGTCGATCACATTATTGTCCAGCTTTCTCCATGCACGTCTCATAACAATGACCGTAGTAAACAGATAAATGATCACACCTATCATGAGGAACGGCAGTGCCAGAATAACATTCGCCTTGATCGACCCATAAATCCCTTCACTCGGCATAACCAGATAAATGATGACTAAAATTGCAAACAGTAAGATAAATTTATTTCTGCTCATAAAACTCCTCCAGTCGTTCGTTCTTCTATTGTAATTGTACAACAATTCCGACAAAAAGAAAACTTAAATCAAGCTAAAATCGTATGCGTTGTCTCTGCAGGAGCAAATTCTGCTTCTCTTGCTGCCCTGTTCATCCAGGTCAAACTGCCCGATGGTGGATCTTCTGAATCCCGGACAGCTTAAAATACCACGAATCCATTTCTAAAGGCTTCTCCGGATAATTTTCACTTCGCCACTCTTTTCCCGACAGCTAAAAATGCCCTGATTACGCTTCCGACAACCCTCTACGGATAGTTCAGTCGTAAAACCCGATCATTTTTTCTTACATTTTACAAATTCATCCTTATAAAGTCCCATATTTTCCCTGCAAAATATCCTCCGCAACGTTTTTCTCTTTCATTTAGGGTATTTTCCCCGTACCGCTTTTCCATCGTATCTTCCCTTTTACCCCAACTCGTGCTATGATAGTCAGGCATGGCATTTTGCAGGAATTTCTGCAAAGCTTAAAGCAGCATTTTTACGAGGAGGCATACTCATGAGCCATACAAATACGTTACAGCAGTTTTTTACAAAGAATACAGCGGGCATTCTGCTCTGCCTGGCCATTGCCATTCCGGCATGGTTTTTAGGCAAAGCCGTCCCTGTAGTCGGCGGGCCGGTCTTCTCCATCCTTATCGGCATGATCGTCACCCTGTTTTTAAAAAAGAAGGATCCGTTTAAAAGCGGTATCACCTTCGTTTCTAAAAAAGTGCTCCAGTGCGCAGTCGTTCTGCTGGGATTCGGTCTCAACCTGACCGTCATCCTGCAGACAGGGAAACAGTCCCTGCCGATCATCGTTGGAACCATCTGCACGGCACTGTTACTGGCAGCGATCCTGCGACGGGCGTTCAAGATCCCGGATAAAACTGCAACCCTCATTGGCGTAGGGTCTTCCATCTGCGGAGGATCTGCCATCGCAGCAGTAGCTCCGGTCATTGGCGCAGACGACGAAGAAGTAGCACAGTCCATTTCGGTCATTTTCTTTTTCAACGTACTGGCAGCCCTGATTTTTCCGGCATTTGGAACATTTCTGGGATTTTCCACTACCAGCGGCGAAGCCTTCGGGATCTTCGCGGGAACAGCGGTCAACGACACTTCATCCGTAACGGCGACTGCGGCAACCTGGGACTCTCTCTATCATCTCGGATCGGCCACTCTGGACAAAGCCGTGACCGTAAAACTCACCCGAACTCTCGCTATCATCCCCATCACGCTGGGACTGGCGTTTTTACAGACACGCAAAACAAAAACATCAGAAAAATCCATTTCCTTAAAAAAGATCTTTCCGATGTTCATTCTCTATTTTATTCTGGCTTCCGTGGCGATTACCATCGTCTCCGCTGCCGGGATCAATGCCGACATCTTCACACCTCTTAAAACTCTGAGCAAGTTCTTTATCGTCCTCGCTATGGCCGCCATCGGACTTAACACCAACATCGTCAAGCTGATCCGCACCGGCGCCAAGCCGCTGCTTCTGGGCTTCTGCTGCTGGGTCGGTATCACAGGCGTCAGCCTTCTGCTGCAGCATGTGATGAATCTGTGGTAATCCCTACTCCTCTTCCCGTTTCTCGGCCTCTTTCTCCGCGATCATTTCTTCCAGCAGCTCGTGGTCGCCGTCTACGGATTCCAGAACGCGCTCGGCTTCTTCCAGCTGTCCTTCCTTTGCCAGTTCTTCGATATGCTTTTCATGGTCGAGAACGGAGATGCCGCCGTCTACGGCGTCCACCAGAATAAAGTAGGTATATTCTTCTGGATCGCGCGCTTTGACCACATAGAACTTCTTATAAAAAATATCTTCCTCGATGATCTGCATTTCAGGAGTCATCATCAGCTTCGCCTTGCCGATATACTGCTTCAGCGCAAAGGAATGACCCGTGTCATAACATTCATTGAGCGGCGTCTGGATCTCCAGCGCTTCATCCTCCGGAATTTCAACATAATCGAATTCCGGATCGCCTTCTGTCTCATATACGGAGCCTGAGACACGGTCGATGATGCAGTCACACAGCTTGTTCAGCTTTTTCATGATACGGCCTTTTCCCACTGTGATCAGATACCGCAGACGAACGTATGGATAGTAGACCTCATCGATGTCCAGCAGATCCAGCTTGGGGTCCGTGTTGAACAGCAGCACAAGCGCCTCTTTTTGTGTATATCCCGGTTTTAAAATTTTTGCTTCAATCATGTTTTGATTCCTTTCCCAAAGTTCCGTCAATCCGTTTCTGTCTAAATTCTATTCTTCATTTCTACATTCTTATTGTATAAAGAGAACAGACCTCCTGTCAATAGCATTGCAGAAGGTCTGTCGCATGATTTATCACTTTATTGCATCGGCATCATATGTATACCGTACTCTTTTCAAATCCTAGTTTGCCAGAGCAGCCTGCTTGCTGAATACAAACTGAGTGATAGCCTTGTTCTCTGTGGAGAGGTGCTTGGAAGAAGCAACCTGTACCTTCTTGGATACAGCGATCTTCTTGCCCTTTGCTCTTTCCATCAGGTCACACATTTCAGGGCTCGTCGGTTTACCGAAGTTGCTTCCGATGATCATAGCCAGCGTAGATGCGATAACACCTACGAAGAACTGGTGACATCCTGTAACAACTGCCAGATCAGCCTGTGCCCAGATCTGAACGACTAAACCGCCGGCGATCATGGATGCTACGGAACCTGTTGCATTAGCTTTCTTCCACCATACAGCGCATACATAGCTAGGCAGGAACGCACATCCCATGAAGCTGAATGTATCTACGATCAGGCTGAAGATTCCAGGCGGGTTCAGGATCGCGATAGTAACACCAATGATACCAACAACGATGATGGATCCCTTGGAAATGATTACTACGCTTCTGTCGCTTGCATCCGGTCTAAGCCATCTCTTGTAGAAGTCGATGGATACGATGGTTGCGATCAACAGCATCAGAGCAGCTACTGTACTCATGATAGCAGACATGATAGCTGTCAGCATCAGACCAGCGAATACTCCAGGGAATTCCAGAGATGTCAGGGACGGAATTACCAGCTCAGGGTCATTGTTGATCAGACCTGCAGGGTTAGCTGTGAAGATTACCAGTCCAGCCAGTCCCAGGAAATAAGGGATGAAGCAGAACAGCTGAGTCCAGATAGTAGCGTATACTACAGAAGTCTTTGCTGTCTGCGGGCTGCCCATTGCCATGTGCTTGTTAACACTGTGCGGCAGACCCATGTAACCGATGAGGTAAATACCTACGGCCCCGGCGATTACACCATAACCGCCTTCATATACATTGCCACGTCCCCATACGCTCAGCAGAGTCGGGTCGATAGCAGCCAGTTTCTCGTTCAGACCGGTGAACCAGCCCATCTTCATCATAGTAGCAACGAATACGATGATCAGGGAACCGATCATGATGAATCCCTGGATTACGTCAGTCCATGCTACTGCGAAGTATCCGCCAACGAATGTGTAGAACAGGATTACTGCTACGCCAACGATGAGGCCGACAGAAAGAGGGAATCCGAACAGAGTAACCAGTGTTTTACCGGTTGCCATGAACTGTCCCAGAACGTAGCAGGCAAGTCCGAATACGGAGATGATACAAGCGATAACCTTTACAGGTACGGATTCGTATCTCTTTTCCAGATATTCGATCGGGGAGATAGCGTCCAGCAGCTGGGAGAGTCTTCTCATTCTTCTTCCCAGAACGGTCAGGTTGATCATGCCGCCTGCGCCGTCGCCTACTGCATAGAAAATTGCGAAATATCCGAGTGCGTATGCTTCAGAAGGTCCGCCCATGAACATGAATCCGCTCATTGCGGTAGTCTGCAGGGTCAGAGCTGTAACGAGAGGTCCCATGGATCTTCCGCCCAGCATGAAGTCTTCTGAGCTCTTGGCTTTCTTGTTCCAGTAAAGCCCCATTGCGATCATACCGATAAAGTAGACGCAAAGTACGATTACTTCAACTCTCATTCTTTAGTCGCCTCCTTCCCTGTATCTGCTACAAGGTGATCTTCGAATTCCGAATCGTCAACCTGTGCATCCTGCTTTGCCATGATACAGTAGTCGATGATGGCAGCCGTGATGTAGACGATCGGCCAGATCAGGATTGCTAAGAATGTACTGATAGGCATTCCTATAATCATAATACTTCCTCCTTACAAAATGTGAATCAATAAATGATCTTGTTATAAATTCCACAATCAGTGTAGCAAATTGTCAGACTTTTCTCAAGGAATCGACAATTTTTTTAATTTAATTTAAAAAGGGCTTAAGCTGATCTTAAACAGCCTAAACCCCGTTTTCATATTACCGCTATAAACATTGAAATTTCAACGATTTCTCGGTTTAATAGTTTTTTAATTTATATTCTCTGCGATAAGTCTCTATCTTCTTATATACACGTATACGCGGCTTATCCGTCATCGCCATAATGATAAAAAAGAACAAATTTGCGATCAGGCCGGCAATCGCACAGATGCTGGAATCCTGCCCGCCGCTTAAGACCAGACCGACCAGAAATGTCAGCTCGCCTGAGAGGATACCCATATAAGCAGCACTGGCTGTAGAACGCTTCCAGAAAAAAGCTCCTGCCACCGGTATGATGAGCTGTGCCTGCACTCCCAGAGCGATGATCCCCAGATCGAAGATGCTCTGAGGCACTATGATAATGAATACGTAGGAGACCAGAGCAACGATCAGCACCGTCCACTTGGCGATATCCACCAGCTTTCGTTCCGGAGTCTTCCGGTTGATATACCGTTTGTGAACGTCAATGGTATATACTGCCGCAATAGCGTGCACCTGAGAATTGGCAGTAGAAAAAATCGTCGCGTAGATTCCTATTATCACAAAAGTATAGAAAAACGGATTAGCATACTGATGCAGAAGCGTCAGCAGTATCGAATCCGGATTGTCCACATGATCGGTCAACACCAGCGCGGAGCTCCCTGCAAATAAGGTTCCGACACATATAATAGAGGACAGGCATAACAGCCACGGGATAACGTTGAAATTTCTCTCCGATTCCGCCGCGTAATTTCGGATCCAGATCTGAGGTCCCATAAAAGCTCCGATAGGAACGATGAAGAACAGGGATATCCACAGAACCACGCGATGACGCCCTTCCTCTCCCGGCATGGAGACATAAGAAGGATCCTTGGCGATCAGCTCAGGGAACACCTGTCCAGTCCCGCCGGCTACATGCATGAGATAAAGCCCTGACGACACAATAGCCAAAACGATCAAAATACCATAAAAAATGTCCGTCATTACAACCGCGCGAAGACCGCCGGCCCACAGATAAATAACCAGGATCGAGAAAAAAATGATGCCGCCTACATAAGAGGAAATGACACCGGCGGTCGCCACATTCATAACCAGTATTCCTCCTACGATCTGCACCTGCAGATACACCATCGTACTCAGGATGCTTACCACCGTTACCAGCACATTCAGCTTCTTCGAATCGTAAATGTCATCAAAAAAATCTGTCGGTGTCATATAGTTATGCACTTTGCCGTAATGCCAGATCCTGCGTCCCAGCAGGATAAAAAGCACGGCAAACAGCGCGTCCCATCCTACCGTCGTCATATAGATCGGTCCCTGCTCGTAGAAATATGCGATCGCGCCGATAAATGCGAATATGCTCATCCAGGTCGAAAAAATCGTCGCATACATAGGCAACGTTTTCAGTTTTCGTCCCTGAAGAATAAAATCATTGGTATTGTTTACCGCCTTGTTGCGCGCGAATTCCCCTAAAAGAAGAGGGACAAACGCAAATACGCAGATAATCAGCAGCCTGACAGCGTTTGTGATCATTTCATTTTCTTACCTTCCCCGTGGTTTTCGCTTTATTCTACCATAATTTTAAGCTATAATAAACAACAGGGAGGATTTTATTATGTATTTCAGCTGGCTTGTATTCATTGCACTCTTTACCTTTGCAGCCTCGACTCTGTACTTTTATATTTTTTCCCGCAAGCAGGAGAAATTCATGCAGTACTGGGGATTTTCCTGGATCGCCTATTCCATGAGTCTGCTCTGCCTGCTTTGTTTTTTTGCATCCCCAAACGATTTGTTTCTGGAGCTTCGCAAGGTCGTAGACATGTTCAATCTGCTCCTGCTCCTGTTTGGATCTTATTCCTATACACATATCAAGGTGCCTACCTACTGGTACCGCTTTTCCTTGTATCTGCTGCTTCTTGCAGTGATCTGCATGATCTACAGCTTCGATCTTTTATCCTTTTATCTGCCGATTTCCATATATCAGCTTATCATTACCGCATTTCTCTGTTATAATATATGGCAGAAGTGGGACATCATCATGGCAGAGCGCATCATTGCGTCAGTGGTTTTCTTTTTATGGGGAGCGATCAAATCGGTATTTTCCATCGCGGAAACAGTAGTGTCGGTCACGTCCAGCTATTACGTTACAGAGATCCTGATGTCGAATCTGGTCAACTTCTGTATCCTGGTGATCTATGTCGTATACACCCAGCAGGAAAGCAGCCTGGCCAGCAGTCTCTACCGAACGGTTGTCGATAACTCCAAGGATGTTATCTTTTATTATAAACTGCAGCCGTACGAAGCTTTCGAGTATATCTCGCCTTCCATTCGGGAGGTCACAGGATATCCACAGTCAGCGTTTTACGACAATCCGAACATGTTCCAGACTTTGACAAGCCATAGGCAGGCAGAAGAGATCCACGATCTTTTTACTGCAAAATTCCCGGCGCGGGATCGCATCGTCATAGAAATGACTAATAAAAACGGGGAATCCTTCTGGGGGGAATTCACCTGCACTATCATACGAAAAAAAACGACGAATGAACCCATTGCTCTGGAAGGATCTTTCCGTGATATCACTTCGATCAAATCGGCCGAGCTGAATCAGATCGAAGCCACAAAAAGCCGCAATATGCTCCTGTCCTATATTTCACATGAGCTGCGGACACCGATCACATCCATTGCCGGTTATCTGACCGCGATCAGCGATGGAACGATCAGCAGCAAGGAAGAAAAGCACGAAGCGATGGAGATCATCACCGCCAAGACTTTGATCTTAAAAAAGCTGGTGGACGATCTGGGGCAGCTGTCAAAGATGCAGACTCATCAGTTCACCTTTGATTTTACCCTTTGCACCATAACCGATGCCGCAGATCTTCTGATCACCAGCAACATAGGCGATGCCAGGGCTGCCGGATTTGAGATTTCCATTGACTACGACGAGATCACGCTGTCTCACTACTGGGCTGTACTGGATCTTGACCGCATCAATCAGGTTTTTTCCAACCTGATCACAAATGCGATCAAATATTCCGATGCACATAAGGAAATGCACATCACGTTTAAAGTAGACGACGCCGCCGAGAACTTCATCGTGTCGGTATCAGACAAAGGGATGGGGATCCGTGAATCTCAGCTTGCCCATGTGTTCGATCAATTCTATCGGGCAGAGAACAACCAGAAAAACGGTCATACCCAAATCGAAGGCCGCGGCCTTGGGCTGACCCTTTGCAAAGAGATCATGCTTGCCCATCAGGGCGATATTTACGCAGAAAGTACATTTGGAGAAGGAAGTACGTTTACATTCATCATCCCGCTCTATAAGGAGGTCTAATCATGGCAAAAGAAAAAATACTGGTAGTTGACGACGAAAAAGCGATCAACAAGCTGGTCTGCTCCTATCTGACCAAAGAACAGTTCCGTCCGTTCCCTGCTTATACTGGAGAAGAAGCGCTGGATCTGCTGAAAAAAGAAAACCCGGATCTTATCATCCTGGACATCATGCTGCCGGACACAGAGGGAACCGCACTTTCACTGGATATCCGGGAGCATTCCAATGCACCGATCATCTTTCTCAGCTGCAAGACCCAGGAAATCGATAAGATCATCGCGCTTTCTGCCGGCGGAGACGATTACATGACCAAGCCTTTCATGCCCGGCGAACTGATCGCACGGATCAAGGCTCATCTGCGCCGCCAGAATTCCCTTGCCCGCAAAGCAGCTGAAGCGGAAGCCAGTCTGTACGAATACGATGGGCTTAAAATCGACTTTGATACACACGACCTGTTTCTGGACGGAGAGCCAGTGAGTCTGACCTCAAAAGAGTTTGAGATCCTCAAACTGCTGATCCAGCATCCGCGCAAGGTATTCCCCGCCGCTCAGATATTTGAAACAGTCTGGAAGACCACCTGCATGGAAAACGACACAAAAACTGTCATGGTCTACATCAGCACCCTGCGAAAAAAACTGGAACGTAAAAATCATGACACTAACTACATCGTCAGCGTCCGCGGCGTAGGCTATAAATTTAACCAGATGCCAAAAAAGGACGAGTAGGATATGAGAGCACTGGTGCTCCTCGCTGGGTTTTCTCTCTACAAAAAAAGGATTCTGCATTTGCAGAATCCTTTTCTGTTTTCATTTCAAATTTCTATACGTAACGGATAAGCATGTATACCGAGCAGATCGCTACGGACAGGATCATCATCGGGAATCCGATCTTGAGGAACTGTACGTACGTGATCGGATATCCATGTCTTGCACTGATACCGGACAGCACTACATTTGCAGATGCACCGATCAGAGTTCCGTTTCCGCCCAGACATGCGCCCAGGGACAGTGCCCACCAGAGAGGCATAACGTCCATACCGCTCTCACCCATGGAGTGGATCAGCGGGATCATCGTTGCTACGAATGGAATATTGTCCAGTGTTGCAGACAGCAGTGCGGATACCCACAGAATGATCATCATCGTCAGGACAGCCTGACCGCCTGTTGCGTTCATGATGATGTCAGCCAGATTGTCGATCACACCTGTTTCTACCATACCGCCTACTACGATAAACAGCGCGGTAAAGAAGATGATCGTCGGCCATTCTACGTCTTCTACAATACCTTCTACATTCTGTTTGCCTATGATGATCATGATCACCGCTCCGGTCAGCGCGATGATGGAAGATTCCATATGAAGCACACCGTGAAGGGAGAAGCCTGCTACGATCAGTACGATCATGACAACACTCTTCGTCAGCAGAGACTTGTCCTTGATCAAAGCCTTTTCATCCATATCCATAACTGCCTTCATCGCTTCCGGCGTTGCGATCAGCTTCTTTTTATAAATCAGCTTGAAGGCGAAAATCGTTGCGATCATTACAACGATAACGATCAGACCGTCGTTTACCAAGAAGTCTACAAATGACAGGCCGGTTGCACTACCGATCATGATATTCGGAGGGTCGCCGATCAGGGTCGCCGTACCACCGATATTGGATGCCAGGATCTGCGTCATGATATAAGGCACCGGATTGAGATCCATCGCCTTGGTAATAGCAAATGTCATCGGGCCAACGAGAAGTACCGTTGTAACGTTATCCAGCAGAGCCGACAGCAGAGCGGTGATGATAATGAAAACGATCATCATCTTCCAAGGATCACCCTTGGCGATCTTCGCCGACTTGACAGCCAGATACTCAAAAATTCCCGAATGTTTTACAACTGCTACGAACAGCATCATGCCGATCAGCAGTCCAATGGTGTTGTAATCGATGTAGGATACACCCGTTTCGATATCAAGCACTCCTAAAATAATGAGCAGTACCGCACCTCCTACGGCAACGACTGCTCTGTGGACTTTCTCTGAAATGATTACGATCATTACCAGAACGAATACGACCACGGATAATGTTGCGTGAGACATTCTTTCATTCCTTTCTTCCCATGAATTCCATTTTCCAATTACCTTGATACTTTAATACAAAACACGCAAAAAATCAACTAAATTTTTATTAAAGAATATCCCTCGTGAATTTTAAGAAAAAACAGAAAAAAGCGAGTGCATATCTGCCCTCGCTTTTTTCTGTTATGTTGTTGTATGTTCTATGATTTTGATCTTGCGATCTATATGATTTCTATGCGTAGCGGATCAGCATGTATACTGAGCAGATCGCTATGGACAGGATCATCATCGGGAATCCGATCTTCAGGAACTGCATGTATGTAACCGGATGACCGTTCTTGGCACTGATACCAGTCAGTACTACGTTTGCAGAAGCTCCGATCAGTGTTCCGTTTCCGCCCAGGCATGCACCAAGTGACAGCGCCCACCACAGAGGCATAACATCCATACCGTCGTTGCCCATAGCCGTGATCAGCGGGATCATCGTTGCTACGAACGGGATATTGTCCAGTGTAGAGGACAGGATCGCCGATACCCACAGAATGATCATCATCGTCATAACAGGTTTCCCGCCTGTTACACCCATGATCAGGTCAGCCAGCTTGTCGATCACGCCTGTTTCCACCATACCGCCTACTACGATAAACAATGCGGTAAAGAAGATGATCGTCGGCCATTCTACGTCGGAAACGACTTCTTCAACGTTCTGTCTTCCGATGATCATCATGATAACAGCTCCCGACAGTGCTACGATGGAGGATTCCATGTGCAGCACGCTGTGAAGCATAAATCCTGCTACGATCAGAACGATCATGACAATGCTCTTGATCAGCAGCTTCTTGTCACGGATCAGAGATTTTTCATCCATCGCCATGACCTTGGCCATAGCTTCCGGTGTTGCGTTCAGCTTCTTGCCATAGATGAAGTAGAATGCGGCGATGGTTGCTGCCAGCACCACGATAACGATAAGACCATCGTTTACCAGGAAGTCTCCAAACGTAAGACCTGTAGCGCTTCCGATCATGATGTTTGGCGGGTCACCGATCAGCGTGCCCGTACCGCCGATATTAGACGCCAGTATCTGCGTCATGATATAAGGAACAGGATTCAGATCCATTTCCTTCGTGATCGCGAATGTCATCGGTCCTACCAGAAGAACCGTGGTTACATTATCCAGAAGTCCCGACAGAACCGCTGTGATAATGATAAAGAAGATCATCATCTTCCACGGGTCGCCTTTAGCGACCTTTGCAGATTTTACTGCCAGGTACTCAAACATCCCGGAATGCTTTACGACTGCGACAAACATCATCATGCCGATCAGCAGCCCGATGGTGTTGTAGTCGATATACGATACTCCGGTGCCTATGTCCAGCACCCCTAAGATGATCAAAAGAACTGCACCGCCTACAGCACAAACTGCTCGGTGAACTTTTTCTGATATGATCACGACCATTACAAGAACGAATATGATCACTGACAAAGTTGCATCTGACATTTCATTCACCCTTTTTCAACCCTTCTCATAAATTATTTTTTAAAAAAGGACTGTTTCCCCCAAGATGTCCGGCAGGCATAAAACAGCACGCTGCACATATATACCCAACAACAAAGTATATATCCGTACAGGAAAGGCAGTCCCAGAACAAAAGGATAGATCCTCTCCCGCACCAGAAGAATTCCCGGAAACTCCATGGCCAGAAAACCTACTCCCAATAAAATGCCAATGATCCATCTCCGTATTTTGATCTTCTTTTTCGTACCTGCTTTTTTCATCTTGAAAAGTACCTTTCGTCCGACACACACTCTAATACATATATAGGAAAAAAACAACTGATTATTTTGCTGAAGCCCTTGAAAAATGCGAACTCATACTAAAGTATTAGCTAAAGTGCCAGCCCGAGGATAAGGGTTGCCATCAGTAAATAAGTCAAAGTAGAAACCGTATCCGTGATCGATGAGATCATCGGAGTTGCCATGAGAGCCGGGTCTATGCCTATCCTCTTGGCAGCCATCGGCAGAAGTCCGCCTAAAAGTTTAGCGAAAATGATGACCAGTATCATCGAAAGCGATACCGTCAGTGCGATCATCGGCGTGTTGCCGTCGATCAGAATGATCTTCCCGAAATTGATGGCACTGAGAACCAGCCCTAAAATAATGCTCACCCGAAATTCCTTCCACATCACACGCAAGGCATCTTTGACGTCGATCTCGTCGGTGGACATTCCGCGAATGATCAGGGAAGCGGCCTGGGTTCCCGCATTTCCTCCTGTACCCGACAAAAGCGGGATATAAGCCACCAGTGCGATCACCTGCGCAAGTACATCCTGGAATGTTGAAATGACCACGCCTGTGATCATCAGCGCCACCATCATGATCGCCAGCCACGGAAGCCGGTTCTTCACATGACGGAATACGCCCATGTCCAGATATTCCTGGTCAGAATCATCCATGACACCGGCCATTCTCTCGATATCCTCGGTAGTTTCCTCTTCAATAACGTCTAAAATATCATCGAATGTGATGATCCCCACCAGCCTGTGTTCATTGTCTACTACCGGTATTGCCAGAAAGCCGTACTTCTTAAAAGTCTCGGCGACTTCTTCCTGGTCATCGTGTACGCTTACGTACACATATTCCGTATTCATCAGTTCCGATACCTGTACATCATCATCGGCAATGACAAGCGCACGAAGAGAAACGATCCCTTCAAGCTTCCGACCGCCCTTCTTCACATAACAGGTGTAGACTGTTTCACTG
>ERZ826764.2860-NODE-2860-length-15281-cov-8.319322_pt1 | contig 15281 bp, 10 predicted proteins | sample MGYA00519870_ERZ826764 | MGnify/ENA primary metagenome ERZ826764 (study PRJEB31778, sample SAMEA3449239) | human gut metagenome | biome: human gut; feature: human-associated habitat; material: faeces | place: United Kingdom | collected 2010/2012 ...
TGATCACAGACCCGGAAGAACTTACACTACAGACACCAGAGAGTTTTTTTAAACGCTTCCGTATTAACATGAAAATTCATCATGAAGTTATCTCCATACATCCGGAACGTAAAACGGTTTCAGTGAAAAATTTAGAGAATGGTGAGATATTTGAAGAAAAATATGATAAGCTGATCCTCTCTCCAGGTGCAAAGCCAACACAGCCGAGACTTCCCGGAGTAGGTATTGATAAACTTTTTACACTTCGTACTGTAGAAGACACTTTTCGGATAAAGGAATATATAAATAAGAATCATCCAAAATCGGCTGTATTGGCAGGTGGCGGTTTTATTGGTCTGGAACTGGCAGAAAATTTGAGGGAGCTTGGCATGGATGTTACGATTGTCCAGCGGCCTAAGCAGCTGATGAACCCTTTTGACCCGGATATGGCATCCATGATCCATAATGAAATGAGAAAGCATGGGATAAAACTGGTACTGGGCTATACAGTAGAAGGATTTAAAGAAAAAGACAACGGAGTGGAGGTCCTGTTGAAAGATAATCCATCCCTTCAGGCTGATATGGTAGTTCTGGCAATCGGAGTCACACCAGACACAGTATTAGCAAAAGAAGCCGGTCTGGAACTTGGCATCAAGGAAAGTATTGTAGTGAATGACAGAATGGAAACCTCTGTACCGGATATTTATGCTGCAGGTGATGCAGTTCAGGTAAAACATTATGTTACGGGTAATGATGCGCTGATTTCTTTGGCAGGACCAGCCAATAAACAGGGCAGAATCATCGCTGATAATATTTGTGGCGGTGATAGTCGTTACCTGGGCAGTCAGGGAAGCTCCGTTATAAAAGTGTTTGATATGACAGCAGCCACTACAGGTATCAATGAAACCAATGCCAAAAAGTCAGGATTAGAGGTAGATACAGTAATTCTTTCTCCTATGAGTCATGCCGGTTACTATCCTGGTGGAAAAGTGATGACCATGAAGGTGGTTTTTGAAAAAGAGACTTATCGTTTGCTTGGTGCTCAGATTATTGGATATGAAGGAGTTGATAAACGTATTGATGTGCTGGCAACAGCAATTCATGCAGGGCTGAAGGCAACCCAGCTGAAGGATTTGGATCTCGCATATGCACCGCCTTATTCCTCTGCCAAGGATCCTGTAAATATGGCAGGATTCATGATAGACAATATAGCAAAAGGTACCTTAAAACAATGGCATCTGGAAGATATGGATAAGATTTCTAGAGATAAAAGTGTTGTGTTGCTGGATGTGAGAACTGTAGGTGAATTTAACAGGGGGCATATGGATGGATTCAAAAACATTCCTGTAGATGAACTAAGGGAACGTATCAATGAAATTGAGAAGGGAAAGCCTGTTTACTTGATATGCCAAAGTGGTCTGCGCAGCTACATTGCCAGCCGTATTCTGGAAGGAAACGGTTATGAAACATACAACTTCTCCGGTGGATTCCGCTTCTATGATGCAGTGGTTAATGACCGTGCATTGATTGAAAGAGCCTATGCATGTGGAATGGATTATTAAGAAGAAATGGTGAGAAAAAAACTTATTTAAGTAATGTGTTATAAATAAGTTTGAGATAATTGATATGGGCTGTCTCAAACATTAGAAAAACTGAATAACATTTATATCGAAGAAAACAGTAGTCGAAGAAAAACGACTGCTGTTTTATTTTAACCCAAAAGAACAATGACGTCATAATGCACGGGATCATGATATCAAGGGAATATCTGGAGAAAATGCAAAAAAGCATTCGAACAGGGCGTTTTGGGATAAAAAGATGATATAGGACAAAGCTGGGGAATCAGTTCCCCTGTTTGCCTGGGTTTTGAGGCGTTTTGATTTGTATAGATCATCAGTCTATGGTATAATTTTCTTTATAGGAGATAACAGCCGGGCAGCTTGAAAATGCAAAGCCTGGGGAGGTTTGATTGAGCGTGATGGGAAAGATTATCCGTCCAATGCCGTTGCTGTTTTAACCGGCAACGGAGGACTTCATGTTGCAACGCAATGTGGCGTGTTCAAAGGTACAACGAAAGCGGTATTTGTTGACCGTAGAGAATATACCGGTCCGCTTTGGGAGCAGATAGATGAAGCATTTCAGTTTGTTCTGAGAAATATTCATCTGGGGGCTACCATTGTGGGAATCTATCGACAGGATATTTATGAAATTCCACCGGATGCCATTCGTGAGTTGATTATCAACGCCATGGTACATCGCAGTTATCTGGATCATGGTACGATACAGGTTGCGGTATATGACAACCGATTGGAAATTACTTCTCCAGGAAAGCTGCCAATGGGACAAACATTCATATCGGATGTACCTTGATGGTGGAAATATATAGCTAATTATTCAGAACTTTCATAGACAAAACGGATTCCATCGTATATACTTTGAGTAGAAACGAAAAAAGAAAAGTAACTGTTCATGATAGTTTGGAGTATCTGCGTAATGAACAGCTACGGGAAAAAGGGGAACAGTTATGTTATTGGTAAAGAATGCAGAGATTTACGCACCGGAATATCTCGGTAAAAAGGATCTTTTGATTTGCGGGGGAAAGATTGAATGTATACAGGATTCCATCAGAGAATTGCCTGTGGAGTGCGAGGTGCTGGATGCAGAGGGCAAGATTCTTACTCCCGGATTTTTAGATCAACATGTACATATCACCGGAGGCGGTGGAGAGGGAAGCTTTCATACGCGGACACCGGAATTACAGATGTCAGAACTGGTAGAGAACGGTATCACAACAGTGGTGGGACTTCTGGGTACGGATGGTATCACCAGGAGTGTGGACAATCTTTATGCGAAGACCCGGGTACTCTGTGAGGAGGGCGTGAGTGCTTATATGCTCACAGGTGCTTACGGATATCCCAGCCCGACTATCACAGGTGAAACAGACAGGGACATCGTATTCGTGAATGAGATTTTGGGTGTGAAGCTGGCGATATCTGATCACCGGGCACCTAATGTGACTGGTGATCAGTTGGTTCAGATTGCAAGTAAAGCTCGTGTGGCGGGAATGCTCAGTGGAAAGCCAGGCATTGTGGTGCTTCACATGGGAGATGACAAAGATGGTCTTGCGCCGGTATTCCGGGCATTGGAGGTGAGTTCTGTTCCTGTACGGATTTTCCGTCCCACTCATGTCAACCGGAATGAAAAGTTGCTGGAAGAGGGCTACGAATTTCTGAAGCGGGGAGGTTATATTGATCTGACCTGCGGTATGCACACTTCACCGGGAGAATGTGTTCTGGAGGCTAAAAAGCGGGGACTGCCCACAGAGCATATCACAATGAGCTCTGACGGACACGGAAGCTGGTCTAATTATGCTGAGGACGGCAGCCTTCTGGAGATAGGTGTATCTGGTGTGGATGCACTTTATAAAGAGTTGAAATATATGGTACAGGTTCTGGGAATGACTCTGGAGGAAGCACTGCCTTATATGACCTGTCAGGTGGCAGAGGGGCTGGATTTACTGGGAATCAAGGGAACTGTGGCAGAGGGGGCCGATGCGGATCTGTTGCTGTTTGATCAGGATCTGACGCTGGATACTTATGTAGCCAGGGGAAAGATCTTTATGAAGCATGGAGAGGTGATTCGAAAAGGCACCTATGAGAAGTAAAAAGAAAATAAAAACGAAACCGGATATATGGCTTTCTGTTGGAAACCTGTATATCCGGTTTTGTTTTTGGGCTAAAAATCAGGATGGCAAAGTGTCGATAAAAATCTGCCGTTCAGATGGTGATACACTATCGATGACAAGACAGGATGCCAGAATATTGAGCATAGCCATAGGTGCAGTCATAGAGTTATAAAACAGCTTCGTAGATGTGGGACAGAGAAGCAATAGTGTGCTGTGCGCAGCTGCCGGTGAAGTATCACTGTCTGTGATGGTCAGAATCGGTACCCCTGATTTAGCTGCTTTTTTAGCAATATTTCCAATCGGAAAATAATAGCGGGGGAAAGAGAAAAAGATTACCAGGTCACCATCCGTCAGCTGTTGGATAATCTTCTGGGTGACTTCCAGATCCGATAAATCAATCAACGCAGAATTCAAGTACAGAATTTCCAAACGGCTCTGTAAAAATTTGCCGGGAACCAGAGAAATATCATGGGCAAAGATGTAGATACGGGTGCTTTTCCGGATTTCATCAGAAGCCTTTATGACAGATTCCAGATTGATGTTGGTAATAAAATCAGAGAAAACTGCGGCCTCTGTATTGCAGATTTCATGAAGCATTTGTTCCCGCTCGGTGTCTTCGCCTGAGGTACGCTCTGGCAGAAAAAAGGAAGAAGAGGAGGCCTGCTTAATCATTTTTTGGGTATAGTCCCGAAACTGCTCCTTTAAGTCCAGAAAGTTGGAGTACCCCAGTTTTTGACAAAAACGAAGCAAAGTCAGCTCGGAGGTACCGGTCTGATGGCTTAGCTGTGCCAGTGTAATGTAGCTGATTTCCTCCGGATTAGCAATTAGATAATCTGCGATTGTTTTCTGCTTTTTTGTCAGGGCAGGATAAAGTTTTTGAAGATGCTCTAAAATATCCATAGATATTACACGATGTCCTTTCTTTGCATGGCGCATGCAATGTTTTATATTTTTTTCATAAAAATATAAGTAAAAACTTTACAAATTTATTATAGCATGTATAATGGAAAATATAAAGTAAAGTATATACTTAACAAAAAATCGAAAGAAAATCATAGTATATAGATTTTCTTTCGAAAGCAAAGGAGGAAAAAGGCTATGAAGAAACTTTTTGAGAAACACTTCGAACGGACATGGTTGATTATTTTTCTGATTATGTTTGTATTAATTATGATTCCGTTCCCGTTTTTCTACAGCGAGACGTATATTCCCGCATTTGGTGGTGTTCCACTCTATATATTCGGATGGATTGTTCACACTGCCATTACATTTGTGCTGATTATTGTTTATTATCGCATGTGTATGAAGAGAAAAGAATATCACACTTATGATGAGGAGGACAAATAAATGAATGGAGCAGCAGTAATTCAGCCAGCACCGATTCCTTTCTATACAGTTCTGGTACTTTATCTTGGAATTATGGCATTTATTGGTTGGTACGCAGGACGTAAGACGAATAATATTGGCGATTTCTTTGTATTGAGTGGAAAGGCTGGCGTGGTAGTAAGTGGTATTGCATATTTCTCAACCCAGTTTTCCATGGGAACATTTCTTGGTACACCGGGAACCATTTACGGTGTAGGCTATGCAGGAATGGCTATCTCTGTACCTGGAGCTGTGTTCTGTATGATTCTTCCGGCTCTTCTTATTGGCCGTAAGCTGATTACTCTTGGTCATAAATATGGTTTCCTGACTATGGCCGATTACCTGACAGACCGTTATCACTCCAAGAAGATGAGCGGTGTTTTGGGCGTGATGATGCTCTTCTTCCTGGTTCCGATGATGGGCGCACAGATTATCGGAGCAGGTGTTATTGTACATGTATTTACCGGACTGCCTGAATGGGTAGGTGTTGTGGGAATGGGTATTATCGTTATTCTCTACTGTATGAGCGGTGGTATGAAAGGTGCCATGATGACGGATGTTATCCAGGGATCTCTGATGATTGCTACTGCAGTGGTTACATTTATTGTATCTGTAGTAATGGGTGGAGGTTTCTCTAACATTAACCATACACTTCAGAGTATGAATGAGGCTTATCTGACCTTCCCGGGTGCTAACGGTTATATGCCTTGGACTTATTATGTATCCAACATTGTGCTATGGTCGTTCTTTACCATGGGACAGCCTCATCTGTTTACCAAGTTCTTTGCCATGAAGGATCATAAGACCATGTTCAAAGCAATTCTTCTTGGTACTGCAGGTATGTTTTTCTCTGCAACTCTGATTGAGTGGGCCGGTGTAAATGGTATTGCTTCCATTCAGAATATTGAGAAGGCAGATCAGATTATTCCTATGATTCTGCAGAGAGGCATGAATCCTTTCCTGGCTTCCATTTTCATCGCAGGTATTGTGGCAGCAGGTATGTCCACAATCGATGGTATTCTGGTAACGACTACCGGTGCTGTTACCCGTGATATTTATCAGAAGATTATCAATAAGGATGCTACAGATGAGAATGTTATGAAGTTGTCCAAGGTAGTAACTGTAATCATCGGTATCATCGTAATTTGCTTTGGTGTATTCCAGCCAGGCAGTATTTTTGAAATTAACCTGTTTGCATTTTCAGGAATGGCAATTTTTGTAGTGCCGATTCTGTTTGGAATTTACTGGAAGAAAGCAACAGCGAAGGGAGCAATCGCATCGGTTATAGTAGGTATTATTTCACTGTTGCTCTTTACACTGAATCCGTCTGTCAAGGCGTTGGCTATGGGATTCCATGCACTGTTCCCAACTACGATCATTGCTTCTATTGTAATGATTGTAGTAAGTAAATTTACAGAAACTCCGCCGCAGGAGACTATTGATCGTCATTTTACAGTATAAAAGTTAGGAGGCGTATTTAAAATGTATCTTGCAAAAATGACTACAGCACAAGCAAAAGAGGCTTTTGAGAAGGATCCGATTATTGTGATTCCGGTGGGAAGCACCGAGCAGCACGGAACACAGGGGGCGTTGGGAACGGACTTTATGGTACCGTCCTATCTGGCGGATCATGTGGAGGATGTAGATAACGTAATCGTAGCACCTACTGTTCCATACGGTGTATGTCCTTATCACTTAAGCTTTGAGGGAAGTATTAATATTGGTTATGAGGGACTGTATATGGTTCTGCATGGCATTATGGACTCTTTGATGCAGCATGGCGCAAAACGTTTTGTAGTTCTGAATGGCCATGGCGGCAATACTCCATCCATTGATCGGGCGGCTCTGGAGGTATATCACAAAGGGGGCGTATGTGCAAGTGTAGACTGGTGGAGTCTGGTGGCTCAACTTGACAAGAAATTTGATGGCGGCCATGGTGATGTTCTGGAGACCTCAGCTATGATGGCAATTGCTCCGGAATCAGTACATCTGGAACTTAGCAAGCCTATCAATGCACAGGATCCTTCTGAGAATATGAAAGCGGCTTATATCCAGGCAGTTAATTTCAAGGGTGGTATCGTACGTCTTGTGAGAGATACCAAAGAAATTGCTCCAAGCGGCTGGTTTGGACCTTTTGATCCGAAAGATTCTTCCGCAGAATTTGGACAGGAGGCCCTTGATTTGGCAGTATCCTATATCCGTGATTTTCTGGAAGAAATGAAGCAGATAGAACTGTCTTCCTGATATATATCTGAAGGGATGGGGGTGTCGTAAAATCATCAAATTAGATGATTGAGCGATGCCCTCGCTTTATATGTGTAAAAAACCGGAAAGAATCTTTTGAACTGTTAGATCTTTCTGGCTTTTTACGTACTTTAAGCAGTTAGTCTATGAAAAATAGGTTAGCTGCTTTTTTTCGTCTCAAAAACAATTATCTTTGAATCAGTTATAATAATTTTGTGAAATTCATCATATTACCGCTGGATAGTTCTATGCCAAATTGCACATTATAACATACAGAACAGGAGGAATGCTTATGACATTGGAACAGGTTGTACTGACAATGATTAATGACAAAATGCTTGATAATGGACAGATTTCCGAAAAACTGCACAGCAGTATCCAGAAAGACATTATAACCTTGAGTACATTCAATACAGCAGCCGCGAAGAATGGAGAACAGATGGACAGTTCAGATGAATATTGCCAGCGAATCAGTTGATTGGAAAGGAATAAGATGGATATTTATGCAACACGTGAGGAACTGAAATCCCGGCAGAAAAATATATTTGATCTGAAACTGAATGTGGCGTATTATGCCCGAGTCAGTACGGATAAGGAGGAACAGAAAACCTCTATTGAGCATCAGTGGACTTTTTTTGAACAACTGATTTCAGACGTAAAGAATTGGACGCTTGTGGATGGTTATATAGACGAAGGAATCTCCGGTATTACCGTAACCCACAGAGAGGAATTCCAGAGAATGCTCCAGGATGCAAAAGCCGGGAAAATTGATCTTATCATAACTAAAGAGATTACCCGTTTTGCCCGAAACGTATTAGACAGTATACGATATACAAGAGAGCTTCTGGACTGTGGAACTGCTGTCTGGTTTAGGAATGACAATATCAATACATTAGATGAGGATTCGGAACTCAGGCTGTCAATTATGTCCGGTATTGCACAGGAAGAAAGCAGAAAACTTTCAAGTCGTGTGCGTTTCGGTCATGCAAGATCCATACAGAACGGTGTGGTTCTTGGTAATTCACATATATATGGATGGGACAAGCGAAACGGAAAATTGTTTTTGAATCCCGAAGAGGCAAAAATGGTACAGCTTATTTTTGAAAAATATGCTCTGGGAAACTGGTCTACCCATTCACTGGAACAATTTTTATGGGAATGTGGATACAGAAATTATAAAGGGGGAAGGATTGACAGCCATGTGATTGCCAATATTATCCGAAATCCTAAATATAAGGGTTACTATGTTGGTGGAAAAGTAAAAATAGTTGATCTCTTTACTAAGAAACAGAAATTCCTGCCTGAAGATGAATGGGTGATGTATAAAGACGATGGTACCCATGTCCCTGCAATTGTGGATGAAAAACTGTGGGAAGATGCAAACAGGATTCTGGAAGAAAGAAGTAAAAATATCAAGTTGAAAAAAACTTCCTATAAGCAGGACAACCTTTTTACCGGACTTATACATTGTGCGGAAGATGGAGCTGCATACTGGCTGAAAGTCAGAAATGTCCGCGGAAAAGCTGCAAAGACCTGGGTATGCAGTCATCGCATAAAACAGGGCGCAGTTTCCTGCAGATCAAAACCGGTAAAAGAAGAAATCCTGCTGGAGATGATATCGGATGTTTATAACAATCTGGCTCAAAGCAATAAAAGTATATTGCATAAGTATCTGGAACTTTATGAGAAAGAGATTAACAAAACAGAAGGAACTGAAGAAAAAATTGACAACATACAGCATGAAATAATCGTACTGGAACAGAAGAGAGATAAGCTGCTGGATTACAATATGGGCGGCTACATTTCTGATGCAGAATTTTTAAGCAGAAACAAGGTTTTTACACAGCAGATAGCAGAGACAAAAGCGAATCTGGAACAATTGAAAAGCATGAAACCTCTTTCAAAAACAGAATTGACAGATCAGATGGACAGGATATTAGACTATGCAAAGGAATATTCCTGCGTAAAACCCAAAGATATCACCAGAGCCATGATTGAAAACACAATCAATAATATAGAAATAACTCCGGTTAATGAAAAGAAAGCAGAAGTGATGATCGTATTTAAAAGTGGAAGTCTGCACAGCTCTGAATCTGTTATTCCGGCACTGGGACAGGAAAAAACTTATACTACGGAGACAGGGTATGAATATGTTGTACATTCAGGAATTTCTATGTAGATATTGCACTCACATATGGAATTCTTTTGCGAAGGTTACGAAAAGTAAGAAGTAGTGAATATTTCAGTTTGAAATAATATATAAAACAGGTGTAAGACATGGCAAATACGAAAAAAAGATGGACAGCCGATGAAATCGAAATATTAAGAAAGTACTATCCCGCAGAAGGAGATCAGGTCTGTGAAAGATTATCCGGAAGAACTGCAAAAAGCTGCAGGATCCAGGCATCAAAAATGGAAATATCCAAAAACATTTCCTCTTCAGCAACTGTACAGAATGATGTTAAATATGTCAGATTATGGACAGAGGCAGAGGATAAAATACTCAGAGAGTATTATGCTGCGGAGGGCAGTAAGGTACGTTATCGCTTAAATCAGAGATCAGCAGAATCCTGCAGAGGAAGAGCTGCTGCATTAGGACTTACTTATTCCGGGGCAAACAGAAAATGGAGCAGCAGCGAAGATGAAATTCTGAGAAATTATTATCCGACAGAAGGTGCTGAAGTTCAGAAAAGACTGGAGGGAAGATCCAAAGAGGCATGTAATAAAAGAGCTGCCAAATTAGGTCTTTGCATACAGGGAAGAAAAGAATGGACTGCAGAAGAAGATGAAATTATAAGAACATATTACAAAGCGGAAGGCAGGAAGGCAGCAGAACGATTGGAAGGGAGAACTCTGACTGCCTGTCAGTCCAGAGCTAAGTACTTAAATGTCAGATCAGACAATAACAGACTTCCATGGACACAGGAAGAGGATGCGATCATTTCCCGATATTATGAAGAAAAAGGTGCCGGATATGTGCATACTCTTATTCCTGAAAGATCTCTTCAGGCATGCAAATACAGAGCGATGATTCTGGGATTAAGCAGGAAAACCAATGATCCATGGACAAAAGCCGAAGAGAAGATACTGAAGAAATACTACCCGGTTGAGGGCAGCAATGTTTATAAACGTCTGAATAACCGTACCAGAAATGCCTGCATCAGCAAGGCAGCCCAATTACATCTGCAATATGGACTTCCTATGTATAAAGGACCTGTATTGGATGAATGGATCATACTGGCAGTGAAACAGGGGATCACAAAAGTAAGACAATCTATGACATACAGTGAGATAACCTTTAAACCCGGAAAACTCCCTGAACTGCATCTGAGATTGGAATGTGATGAAACCGGAAAATTCAGGGTTTATGAGAAGTCTGTTCTTTTGGATGAAAAAGAATATGACAGGCAACGGGTTGAGAATCTCGCGGATACAATGGGGCTTCAGATAGAAGGAAACAAAATTACTTTAAACAGCAGCGAAAAAGAGATAGAAGATGATATTTTCAGACTGATAGCAGGATGTTACCTGATTTATTACCTGCATTATTTTATGGAATTGCCATAATTGCTCTATTCTGTCTTATCTTGCTGTGAAATGATAAAAATTTGTCAACAGGATACTGCTTGATTTATGAGATACTTTCTCAACAGATGCAGAATAATTCTCTTGCATTTTCACGCAGGTTAGAATATACTAACCAACAGAGTTAACCAAAGCAAACTATTGCGTGATTTGATCATTTAAATTTCCACTGCAGAAATGGGGTGAATCGGATGATTTTATCCGCTTCATCTGAAATGAGATGATACACAGATAGCTTCAAGTCAGGGTCGAAACATCTTTGGCCCCTGATATCATATTACAGGAGGATAAAGAAACAGATGAAGAAAAGAATGGCAATTCTGATGTCTATGGCAATTGCGGCAAACATGATTGCTTCTGTACCGGTATGTGCAGCAGACATATTTACAGATTCAATGACTACGGATTCAGCGATCACACAGGAGGCAGATGATGATTCCTTTAGTGATGGATCGGGAACACCGGATTTTGCGGATGAGCAGGAGAATGTACAGGTGGCTCAGGATGAGGGTACACAAAGTGTGAAAGAACCGCCGGAGGTGATAGCAGAATATGAAAGTGGTTCTTTTGCGAATGTTTGTAAACTAAAAACTTCTCTTAACTCAAGGTATGTTGAGCAAATTACAGGAATATCTATTAATGGAACAGAGTGGAATGAAGTAACTTATTCGTGGAATCTTACAGGAACAACATATATTAAAAAAGACTCAGACGGTTATGTTGGACTATCTCCAGATAGACTTGAAGTGGGTAATGAGATTGTAATCACCAGTACCGGATACAAGGATCTTACTTTAAAGGTAACAGGAACCGGAAAACACTGGAACGTTGAAAAAGTAACTTCACAGTCTGAAACTGAACAGACCAAAGATGCGCCAACATTTGCGGGAGATCAAGTGGAAATTTCAGGTACAGACTACAAGATCATTAAACCAGCTGATGAAAATAATGTTTCTGATTATATCAGTAAAATCAAAGAAATATCTGTAGATGGGACAGTATGGGATAAAACAGATTATGCAATAGCATTATATGGCAGAAAAGCATATTGTCCAGACAGCAGTAATAATCGTGTTGTATTTGATTCAACTGTACTTCATACTGGAAATGTCATTACAATAAAAAGTGATGGATATAAAGAACTTTATCTTAAGGTAACTGCAGAAGGAAATGACTTCAAAGTTGTTACAGCTGATTCCGGTGAAACTAATATTAACGGTGCATCTAACGGAGTGAACACTCTTCATGTCAGATTAAAAGGATACTTCGAAAGCGCTGTTACAGGGCAGCAGAAATACGATGCAGTTTCAGGGGCATCCACTTCTGTTTCATCCAACAAAAACAGTAATGTAGTTGTGGAAGCAGCTGATCTTCCGGATGGGCAGGAACCTGTTGAAGCTGACTGGAAGGAGTTAAAAGAAACAGGTGTAAAAATTGACACAAAGAATACAAAGGTAAACATTGACAGTGAAAGTGGGATGGCAGGGATGTATTCCACATATGACAGTTCTCTGTCTCTCAGCGGAACTCCTGCTAAAATCGGTACATATCCTGTCAATGTTACAGTAACTGATGAATCAGGGCGTACAGTAACAAGTAATGAGCTTACTTTCAAGGTTTACAGTACTAAGGAAAAACTGGCAGATCATCTGAAGCTTGAAAATGCAACCAAGACTGCAGATGGAAAATACATGTATGATATGGATCCATGGGTAATTCCTGATTTTAATGATACAGATGATATTGTAACAGTCCCGGCAGAGATTAAAGCCTGGTATGGCTCTCACACCAGCGGTACATATGGAGAACTGGGATATGCTGTTTCAGAGGGAGAAGCTACAACCCAGACATTGATCATACCGGCTGGATGTGATCTTACAATGGTCAATATGAAGGTTCTCAGCAGTGTGAAGATAAAAGTAGAAAATGGCGGAACATTGAATCTGAGAGATTCTTCCATATATGGACAGATTGAAGTAGAAAATGGTGGAACAATATCTGTCAATCACGATGATTATAGCGGAAAATTCCTGACAGGTACTTCCATTAATGGACAGCTGATTCTGAATGATGGAGCGACCATAAAGAATTCCATGATCTACTCCAACACTAATTTCCTTCCCAATGGAACACAGGCACGTCACAATACATCACCTGTTGTTGTGATAAGCGGAAATGTAAAGGTAGAAGGAAAAGTATATATCAAAGGTGATGAAGCTGCCACAGGAACAGATCCTGCCACAGGAAAAAGCTACAGCGGACAGCCGGCCTTGAAAGTCAGCAGCGGAACACTTACTATTGGCGAGGGCAGCCAGCTTGCAGCATACGGCGGAGGAAACATAGCAACTACTTCAGTTGGCGGTGCAGCGGTGATTCTTGACAACGGAACGATTTCCGGAGCAGGAACGTTGATTGCTGTTGCAGGACGAGGAGATGGTGATAACGGTGGCAATGCAGTTGAGGGCACCGGAAATGTAGAAACAGCAAAAGCATATCTGGAGGGGGGTTCTGCTTATTCATTTATGAACAAAAATGCGGAGCCAGGTAAAGCGTATACTGAATCTGTCACTATATCTCCTTCTACAAAAGGAACAGCAGTAAATGGTAAAAAAATAACTTCCAACAGTGAATCTGCTCCGGATACATATTGGAGTGACATTACAAAAACACCAGATGATAAAATTCAGAACTGTACTATATCAGATACCACAATCATACAGACCGTAAATCCATCACCATCGGTAAATCCATCACCGTCGGTAAATCCGTCACCATCAGTGAATCCAACAGTAACGCCGGTACCAACTGTTACTCCGATACCGGATGCTTACCCGGAGGGAACTGAGAAAGATAGAAATGGAAACCTTGTTACACCGGAAGGAATCGTGATCAGTTCAGATGGAACTGTAACACTTCCGGATGGCACGAAGCTGACACCTGATGCAGATGGTAAAAAGCCAACTGTAAATAAAGATGAAACTGTAACAGATACAAAAGGAAATACCTACAGTACAGACGGAAGTATCACAGATTCAGACGGAAATTATACCAGACCTGCAAAAGCAGTTATAAAGAATGTATCTGTTTCCCAAAACTCCGTAAAAATGGTGCTGAATGAAGAGTGTAAGGGTGCTCTGAAATATGATTATGTGATCGGCACCTCTGAGGATATGCTCAAAACAGGACAGTATACAAAGGTCCTGAAAAATCAGGAAGAACTGAAGTCTGCATTTGCATATATGGATAAGGGAACCTGGTATGTAGCATGCCACGCATGGCTTAAGGGTGAAGATGGCAAAAAAGTATTTGGACAGTGGTCTGAGATCCATAAAGTAGATGTGAGTGCCATTACGCCACAAGCACCTGTGATCAGTAAGGTAACTGTTAAAGGCTCCACAGTGACAGTAAAATATACGAAGAGCAAAAACGCTCAGGGCTATGATGTAGTTCTCAGTGATACCCTTACCAAAACTAACGGACAGAAATGCCCTGCTGTTTCCGGAGAAAATTATTATGTAAAAAAGATAAAAGGAAATACAGTAACTGTTACATTTAAGAATGTTAAATCAGGCACTTATTATATTGGTTTACATGCATGGAACCGTACTTCTGAGGATAATTCAAAAACATTCAGTGAATGGTCAAATGTCAGAAAAGTTAAAATGAAATAAAAAATTGTGAATAATGGTTGAATAAATCAGAGGGGATACCGGCAATGCACATTATACATTGCAGTATCCCCTCTGATTTGTCAGGAATGTTGCAGAGATTTCGCTTTTAAGAAAAAAGATACCAGTTTTACTAGCAGTTTATGTGGAAAACCGGAAAGAACCCTACGGAATAAAAAGTGTGTATTGGAACCGTTACTGTTCAGGGGTTAGCTGGACAGTAACTTTCCATGTTTATAGATTCGATTTTATCGGCGGTATGAAAGATGGTATGTTGGAAATGGCGAATGGGCATTTTTTCCGTGGGATTAGAAAAATAAACAGCAGGTCCTCACCCACTGCTTATTGCTTTTCGTAACCTCCACAGGGGAGTTACTTGATTCGGTTAAAATATATGTAAATTTTCCACCAAAATATTATTGACGTAAGAAAAGCCACATGGTATTTTATTTTTGGAAAAACTGAAAATTATTTTAAAGGCAAACCTGTTGAAAGGCAGGGACGCAAAGCCAGAAGGGACTAAAGTCAGAAAGCTTGACCATGTCAGCCGGTTGCCACTGTTTCCATATCATCATAATATATGATATATGGAAAAGATGTTTGAACAGAAGAGATTCTGATACCTTTTATACTATATAGATGTGTGATTTTAAAGAATATAGTAGGGACACTGGCAGATTTTGGCAAGTGTCCTTTTTGTATGCAAAAATGGGTAACAAAACTAGCAGGGACAGGTTTTCTGTATACAGATAAAA
>ERZ826764.2864-NODE-2864-length-15277-cov-3.141374_pt1 | contig 15277 bp, 19 predicted proteins | sample MGYA00519870_ERZ826764 | MGnify/ENA primary metagenome ERZ826764 (study PRJEB31778, sample SAMEA3449239) | human gut metagenome | biome: human gut; feature: human-associated habitat; material: faeces | place: United Kingdom | collected 2010/2012 ...
GCGCATCTGGCTCGGCTACCGCAGCGGCTCGCTTGCCGCCGGAGATATCACCGTGCTGCGCCGCGGCCTGCCGTTCGGCGTGGGCGCCGCCGGGCTGGCTGCCGTGCTTGCCGTCGCCGGTCTGCTGCGGAAAAAGCGCCGCCGCGGCTTTGCCGCTTGGGGCCTTGCTCTGGCGCTCGTTGCGCTCGTGCTGACAGGCGGACTGCTGTATGCCGACCATTACCTGACCGGCAAAATGACGACGGACGATGATTTCGATTCGCTTTCCGCCAGTGACCTGCACCAGACGGCAACGGAGGCTGACGGCCGCCTGGAACGCGAGGAGCGTTTTTCTGAGGCGCTGTCCGGTCTGGAGGAGCAGTTGGCTGATCTGCCGTCCTTCACGGAGGTCGATCGCTACCTGCTGTCCAATAACGACATCCCCCCCGAGGCGCTGGCCAAGCTCGACACGGGCAAGGCCCCGCGCAGCAGCTATCTCAGCAGCGATGCAAGCAAAATTCAGGTGTTCGTGCTGTTCGGCCTCGACGGCGTCAATTCGTCCGACAGCGTCATGCTCGTTGCGCTCGACCGCGTGCATCAGAAGATCAAGCTTATCTCGCTTGCGCGCGATTCCTATGTTTTTGTCCCGGAATTCGCCTCATTTTCCAAGCTGGCCTATTCCTACACCTGGGGCGGCGCGGCGATGGCCGTAAAAAATCTGAACTATAACTATTACTTGAACGTGTCGGATTATATTGCCGTGGATTTTGACCAGCTTGCGCAGATCATCGACCGGATCGGCGGTGTGACAGTCAACATCGACGAGGATGAGGCGCGCTATCTTTCCGGATATCCGAACGTCCATGTCGGCGACTGCCTGCTTGACGGGGAAACAGCGGTCTCCTATGCCCGCATCCGCAAGAGCAGTGCCACGGACAGCGACCGCAAGCGCACCGGCCGCCAGCGTGAGGTCATTCTCTCGATCCTCAACACGCTGCAGACCATGCCGCTGTCGCAGTATCCGGGCTTTGTGCGCGACTGCCTCGGTATGTGCGCAACATCGTTCGAGGCTGAGACGCTTCTGACCATGGCCGCTGAGACGCTGGGGCAGAATTACACGGTCGAGCAGTATTTCTTCCCGGAGGGGCAGGTGGACTGGTGGGCCGGGCTCATCAAGGAGTATTTCTACTACGTCTATGACCTGCGCCGTGCCAGTGACCGCATTTACCGCATCATTTACGAGGAGCTGTATATCTCGGGCTACGATGATTGAGTGCAAAGCATGAGGCTAAGCCTGCAGCAGCACATGCGAAAATCCGCATATTTGCCCAATCACTACAGCAGCGGCATGGCCGGACCGGCCATGCCGCTGCTGGTATTTTCTGTTATCCGTTCTGCTGCTCCTTGGCGGCCAGCAGCGCCTTGGCGAGCTGGTCCGGGCAGGACGTGGGCTTCGAGCCGCAGCGGATGCCCTGCAGGCGGGAGATCAGCTCATCGACATCCATACCCTCGGCCAGCCGGGCGACGCCCTGCGTGTTGCCGCTGCAGCCGCCGATAAAACGGACGTTCGAGACCTTATTGCCGTCCAGCTCCAGCAGGATCTGGCGCGAGCAGACGCCGTGCGGCGTATAAGTAAATTCCATGGTGATTGCTCCTTTGCTTCATTTTAGACTAGTATAACATTTTTTCGTGTTTTTTCAAGCACTTTGAATGATTTGCCTCCCGTTCCACCATACTAAGGAGCAGAAAAAACAGGGAGGAACGGCATGGACGAAACACAGAGCAGGGCGCAGGAGCGGCTGGAGGAGCTTGGTGCGGGGCTGACGCAGACGAAGCGCGGCAATATCTATACCCTGACGATCATCGGGCAGATCGAGGGCCATCAGGCACAGCCCGAGACGATCAAAACAACAAAATACGAGCATGTGCTGCCGCTGCTGGCCACGATCGAGGAGAGCGAGGACATCGACGGCCTGCTGCTCCTGCTCAACACCGTGGGCGGCGACATCGAGGCGGGACTTGCCATTGCGGAGCTGATCGCCGGGATGCGGAAGCCCTCCGTGTCGCTCGTGCTGGGCGGCGGGCACTCCATCGGCATCCCGCTGGCTGTTTCGGCCAAGAAGAGCATGATCGTCCCGACGGCCAGCATGATGATCCACCCTGTGCGCATGAGCGGCGTCGTGGTCGGCGCACCGGCGACCTATCACTATTTTCAGCGCATTCAGGAGCAGATCACGGATTTTGTCACGGCGAATTCCCGCATCACGCGCGAGCAGTTCTCGGACTATATGATGGCGACCGGGCAGATCGCCACGGACGTCGGTACGATCGTCTATGGGCGCGAGGCCGTGGAAAGCGGCCTCATTGACCGTCTGGGCGGCCTGCACGACGCCCTGGAGTGTCTGCACCGGATGATCTCCCGAAAACAGGGAAACAAGGGATAGCAATTTTAACATTCCTGTGCTATAATAATCTTCAAAGCAAAATTACAGGAGATTCTTGGTTTGAAGATTTGGGAAGCATTGATCTATGGCCTTGTCGCGGGGCTGACCGGCCTGCTGCCGGTCTCGTTCAGCGGGCATGCGGCCGTGCTGCAGGACGCATTCGCGCTCTCGCCGCTCACGCAGGGCGGGGGACTGTACGTCCAGGCGGCCATCACGCTCGGGCTCAGCGCTGCGCTCGTGCTGGCTTTCCCCGGAGAGCTGCAGCTGACCTGCGGGGAGCTTGCGCGCCGCCCGCAGCGCGGAAAACGCGCCCGGCAGCCGTCTCCACGCCGCCGCGCCGTCCTGATGGGCCTGCTTGCTCTCCCGATCGGTCTGCTGAGCCTGATCTGGTGCGCAGCGGCAGAGCGCATCACGCGCCTGTCGCTCATCGCCGCGTTCTTCTGCCTGAACGGCCTTATCCTGTTTGCTGCGGGACGGCCCGGCGGACAGAAGGATGCCCGCGCGCTCATGCTCCCGGATGCGCTGCTGGCATGCGCGACTCGTCTGGCCGCCGTGCTGCCCGGCCTGTCGCCGCTCGGCCTGACGCTGGCTGTCTGCCGTCTGCGAGACCTGCGGACGGATTTTGCCCTGCGCTTTACGGCGATGCTGACGCTCGGCTTTTCGCTGTGTGAATTCGTCTACCGCCTGCTGCGTGCAGTCATTGTGGGGACGTTTTCTGCGTCGCTGTGGCTGCCGATGCTCGTCGCGCTCGTCGCCTCGACCGTGGCCGGATATTTTGCCCTGCAGTATCTCAAATATCTGCTGCACCGGGAAAAGCTGCGTGTTTTTTCCTATTATTGTTGGGATGCAGCCGTTATCGCGCTGATCCTGGCGCTTATCAATGCCTGAACGGAGGGGAATCATGGCAAGGAAATCGCAACCCGTTAAAAAGCCGACTGCAAAGCAGACCGCCGCGCAGAAGCGCCAGACGCAGAACCGCCGCGAGATCTGGGCGCTCGTCTGCATTTTTCTGGCGATCTTCTCCATCATCTGCTGCTTCAATACCACGGCCTTTCTGATCAGGCCGTTCGCGTCGCTCATCGCGGGCTTGTTCGGACAGTCCGGACGCTACATACTGCCGCTGGCCCTCATCGCCACGGTCGTCATCCTGTTTACGAGCCGCGGCAAGCCGGTGCGCCTGCGCATCGTCAGCGTGTTCACGCTCATTCTGACCGTCTCGGCAGTATACCATCTCATTCAGGGCGAGGCCCTTGTGTGGGAGTGGAAGGTCGTGCCCGCACTGTTCAAGGGCGGCATTGCCGGAACGACGGGCGGCCTGCTGGGCGGTCTGCTGGCCATGCTGCTGAAGACGGGAATCACCGTCGTCGGCGCGTATATCGTCCTGATCCTTGTGATGCTCGTGCAGATCATCACCATCATGAATATGACGGTCAACAGCATCATCACGGCCATCAAGAACCGCCCACGCCTGCAGAAGCCCGACGAGGAGCCAGAGCCCGAGCAGGATACGGCCGAACGCATCGTCAACCATGTGGCCAACCGCCATATCGCCCGCGTGGAAAAGCGCCGTGCGGCGGAATTTGACCTGCCCGTGGACGATCCCCCGCTGGAAAAGGCGGAAAAGCGGAAGAAAAAGTCCCGCGTTCCCTCGCCGGATGAATATTTGGAAAAGCAGCAGGAGGAGCGCCCGGCTGCGAGACCGGTCTCTGTGACCTGTGACGATGTCCCGGAGGAGCCGCTTCACGCGGCAGAGCATCCCGTGACGGTCGTACCGGAGGCTGCGCTCCCGGAGGAGCCTGTTCCCGAGCCTGCTTTTGAGTCGGTCCCGGTGCAGGAGCTTCCGGAGGAGCCGGAGGACCGGCCGGAGCCCGCCGCGGAGCAGGAGCCTGCCGCGCCGTGGGACGAAGCGCCCGCGCCGCAGTACGATGAGCCGGCGGTCCGTCCTGCGCCTGCAAAGCAGGAGGACGCAGAGGAACTTGTCATCCCGCAGCCGGAGCAGTCCGGGCAGGCCGAGTATGTTTTCCCGCCGGTCTCCCTGCTGACGCCGCGACGCGAGGGCAGCGTGGACGCCACGTCTGAGATGCGCGAGAATTCCCAGCGCCTTGCCGACACGCTCAAGAGCTTCGGCATCGAGCCGCACATCGTCGACGTCATCCGCGGCCCGTCCGTCACGCGCTACGAGCTGGAGCTGGACCGCGGCGTGAAGCTCTCGAAGATCACGAATCTGGCCGACGACATCGCGCTGGCGCTTGGCGCAGCCGGTGTGCGCATTTCGGCCATTCCCGATAAGGTCTCCGTCGTTGGCATTGAGGTGCCGAACAAGATCGTCAACACCGTCTACGCCCGCGAGGTCATCGATTCTCCGGCCTTCCGCAGCAGCAAGTCCAAAATTTCGTTCGCCGTCGGCAAGGACATCAGCGGCAACTGCATCGTCGGCGACATCGCCAAGCTGCCGCACATGCTCATCGCCGGTACGACCGGCTCCGGCAAGTCCGTGTGCATGAACACGCTCATCGTCTCGCTGCTGTATAAGGCTAAGCCGGATGAGGTGCGCCTCATCATGGTCGACCCGAAAATGGTCGAGCTCGGCGTGTATAACGGCATTCCGCAGCTGCTCATCCCGGTCGTCACCGATCCGAAGAAGGCCGCAGGCGCCCTGCAGTGGACCGTGACGGAAATGATGCGCCGCTACCGCCTGATGTCCGAGGAGGGCGTGCGCGACCTCGACTCCTATAACAAGGCAATCGCAGGCGACCCGGAGCGGCAGAAGCTGCCGCAGATCGTCGTTGTGATCGACGAGCTGGCTGACCTCATGCTCGTGGCCGCCAAGGAGGTCGAGGAGTCGATCTGCCGTATCGCGCAGATGGGCCGCGCCTCCGGCATCCACCTCGTCATTGCCACCCAACGTCCGTCCGCGGACGTCATCACCGGCCTGATGAAGGCCAATATCCCGTCGCGCATTGCCTTTGCGGTCTCGTCCGCCATGGAATCGCGCATCATTCTCGACACGCCGGGCGCGGAAAAGCTCGTCGGCAAGGGCGATATGCTCTTTGCTCCGCTCGGACAGGGCAAGCCGAAGCGCGTGCAGGGCTGCTTCATCTCGGATGAAGAGGTGCAGGCCGTCGTGAATGCGGTCAAGGCCCAGTCGCAGAGCGACTACTCCGCCGAGGTCATGGAGCAGATCGAACGACGCGCCGAGCAGAGCGGCAAGCCCGACAGCGGCGCAGCCGCGCAGGACACCGGCGAGGGCGACGAGCTGCTTCCGGCGGCGGTCGACGTTATTCTGGAGACGGGGCAGGCCTCCGTTTCGTTCCTGCAGCGCAGGCTGAAGCTCGGCTATGCCCGTGCGGCCCGCATCGTGGACGAGATGGAGGAACGCGGCATCATCGGCCCGTATGAGGGCGCAAAGCCGCGCCAGCTCCTCATCACCCGCGAGCAGTGGGAGCAGATGCAGAACGGCACCTATGCCCCGCCCGCGCCGCCCGTCGAGGACGAGCTTCCCTGATCTGCTTGTATGCCGGAGCACGGCAAGGCGTGCCCGGCTGCAAAATAAATTGTATGCGTTGCATCCGGGCCGTCCGGAGCGACAGCAGGAGGTATTCCCTTGAATCATCAGAAAATCAACCGTATGGTCGGCATTGCCGTCCTGGCCGCGCTCGTCGTGGTGCTGCAGCTTCTCAGCAGTGTCATCAAGATCGGCACGGTCTCCATCACGCTGACGCTGATCCCCATCGTGGTCGGCGCAGCCTTCTACGGCCCGGGAGCGGGCGCGATCCTCGGCACGGTGTTCGGCCTTGTTGTCTACATCAACTCCGCTACCGGTGCGGATTACGGCGGAAACATGGTTTTCCTTGCCAATCCGTTCCTCTGCGCCGTCGTCTGCATCGGCAAGGGCACGCTGTCCGGCTGGTGCGCCGGCCTTGTCTACCGGCTCGTCGCCCGGAAGGATGCCGCGCTCGGCCGCAATGCCGTCGCCGTTCTGCTGGCTGCCATCACCGCGCCGGTCGTGAACACGGGTGTGTTCCTGCTCGGCATGGTGCTGTTCTTCCAGGAGACGCTCCGTGCATGGGCCGCAGGCTCCGCGCTGCTGACGTATGTGCTCTTCACCCTGACGGGTGTGAACTTCCTCGTCGAGCTCGGCCTCAATCTTGTGCTGAGCCCGGCCGTTTCGACACTCATCCGCGCCATCCGCAAGACGCACAATTAAGTTAGAAACCTCTGAATAAATCGGCTTCGGTGGATGCCGGATCTTTTTCGCTGATCCATCTGTTCGGGAAACTTGAAATACACAAAGTATTCCTGCGTTTCCCAAACATCGGCTTAGCAAAAAATCTCTCACCATCCACTCTTGCAGATTTCATTCAGATGTTTCTCAGCTCCGATCATCGGTTCTTCCTTGCACGAACCTTGCCGCCCCGGTTTTCCGGGGCGGCTTATTTTTTGTCCTACCATCTGCACGGGACGCATAGAGTAAGGGCAGGAGGGGACGAGCATGACGGAAGAAGTGAGACAGGCCCTGCGCATCTGCCCGCTCGGGCTGCGGCAGGCAATTGACCGGCTGCCGGATGCCGGGGCCATGGAGGAGCTGCGCCTGCGCTGCGGGCAGCCGCCCGCCTGCCGGATCGCGGGAAAGGAGCGGGCGCTGCCGCTTGCTCCGGTCACGCCGGAGCTGCTGCGCGGTATGCTGGAGCAGGCAACGCAGCGCTCCGCTTATTCCATGCAGGAAATGACCCGCTGCGGCTTTGTCACGCTGCCGGGCGGGCACCGGCTTGGCATCTGCGGAACGGCCGTCGTGCAGAACGGCACGATCACGGCCCTGCGCGAGCCGTCTTCCCTGAACCTGCGCATCGCCCGCCAGCCGGACGGCATTGCCGACCGCCTGCGTGATGCGCTCTGGGCGCGGCCACAGTCCGTGCTCCTGTGCGGTGCGCCGGGCAGCGGCAAAACGACGCTGCTGCGCGACCTCATCCGGCAGCTCTCCGACCGGTTCGGCTGGCGCATCTGCGTTGTGGACGAGCGGCTGGAGCTGGCGGCCTGTGCCTCCGGCGTGCCGCAATTCCGCCTTGGCGCGCACACGGACGTGCTGTCCGGTGCACCGAAGGCGGCGGGCATCGAGCTGCTGCTGCGCACGATGAATCCGGAGTGGATCGCCGTGGACGAGATCACGGCCGAGGCGGACATCGCTGCGATCCGGCGCGCGTCCTACTGCGGCGTGCGCTTTCTTGCCACGGCGCATGCGGCCGACCGGCGCGAGCTGGAGAGTCGCCCGCTGTACCGCGCGCTGCTGGAGGACGGCTTTTTCCGCATGGCGGCCTTTCTGCTGCCGGACCGTTCCGTGCGCATCGAAAGGGGGCTGGACCATGCTTAGATTGCTCGGGGGCGCGCTGGTGCTGCTGGCAAGCGGCAGCTTCGGCATCACGGCCGGGGTGCGGTATTACCGCGCGGCGCGCCATCTGCAGGCCTTCTGCCGCGCCGTAGAGCTGCTGCGCTGCGAGATCAACTATTCCCTGCAGCCGCTGCCGGAGGTCTGCGCCCTCGTGGCGGACAGGCTGACGGGGCCGCCCGCCGCGTTTTTTCGCTGCTTTGCCGCGCAGCTCCGCGAGCCCGTCAGCCGGGACCGGGCCGCAGCCGCGGCCATGGAGGCCGCGCGGGGGCTGCAGCTGCCGCAGGATGCGGTCATGGCGGTGCTGGAGCTGTGCAGCGCCCTCGGGCGCTATGATCTCGACGGGGAGAACCGTATGCTGGACCTGACGGCAAAGCGCCTGCAGGCGGCGCTGGCCCGCTGCGAGGCCGAAAAGCGCCCGCGTGCGAAGTGCTATGCCGCGCTGGGCCTCTGCACGGGGCTGGCGCTCCTGATCCTGGCGGTGTAGCCTATGGATGTGCAGCTGATATTCAAGATCGCCGCCGTCGGCATCATCGTGACCATTCTGAATCAGGTCCTCGTGCGCTCGGGGCGCGAGGAGCAGGCGACCATGACGACGCTGGCCGGGCTCGTCGTGGTGCTGATGATCGTGGCGCAGAAGATCGCGCAGCTGTTCGACCTCGTGCAGTCGCTGTTCCGGTTTTAGATGGACACGCTGCTGCAGGTCGCCGGGCTCGGGCTGATCGCCGTGCTGCTCGGGCTGGTCCTGAAAAAGGGGAACGGCGTGCTGGCGCTCCTGCTGACGCTGGCCGCCTGTGCCGCCATGACTGTGAGCATCGTGCGTCTGGCAGAGCCGGTCGTATCGTTTCTGTCGGAGCTTCGCCAGCTGGCAGGACTGGAGCCTGCACTGCTGCAGCCGCTGCTGCGCACGGTCGGCATCGGCCTTCTGACACAGCTGACGGCCTCGGTCTGCGCCGATGCGGGTGAGAGCACCGTGACGCGGCTCATTGAGCTGTGCGGGAGCGTGCTCGGCATTTACACGGCCCTGCCGCTGCTGGAGGCCGTGCTGTCGCTGCTGCGGACTATGCTGGAGGGATGATGTGAAAAAAATCGCCGTTTTTCTGGCCGTTCTGCTCCTGCTGACGGCTCCCGTTCTGGCAGCGGAGCCAACGGAGGCGCTGAGCGACGTGCTTGGCGCGGACGAGCTGACGCAGAGCCTCCCGGACGAGGCTGCAGAGGTACTGGACGGGCTTTCGCCGGACGGTACGCCGGACTTCCGCAGCGGAGTACGGAGCATCCTGCGCGCGGCGGCCGGCGGGAGCGGCGGCGCGCTGCGCAGCGGCCTTCGCCTATGCGCCGTGCTGCTGGCCATGGTCACGCTGTGCGCCGTCGTGCACATGAGTGCGCAGAAGGACCCTGTGAACGCCGTCTCGGCCGTCGGTGCGCTGGGCATCTGTGCGGCCTGCCTTGGCGGGATGCAGTCCATGATTTCGCTGGCCTCGGAGACGGTCACGCGTCTTTCGGACTACAGTGCCTGCCTGCTGCCGGTCATGGCGTCCGCCATGGCCATGAGCGGGGGAACGGTCTCAGCAGGGGCTCTCTATGCCGGAACGGCCCTGTTCTCCGGCCTGCTGTCGCGCCTGATCGCGCGGCTGCTCCTGCCGGGTGTGAGCGTCTATCTCATCGTTGCGGCGGCAGAGGCTGCGCTTGCGGACAGCCTGCTCTCCGAGCTGCGGGAATTCGTGGGCTGGCTGATCTCCAAGAGCCTGCGTGTCGTGCTGTTCGTGTTCACGGGCTATCTGACCGTGACGGGCGTCATCTCCGGCAGCGCGGATGCCGCCGCCGTGCGCGCGACGAAGGCGGCCGTGTCCGGCATGGTGCCCGTGGTCGGCAGCATTCTGTCCGACGCGTCCGAAACGCTGCTGGCAAGCGCCTCGGCCCTGAAAAGCTCCATGGGCGTATTCGGTATGCTGGCAGTCCTCGCCATCTGCCTGACACCGTTTCTGAAGATCGGTGCGCAGTATCTGCTCCTGAAGGGGACGGCGGCCGTCAGCGGAACGATCGGCATGCCGCAGCAGGTGAAGCTCGTGAAGCACGCCGCGACGGCCATGGGCTATCTGCTCGCCATGACGGGGGCCTGCGCGCTCATGCTGCTTATCTCCGTCGTGTGCTTTCTGAAGGTGGTGGGATGATGGAGGCGATCCGGAGCTATCTGACCGCCGTTGTGGCGGTGAGCATGATCGCCGTGCTGGCCTCCGCGCTGGCCCACGGCAGCCGGATGGAGCGCGTTGTACGTTTCGCGGCGGGTCTTCTGGCCCTGCTCGTCTGCGTTACGCCGCTGCTGCGGCTCGATGCGCGGACGCTCACGGACGTGCTGGAGCAGGCCGAGCGTGCGCTCGACTATGATGCCTCCGGAACGGACCGGACGCGGCAGGACATGCTCCGCGACCTCGTCCGGGAGAACACGGAGCGGACCATTGAAAAGCAGGCGGAGGCGCTGGGCATGCTCGTCCGGGCCGACGTCACGCTGACGGAGGAGGAATATCCGCAGCCGTGGTCCGCCACGCTGACGGGGACGCTCGACCCGGAGCAGGTCCGGGCGCTGTCGGAATTTCTGTCGCAGTCGCTCGGCATCCCGACCGAACGGCAGACGTGGAAGAACTATGGGTGAGCAGGAGGAATGGCTTTGGGGAAGATCGATCCGAAAAAGCTCTGGCAGGGGCTGAAAAAATACCGATATGCCGCGCTGGTCCTGCTGCTCGGTCTGGCGCTCCTGCTGCTGCCGGGCGGGAAAAAGACGACGCAGAAGTCCAACGCGGCTGCTTCGGCGGCGCAGACGGACTATGCGGCGGAGACGGAGCGGCGGCTGACGCAGATGCTGCAGCAGATCGCGGGTGCGGGGCAGGTCAGTGTGATGCTGACGCTGGAGACCGGGGAGCGCGTGGAATACCAGACGGACGTGCAGGCAAGCTCGGACGGGGCGCAGAGCTCCGAGTCCCGGAAAACCGTCATTTTGTCCGAGGGAAGCTCATATGATAAAGCGGCTGTAGCCGCGACGACCTATCCGCGTTTTCAGGGCGCGCTCATCGTCTGCGAGGGGGCGGACAGCGCTGCGGTGCGGCTTCGGCTGCTCGAAGCAGTCTCCGCCGTCACCGGGCTGAGCACGGACCGGATCACCGTCGTGAAAATGAGATCATAATGGAGGAATGGCAATGAAAAAGACTTGGAAACGCAATCTGATCGCCGCCGGTGTGCTGCTTGTGGTATGCGCCGGGATCTATCTGAACTGGTATGCCGGGCACAGCGCCGCGGACCTGACGGAAACGCTTGACGCAAGCAAGATCCTCGACGACACGACGCTCGTTCTGCAGCAGGAGCAGGGAGACGCGCTGGTGACGCCGGTGCAGCAGACCGGGACGCAGGCGGAGTATTTCGCCCAGATGCGGCTCTCCCGCCAGACGGCGCGGGACGAGGCCGTCGAGCTGCTGCAGGAGACCATTGCCTATGCCGACGGCGATGCCGCCAGCAGCGCCAAGCTCGAGGGCATCATCTCGGATGCGCTGGCCGAATCCCAGATCGAGAGCCTCATCGTGGCCAAGGGCTATCAGGACTGCGTGGCCTATATCAGTGAGGACGGCATCTCCGTCGCCGTCGCCGCGCCGGAGGACGGCCTGACGCAGTCGGACGTCGCCCTGCTGTCGGATATCGTGCTCTCGCAGACGAGCTGCAAGCTTTCGGATATCCGTGTCATCGGCGTTGAGCCGGGAAAGGGGCAGTGAGGCCTGAGTGCCCGGCTTTCCGCATTTGACGATCCGATTTTCGCAACGCCGCTATTGTATTTTCCGTAAAATGTGATAAAATAGATGGGACAATCGCGAAGCATGCCCTGCGGCGGCTTCGGAGAAAGGGTGGTCAATACCATGGCAGAAAGCAAAAATTACATCGTTCAGCCCCAGGAGGGCGGGAACATTCTGATTTCGGAGGACGTCATCGCCTCCATCGCCTCGCTGGCCGTGCGTGAGGTCGAGGGTGTCTATGGCCTGAGCGCCACGCAGACGCTTGATCTAACGGCGATCCTCGGCAAGAAGAACCTGAGCAGCGGCATCCGCGTGACGCTGCAGGACAACGTCATTGACATTGCCTGCAACCTTGTCGTCCGGATGGGCCAGCCCGTGATGACCGTTGCCAAGAACGTGCAGGAGGGCATCGCCAACGCCGTGGAGTCCATGGCAGGCGTCCGCCCGGCCCACGTCAATGTCAACGTCTGCGGCGTTGCCGCGCCGAAGGCGGAGCAGGCCTGAGGCTATGCCGCTCTGCAGCCCCCCGCCGCAGAGCGGCAGTCCTTCACTTTCACTTTACATACCAAGGAGACATGACATGACACGCTCAAACGCCAGAGAGGTCGCCGTGCATCTCATTTATGAGATCGACTATACCGGCGAAGACCCTGCCCAGGCCATCGAGACCCGCATGGACCGCAGCTATTACAGCGGCCTTTCTGCGGAGAACGACGTCTATGCAGAGCGCCCCAGCAAAAAGCAGATGGACTATATCCGCACCTGCGTGACGGGTGTCTGCGAGCACGCAGAGGAGCTGGACGCCCTGATCGCCCAGTATGCCGTGCGCTGGAATCTGCACCGGATCTCCCGCCTGACGAAGGCGGCGATGCGGCTTGCCATTTATGAAATGCGCTATGTCGACGATGTGCCGAACGGCGTTGCCATCAACGAGTGCGTGGAGCTGACGCGGAAATATGAGGACGCGCAGGTCGTTTCCTTTGTGAACGGCATCCTCGGCTCCGTGGCGCGCGGCGCAAAGCCGAACACCGAGGCCCCTGCGGACCCGCAGCCGGAGGAAGCACAGCCGGAGGAAGCACAGCCGGAGGAGACTCCGTCCGAAGAGACGCAGCCCGCTCCGGAGGAGGCGCAGCAGCCATGAGGGTGCTCGCCTTCGACACCAGCAACTATACGACCTCGGTCGCGTCGTTCGACGGCACGGCCGGTCACAATATCTCGCGTCTGCTCGATGTGGAGCAGGGCGCGCTCGGACTGCGCCAGAGTGATGCGCTGTTCGCCCATGTAAAACGCCTGCCGGAGCTTGCCGACAGGCTGTTTTCGGATATCGGCACGGACGCAGGCTTTTAAGCTGTCGGTGTCAGCACGCGGCCACGCGCCGTGGAAGGCTCATATATGCCCTGCTTCCTCGCGGGCGAATCGCAGGCCCGGGTGCTCGGCGCGGCGCTCGGCGTGCCCGTCCTGCCGTTTTCGCATCAGCAGGGGCACATCGCGGCCTCACTGTGGGGCTCCGGCCATATGGAGCTGATGGACGAGCCGCATCTGGCCTGGCATCTTTCCGGCGGCACGACGGAGCTTCTGCGCGTCACGCCGGAGGGGAAGGGCAGCGTGCATGCCGAGAAGATCGGCGGCACGACGGACATCTCCGCCGGTCAGCTCATCGACCGGACCGGCAAGCTGCTCGGCCTGCCGTTTCCGTCCGGCAAGCACATCGACGCCCTGAGCCGTTCCGCGCAGGACCGGCAGGTCTTCCGCGTCAAGGTGCAGGGGACCACATTCTCCCTTTCCGGCGTGCAGAATAAGGTCGAGCAGTACCATGCGGCGGGAAATTCCCCGGAGGAGACGGCGGGCTATGTGCTGCGCTGCCTCATTGGCGCCATCGTCCGCGCGACGGAGAACGCGCTGCTGGAGTATCCCGGCAGCAGCGTCGTGTTTGCGGGCGGTGTTGCATCGAACACGCTGCTGCGCAGCAGCTGCGCGGCGCTTCCGGCCATTTTCTGTCCGCCGCAGTTCGCCACGGACAACGCCCTCGGCGTTGCCGTTCTGACCTGGAGGGCGCTGCATGGCTGAGATCTTTGAGGTATCGCAGATCAACGAGTATCTGCGACAGCGCTTTGAAGCAGACGAATTTCTCGGCTCGCTGCTCATCCGCGGTGAGCTGAGCAACTATAAAATTTACCCCTCCGGCCATCACTATTTCACGCTGAAGGACAGCCAGAGCGCCATCCGCTGCGTCATGTTCAAGGGCAGCGCCATGCGCCTGCGTTTCCGGCCGGAGACGGGTATGAAGGTCATTGCGGGCGGGCGCATTGCCGTGTTCCCGCGTGACGGAGCCTACCAGCTCTACTGCACGTCGCTCACGCCGGAGGGCGTCGGCGATCTGCATGTCGCCTTTGAGCAGCTCAAGCTGAAGCTGCAGGCTGAGGGCCTGTTCGCCCGCGAGCGCAAGCAGGCCCTGCCGCGCTTCCCGCACCGCATCGCCATCATCACGTCCTCCGCGGGCGCGGCGCTGCACGACATGCTGCGCATCCTGCGCAAGCGCTACCCGCTGACGGAGGTCAAGCTGCTCGGCGTCCGCGTGCAGGGGGCCGAGGCTCCGGCGGAGATCGCCGGGGCGATCCGCTACGCCAACCGCTGGAAGCTGGCGGACGTGCTCATCACCGGCCGGGGCGGCGGCTCCATGGAGGATCTGTGGGCTTTCAACGACGAGCGGGTGGCACGGGCCATCTACGCCTCAGAGATCCCGGTGATCTCCGCCGTAGGCCATGAGCCGGATGTGACCATTGCCGACTTCGTGGCGGACCGCCGGGCCTCCACCCCCAGCAACGCCGCTGAGATCGCCGTGCCGGACATGGCGGAGCTGCTGCAGCGGCTGGACAGCTTCCGCAGCCGCATGGCGCAGGGGACGCTGAACGGGCTGGAGCGGCAGGAGCGGCGGCTGAAGGCACTGGCGGAGAAGCGGGTGCTGACAGACCCGCTGGCCTTTGTGCAGGATAAGCGGCTCCAGCTGGACTATGTGCAGCAGAAGCTGCTGACGGCGGCCAATGCCCAGTGGCAGGAGGAGCAGCGGCGCTTTGCGGCACTGGCGGCCAAGCTGGATGCCCTGAGTCCCCTGAAGGTGCTGGGCCGGGGCTACGCCATGGCCCGGACGGAGGACGGTGCAGTGCTGCGGACGGCGGCGCAGGTGCAGTCCGGGGATACCATTCATTTGCGGCTGGCGCAGGGCGGCCTGCGCTGCACGGTAACGGAAAAGGAGGAAGCGTGATGGCAGACAAGACCTTTGAAGAGAATATGACCCGGCTGGAGGAGATCGTCACCCGGCTGGAAAAGGGGGACGTGCCTCTGAGCCAGTCCCTGTCCCTGTTCGAGGAGGGGACCCGGCTGGCGGCAGCCTGCCGCACGGAGCTGGATCAGGCGGAGCAGCAGGTGGTGCGGCTGATGAAGGGTCCCGACGGCGCTCCGGTGGAAACGGAATTTGCAAGCGAGGAATGACCATGGATTTTCACACCCGATATGCCGCCTATCAGGCGGCCATTGAACAGTATCTGGAGGGACTTTTCTCCACAGACAAGCCCTATGGAAGATTGCAGGAGGCCATGCGGTACAGCCTTCTGAGCGGCGGCAAGCGCATTCGGCCGGTGCTGACGCTGGAGCTGGCCCGTCTGGGTGGGATAGACTGGCACCTGGCCCTGCCTTAT
>ERZ826764.2865-NODE-2865-length-15271-cov-3.215300_pt1 | contig 15271 bp, 18 predicted proteins | sample MGYA00519870_ERZ826764 | MGnify/ENA primary metagenome ERZ826764 (study PRJEB31778, sample SAMEA3449239) | human gut metagenome | biome: human gut; feature: human-associated habitat; material: faeces | place: United Kingdom | collected 2010/2012 ...
CCCTCTCCCCGCCGGCTGCTGCTGGTCTACCTCCCCGCCCTGCGGCCATACCTCCTTTCAGGCTGCGGCGTTGCCATCGGACTGGCATGGAAGGCCGGCGTTGCTGCGGAGATCATCGGCATACCGGAGGGATCAATCGGTGAAAAATTCTATTTCGCCAAGGTATACTTTGCCACCGGCGACCTGTTTGCGTGGACGGCAGCCGTCGTTTGTATCAGCGTCTTGTTTGAAAAACTGTTTTTATTTCTGCTCGGCCGGTTTTACGCGCGGCTGGAAAAGCTGTAAGGAGAATCCTATGGATATCGCAGTCGAAAACCTCTCTGTTTCCTTTGGGGAAAAGCAGGTGCTCCGCACGCTTTCGCTCACCTTCCCCGCCGGAAGCTGTACGGCCGTCATGGGGCCGTCCGGCAGCGGCAAGACGACGCTCCTGCGCGTACTGATGGGCTTGGAAAAGGCGTACGAAGGCAAGGTATCCGGCATCCCCGAAAAGCGCAGCGCCGTCTTCCAGGAGGACCGGCTGCAGGATTTTTACAGCGCGCTCGCCAACCTGCGCCTGACACTGCCCGGCATAAAAAACGAAACGCTTCTTCACGAGCTGTCCCTGCTCGGGCTGACGGAAGCCGACGCGCGCAAGCCTGCGCGCAGCCTGTCCGGCGGGATGAAGCGGCGCGTAGCGCTTGCACGCGCAATGCTGGCGGACGGTGAGGTTCTTTTTCTCGATGAACCGTTCAAGGGGCTGGATGAAAAAACGCGCACGCAGGCAATCGAATTCGTCCGCACCCATCGGAACGGGCGCACGCTCATCGCCGTCACGCACGACGAACGGGAAGCGGAAGCGCTCGGCTGTACCATCCTGCGGCTGGAATTTACCGATTCCGCCGCTTTGGCATAAAAAACGGTTGACAAGCAACCGGCTTTGTGATAAAATAAATAAGATACAAGGGCCATTAGCTCAGTTGGTTAGAGCAACCGGCTCATAACCGGTCGGTCCCGGGTTCGAGTCCCTGATGGCCCACCATTGCACATACGACTCGAGTCATATTTTTCATTTGAAAGCTGAAAGATTCGAGTTGGCGGCGGCAAAAGAATAGCATCTGTGCGTTCGTTTTGTCAAAACACCAAAGTCCCTAAACGAAAAATCGTTTAGGGATTTTTCCTTTTATATCCTTTTCCTACAGATCCGAACCCTTTTCCGCCTGCATACCGAAAGAGCGTCTATTTGATATTTTCGGCTGTGCTTGTCTCGGAATCGTGTATTTGCTCCGTGCCGGCAGAGGACAGGTCGGCTTGCGGCTGAGCATTAGCCGATTGTGCTTCCGGCGGGATTTCGATTTTCTGACCGGGATACAAAAGATCGGGGTTTTCGATGCCGTTATAGTCGGCCAACGCAGGCACGGTCGTATTGTATGTCTCTGCAATCGCCCACAGGGTATCGCCGGAACGCACCACATACTCGCCGGCGTCTTCATCATTCGTCGGAATGTCAGGCACATCGGCACCGGCTTCCGGCTGCTCCTGCGGCGGGGCGGACGCTTCAGCATCGCCATCCGGCGGTCCTCCGATTGTGTATCCATCATCGATATTCGCCGTGCCGGAATACTTGCCCCACACGGCGGTAAAGGTATACACCGCAGTCTGTTCAGGAATCAGGGTGAAGGTGAGCGATTTGCCGGGCAACAGCGGGACAGTGTAAAGCGGATCAGTGCCGCTTTCCACCACTTTGCAATACCCGCCGCTGGGAGCATTGCCGGTCGCTTCCAGCTTGACCTGATAGGCTGTGCCGGCCTCCAGCGTGAAAGCATATGATTTTCCGGCAGCCGTCGAATGGTTCGGCAATATCGCGTGCAACTCTCCGTTCCCGTCACAAGTGACGGAAACCGATATATCGTAATTCGCCGCCGCTATGGTCTGCGGACTCGTCTGTATGCCGGCGGAAAACCACGCCCAGGCGGAAGCGGCAAGGCAGACCATACAAATGACGATTCCCGCGACAAAAGGCAGAAGCAGGCGCAGGATATTTTCGTCTGCGGATATTTTCGCATGTTTCGGAACATAGAATAAATTTTTCAGCCATTTTTTCAAGGCTGCTGTCCCCCTTTCCGTGATTTCCCCCGACAATCAAAAGGCATAAGGCACGCTTATGCCCTTTGATTGCCGCCCCTCCCGTGAGGGGAGGGGCGACGCGGCGGCTCTTCCGACAAAGTCACATGCTCTATCGAAAAAGCATGATTACGGCTGAGCGTTTTCTCCGCCGTAATTGTTATATTCCGTAACAGTTTCGCCGTTGATGGAGGCTGTGTAGCTATCAGCCATTCGATAGACGAAGCAATAGCCATCCTGCCCTGCTGCCATACTGTAAAGCCCGGTATTTGTGATCACCACATTGCCGGTTGCCAAATCGGTCGCGCCGTTTGTCGTAAATGCAAAAGCATAACCGGATGTGCAGGAACCGTTTCCGTTTTCACCGGAGCCTGTAGGTGCGGCGGTAGCAATCAGCTTTGAATCCGTGATGGTAACATCGGTGTGCTTTGCCTCAACAGCCGTTGGGCCGCTGATGGTACTGTTTTCAATGATCAGCGTCTTCTTTTCCCTGCCGTGTCGGCACCGGAATTGGAAATATAAATGCCGTTGCCGAATGTATCTGTAACCGTGGTGTTCTTCACGGTGACTGTGACGGGAGAATTGCTGCCGTTCTGATAAATGCCGAAATACTTGGATTCAATCGCACCGCCGTCGATGGTGATGTTGTTGCCGGCTCCAGCGCTGAATACACCGATCTGCTCGGACCGAATATCCACATTCTTCAGTTCGGCGGTGATTGAAGCGTCCATATATACGGCGCTGTAAGCACCGCTGTCATTGCGTGCTCCTGTGACCTCTATAGCCACATTCTCCAGTGTCACCTTAGCTCCCTGAAAGGCCATGATACCATCTGCGCCGGACTTGATCGCACCATTTTTAATGGTCAGATTTGCTCCATCATAAGCGACCTGTACCGCACGGTCCGAGCCAGTATAAGCAAGTGTCTTACCCTGCAGATCAATGGTTACGCTCTTTGAGGTTTTCAGGTTCGCCAGCATATTATTGCTTGTTATGTTATCCGTAACAATAACTGTAGCACCGTCGTCCGCCTCTTGAATTGCCGTGGAGAGCGCAGCCGCATCGTTGGCAGCCTTGCCGACCGTATACCGGGTTTTTCCGTCCGCCTGTGTTTCAGATGCAACGGTATAGCCCTCGGCCACGAAAGTACCGCCGTTATTGTCGTCTCCTTCTGCGGGATTGCGTCCCACAAAAGTGCCGCCGTAGACCGTGATGGTACCGGGGGTTCCGTTGGAAACATTCAGCGTGAGGGGAACACCGCCGTCGCCGTATCCATATTCTTCTGTCGAGCGGTTGATAAATGTACCGCCGTTGATGGTGACGCTGCCGCCCAGGGCAAAGACACAGGATTCACGAGGCGTATCCACGATGATTGTGCCGTCTTCGCTCACAACGGAGCCGGCCGCATCCATCACAGATACGGGAACCACATAATCCGACGCATTGGCAGCGTCGATCGTACCGTTTCCGGTGATGGTCAGAGAGCCTCCCGCATCCACGCGGATCGGGGTCACATCATCGTTTGCGCCCGCATTTGCGTAATTGCCGCCAAATGTGATCGTCTTGCCGTTCAGGACAAGGACCGTTTCACTCTCGACGGCAAGTCTATTATCCTTAAGCTCGATATCATCCCACAGGACAACCGTGCCGCCGTTTGCTACTGCGTCTCTCAATTCGTCCTCCGTTGTGACCGCAGCAGCCTTGTCATAATCATTTTCGAAGCTGTCTTCCTCATACGGCGTCTGGGTAGCCAGAAGCGTCAGGCCGAGGTAGATGGTCGGGGCACCCTCCGTCTCTCTTGCCGCAGTTGACTGGTTGGCCGCGTTGCCGACCGAGGTGGGCATATACACCGCCAGGGTGAATTCTTCGCTTTCCTCAGCCTCAAGCAATTCACCATTCATGGCCAGACCGCTCAAATTTCCCATAGCAGCTGCTTCTGCCGCAGAATTCAGCCAGAGGTCTTCACGCTTGATTGTGCCGGCGGTGTTTGCACCGTCCGTCTTGCTGAACACCAGAGAATCGGACAGCTTGAATTTGCCGCCGTCCATATTGGTATACTCTTTTTCTTCGCCGCCGTTCTCATCGCCGTACACGCTGACAGAGAAATCGTATGTAAGCGCAGCGTCCCCGCGTTGCGGATGCGCAGCTGCACATACTCCGTGTGCCCCGGCTCCCAGAGGGTGGCGTCTTCGCCTTCTGTGGGCTTGAACAGGTTCGTGTTTTCGGTCACGGTTTGCCAGCTTGTACCGTCTCAGTACGCCAGCTCTACATCCAGGTTCCCCGCGACGATCCGGTTTATGCCGGAAGTGACGTTGTCTGTGAACCAGGCGAAGGTGGAGCCGATGAGCAAGGCGACGCAGACGAGCATCGCAAGGACGCTGGTCAGCAGCGCGCGCTTTGTGTGTTTGATTTGTGTCATTGCTTTATTCCTCCTGTAAATTTTGTCGGCCTTTTATATGGACCGCAATACACTCCGGAAAAGCCGCAGAAATCGGAGCGCATCCATTCGGGAGAGCCGATCCTCTCCCCGGGTTCCGGCCAGTCCGCCCGTTTGCTTTCCCCGGGCATTCTGCCTAACAGAGAACAGCTACACCCCTCTTCGGTTTTTCATCGTTTGTGCACTTTGCATAGCCGTTTCCACCGTTTTTTCCGCACCCCAACAGCACGCCTTGCGGCGCGATATATGTCAGCGGCGCTCACTCGCCGTCAACATCCTGTTCATGCGCGTCTTCCGCTTCCGTATCCCCCGTCGGACCGGCGGCATTCTCCTTAGCTTCGAATTCTTCCTTCATTTTCAGCAATTCTTCCATCATCTTTCGGGAATCGGCCCGTTCCGCTTCCAGCTGCCGCCGCTGTTCCTCCAGTTCATTTCTCTGCCGTTCCCGTTCGGCCTCCACTTCCGCAAGCTGCTCCTGCTTGTAACGCCGGAACAGACGGATGCTGTTGATCCCCTGCACCAGAATCAGCAGCAGAAAGGGCAGGAAGATGCAAACAATATACCCAGGCGTGGTTTTAAGGAACTGAAAGAAATTTCCCACGCCGGGCAGCCTGGTCTGGTATTTGCCCAGCACGAAATCATAGGTCACGATGCTCTCGTCATTTTCGTCCGTGGTCGTCCCATAGGTGATGAAGCCGGGGCTGCCGTTTTCGTCAGTCGTCAATTCCCGGATCTTGTGCGTCACGACCTCGCCGTAGCTTTCAGTGTTCGTTGACTGGAACGCAATGATATCCCCCGCCTGCAAGGTGGCCGGATCAACCTCCTTAGTCAGCACCAGATCACCCGCGCTGAAATCGGTCGCGCTCATCGAGTCGGACAGCACGATGAAGAACTTAAAGCCGAAAATACTGCGGTCTGCCCGGTCAAACGTATTGACTGACACGACTGTGAAAATCATCATGCAGACCGCCACTGCAACAACCAGCCACACAAATATGTTCTTTATAATATGTAAGGTTTTCTTCATAGAGCCACTCCTCAGTCAAACAGCCGGTTCGGGTTGTTTTTGGTCTGCACCGCGTCGGCCTTCAAATCAAACGATAAATACAGGTTCTGCGCTTCGTTCCCCGCCTCCTTCGGAAAATGGAAAGAGAGCGTCAGCTCTCGACGCTCGTTCAGCTTCAGGAGATCGTCCGCCGCGCCGATGTTCGCTTTTGTCAGTTCCGCCGCCTTGCCGGCATAGAGAACATTGTCGCCGTCACAGATTTCCACCTCCAGCACGTCGGCCAGTCCGCCCTCCAGATTGTCAAAATACAGCCTGTAGTAGACGTCCCAGGTACTCAGGTTTTCGATGAAAAAGGGCTTTTCCACCGTCATGCCCGGCTCGAATAAAAACTCGTGTTCCTCAATCACCGGTTCGCCGTCATTCAGGTTGATTTTGATCACTCCGGTCCGGAACAGGTTATTGTCCGCCGCCACCACGGAATAGGCCAGCGCAAAGGTGGTCACGCACAGGCAGACGGCGAGGACGATCACCGCCGCGACGCTGGCCGTCAGCTTTTTAACCGTTTTGTTCTGCTCACGCATGCTTTTCTTCCTCCTTCCTGCGCTTCCAGAGGAATATCATAAGCAGCAGGGACGATACCGCCAGCACAGTCCAAAGAACGAAATTTGTGGTGTCGCCGGTCTGCGGCGGCTCAACCAATCCGCCCTCATCCTTGACGCACCATTCGAAATCCGCTTTCAGCAAAGCCGCCTGATACTCGTTGCCCACCGAGGTGTCGAGGGAAACGTCAATCTGATAATAGGCGGTGGTTTCTTCCCGCGCATCGGCTTTCAGCAGCTCGGAAAATTCCTCGCCGTCTATTTCGTTGAAAGCCGCATCGCACAGCACCTTGCCGGTATCCAGATGCGTGACCTTGATATGTAAGACATCACCGAGATTTTTCGTCTGCTCGGTTACCTCGGCACGGAAAAACAGGGTGATGTCCTCCTCATGATAAGCCCTGACGCAGAAATACCGTGTTTCGGTATCGCCCGGGAGCATATTGCTCACTTCAAATCTCTGGTTGACGTCCGGCCTGCCCGCATAAAGCTCCGGCACCGGGGCGGTGGGCTTGTCCGCTGCCGGGACGCTGTTTTCATTGTCGCTTGGATTACCGGCAGTTGTCCCGGTTCCGTTGCTGCCCGAGGCGCTGCCGCTTTCGGCCGCATCCGTCTGTTCCGTGTCCTGCTCGCTCTCGGCAGGAGGCGTATTTTCCGCAGGCGTACTGCTTTCCGCCGTCGGGACATTATCGCCGATCAGGTTGTCCGGCACAGTTGTCGTTGTCTGCGTAGGAGAAAAATATTGCAGATATACATAACGCGCCGCAAGCCCGCCCGCGCTGGATAGCAGCAGAACGGACAGGACGATGATTACAATTTTCAGCATACTCATTTTAACATAGGGGGATTTACGCCTCAATCGCAAAACCGAGCCAATGTACTGCCAATTATCTGCCTTTTTCGTTCTCTGGGAAAAAATGTTCCAGAAGTTTTAAGCTGTCCTTGGAAGAATACCCCCACAGAATGGAAGAAAAGGCGTCAATCGCTTCCTTTTTCCTGCGGAAATAGGTACGGTAGCTGATGTCCTGAATATGCGCTTGAAGCTGACCGATGATTTCCTCGGTGTTCTTGTACTGCTGAGGGGAAAGGTAGCTGTAATACAGAACCCAGTAGTAGGTTTCCCCGAACTTATGCTTGCTCCTTAGCAGATTGACCGCGTTTTCCATCAGTTTGAGCATTTTATAGCTGCGCTCGATGCTTCTGGCGTGCTCCTGAATACCGGTATCCGAAAAATCTACGCCGGCCAGGTAGATCGACTCCAGAAAATCCTCAATGCTGCTGCCAAACTCAATCTGGAACTGGCGCCGTACCTGTTGGACCGAAAGCTCCAGGCTCCACACCACATCCCGGTATTTCTTCAAAAGCAGCCATGTATCATGGTACAGCGGATTTTCAGCCGCTGTGTTTTCCAACGCTTTTTTCATCTTCTTTCCACCTCCGGCAGTAATCTTAACTCAAAACGAAACAGCTCCTTGCTGTCCTCGCATAAAATAACCAGTAGTGCTTTGAAATACACAATATCATCCAAAACATGAAATACTGCTCCCTTGCAATCGGGTGATAATGGTAATAACTTATACTGGATTTTCGGACACGAAAAGCACGGAAAGCCTTGTACGGCAAGGACTTCCTCGACTTTTTGAAGAATACATGCAACATACGGATTTGAGACGCTATGCTCATTTTCTGAAACGCTGACGGAACCATATTCCTCTTCCTCTCGTTCAGCTTCAGGCAATGTCAACCCGATGTGCAGCAGCATGGCGATCTCGTCCTTATCTACCATCACGTCCGACACCTCGAACATAGTGGAAAGGTAGTTGTTCAGGCAAATAACGCTCCCATGCGCCCTGGGAAAAGATAACACAGAGATATATTCCTGGCTGCGAAGCTTTCCAAGATACCGTCCAACCGTTGCTTTGGATACACCCCAACGCTGTGCCAGTTCGGCATAACCGAGCAGTGGGCTGCCCGTGCCGTTACGCAGGTACACCACTGGGCCGGCATCCGAACCCTGTACCTGTTCATCGTTATATACCGTGTTGATCCACAAATCCAGCAGGGCGTCCATCTCCGAGCAGCGGCCTTGGCTGAGAAGTTCGTTGGCGATAGACACCGGCAGGAAGAAAAAGCCGGTGTCTTTGGCACAGGGCGCGTTATAATCCAACACGCGGTTATGCTTCTGCCAGCGCAGGATTTTGAATTTTACCAGCTTCCCGCGACCGAGAAGAGAATAGGTAATCAGGTGGCGCTCCTGTAAAACCTGAAGAATGGAAAGCGTCTGGTGCTGAAACCGTGTGCGGAACCATTCCACCAACTCGTTTACCCGGCACAGCCACTCGCCGGGATATATGGTATAGCTGATATCGTCTATGCGTTTGTATGACGTGCGGAAATTTGCATAGCTGCAAAGGACAGTGTAATAAAAAAGACCGGAGCTGCCTCCAAGGCGAATGCTTCGGTCAGAAATAAGGGTCTGTACAAATTTCCGGTAGATGCGGCAACGTGGATAATCCACGACCTGTTTTATTTCCAATTGATACTCTGACATAAGACACCTCCAAACAAAAAAGGCCCCGCATTAAAAAATGCGGGGCCGCGTAAATTGACCTTCTCAAACAAAGGATAGGTAATCATATTCCGTGCTTTGAATCGAAATTTTCCGGTTATCGCTCACTCGCTCAATTTTGCAGGCAAGTGAGCTATTTTGCCTTTTCAAAGGCACTGAGAAAAAATAAGAAAAGCCCGCAAACGCAGTGTTTACGGGCTTTTTTCTGGCTCCCCATATAATAGACAATCCGAACCGTGCACTGACATATCCGATGGCGCGTGAATTGAGGCAAGCATGTCGGAGTAAGTGACCTGCTTACAATCCCGAACATTATAATAAATCACGTATTTGTCATCGAAAACGTACACAGCATTGATGAATGTATCAATGATTTTGCGACGGAACTGGATGTCATCTACATCGCCGGAACAAAAACCGCGCAGAAAGGTTATGATTTCGTCGACCGTGATGCGCGCTTTGCTGGTAATACGCAGTTGCGCCAATTCGTGCTCCAGTTCGGACTTGGCAGCTTCTAATTCCTCGGCTCGCGCGTTAATACGGTCAACAACCGAGCGGACCGTTGTATTCATCAGACTTTCGGCACACTTATCTAACTCAATGTTCAGCTTCGAGAGCGACGTTTCTTTTTCTTTTATCGTCGATGCATCAAATTCTTTCTCATACTGCTCTACCACGCGCTCTGCAATATACTCAATTCGATCCTCGCGCAACACATACTCGACCGTTTTTTGGCATACTGCGCGTTCAAGCTGTTCTTTTTTCTCGGATTTTTTATCACAGTCTTTATAACGCTTGTGCTTATGGCAAGTATAATAATAGTATTTCTCGTTTGTCCGACTGGTTCCTGAATCGCCGGTCATCTGCGTACCGCAATGGCCGCAATACAACTTGCCTCGCAGTAGCCATTCTACTTCGGATATTTTCATTCCTCTGCTCCTTTTTACAACGTCATTCCTCTCTTGGCATTTGTCGTATAATGCTTTTGATATAATCGCCGGACATTCCCGCAGCACTTCACCTTTATATGTATAATTTCCGTAATACATAGGATTGGTCAAAATTCGATAAAATGAATTGCAGTTATAAGGCTTCCCTGTCTTTGTACGAAAACCCCGCGAGTTGAGTTCATTTGCTATCTGTGTTTTCGATTGACCATCCGCATACAGCGTATAGATCAATTGCACAGCCGGTGCGGTCTTGGAATCGATATGGAGCTTGTGGTCTTCACCGACAGCGTACCCGAGCGGAATCTGACCACCCGTACACAGCCCCTTCATTGCAGTCTCGCGCATACCGCGTGCGGCATTTTGTCCAAGCTGCTTGGAGTACACCTCCGCCATCGCCTCAAGCACTGCTTCGAGGATAATCGATTCATCGCCGTCGCCGATTCCCTCCGTAACGGAAAACACGCGCACACCGTTTTTTTTGAGTTTGGATTTGTAAATTGCGGAATCGTAGCGGTTCCGTGCAAATCGATCCAGTTTCCAAACAATTACGGCTTCAAACTGCCGCTTGATGCTGTCCGAAATCATCCGTTGAAAATCAGGTCTCTGATCACTCGTGCCGCTGACGGCTCGGTCAATGTACTCGCCGACGACCGTGATCCCCATTCGTTCCGCATAGGCGTATCCCTCTCGAAGTTGTCCTTCAATGGACTGCTCCGTTTGCTTATCCGACGAGTATCTCGCATAGATGACCGCATTCATCCGCATATACCTTCTTTCACCAAACAACAAATAGAAAAATATTTGCCAAAGCCCTTGACAAATATAATAATATGTGTTATAATATATACATAAGGAGGGAGGAGATGAAAAGTTATTCGTCACGGGAAGTCATCAAAATCTTAAAAGCAAATGGATGGTATTTGACGGCAACGGTCGGAAGCCATCACCATTTCAAACATCCGAACATACCCGGTAAAGTAACCGTCAAGCATCCGGCCAAAGACATCCCGCGAAAAACACTTGCAAGCATTGCACAGCAGTCGGGGTTACGGTTCCCGTAACCCCCGCACCGCTATCGGGCAGTTTGATCAAAGACCGAACTGCGAATATATGGATTACAGAAGGAGCAATACGTTATGAAAAAGAAAAACAGATATGTATACCCGGCGATTCTGACCTATGAGGATAAGGGGAAAATCGCCATAACCTTTCCCGACCTGCCCGGCTGCGCGTCCTGTGGCGAAACCGACGACGAAGCCATCGACTGCGGCCGCGAGGCGCTTGGCGGGCACCTGTGGGTAATGGAGAGGGACGGAGACGAAATCCCCGAGCCGTCGTCCCTAAACACGTTGAAACTGGACGAAAACGAAGTGGCTGTGCTGATCGACGTCCATATGCAGCCGATCCGTTTGGCACAGGAAAATCGGTCAGTGAGCCGTACAATCACGCTGCCGGCTTGGATGAACGCGCGAGCAGTGGAGCAGGGCGTCAATTTTTCACAGGCTTTGCAGGAAACGCTGGCCAACGATTACGGAATCCGCAGATAATTCAACCCGAAAAACGAAATGAAGTCCGGCCATCGGCCGAACCACCGAACCCTTGCGGCGCAGAGATGCGATATGTCTCTGCGCCGCTTTTTTATGCACAGGAAATGCGGGCTTTTTCAATCATAGCAAAATATTCTGCCTCTGTAATCTTTTGCAGTTTCCCACCCTTTTTGATGATTTCCTCCGCTTTCACGAGCTTTCTGCGGTCAGGAATATCGGATGTGTCGCCTACAACGAGATAATCGGTTTTGCCGGATACCGCTGTCCTGACCAACGCGCCGACCGTTGATGCCGTTCCCTCAATTTCACCTCTTGGCATAGAAAAATTACCGGTAAAAACGAAAACACAATCCAAGAGTGGAGAGTTTGCATATTTTGTGCGGCGCTCAAGCGTTTCTTGTTCTTTTTGGATACGCATCAGACGGGCTGTTTCGGCAGCCTGCCGGTTCCATTCGTCCTTGCAGCGTTCGAAAAGACGGTAGGTCGAAATTGCGTCCCCGAGCGCACGGTGCGCCTCCCCCTTTTCAATATTCAACAGAGAAAGCAACTCTTGAAGCCCGTATTTAGGAAATGTCGGAAAAAGTTTTCGGGAAAACGAAAGCGTATCTATATAAGACAGTTTTTCCGTGATGCCGGCATCGCGAAATGCCTCCTCAACAAAATCAAGATCGAAGGTGACACTGTGCCCAACGACAGGCTTCCCTCTCAGGCGATCCGCAATCTCGGCCGCAATGTGCTCTGCTTTCGGCGCAGACGCAACATCGGCATCTGAAATGCCATGAACCTGATAAGCGCCCGGCGAGATGGGAATGCCGGGATTGACAAGCGTTTGGTATTGATCGACGATGTTGCCGTTCGAAATTTCAAGGATTGCGATTTCTACCATTCGGTCATTCTTGCGGTCTATCCCCGTCGTTTCCACATCCAGCACGACATAATCCGTCGTCTGCGCAATGGCTTTGCCATTATTGATAGCTGTTTTTTGCAGCACATCCTTTTTGAACGAATGATTTGAAGTGTTTTCTCCATCGTCAAACTTGATGCCGTCAAATTCGATTTGGAAAGAAAAAGCGGATGCGTCCGCCTCTGACCGTTCGGTGATCTCCGTATCCGAACGCCGAGAGGGAGATATAGACGATTCCATACTCGAATTGGTGCGCTCGCGGATACTTGCAAGGCGCAAACGGCGTTCTTCGTCGGCTCTCTTTTTCTTTTCCGCGGCTTCAATTTCTTCACGCCGCTTGCGCCACAGAAGAATCGCCCACCAGCACAAAAAAGCAACCGCCAGTACACAGCCAAGAATGACCGGCGCAATCTCGTTCCCTATATTTCCAAGACCGCCGAGCAGAAAGAAAACAACAAAAAACAACTTCCAGTGCCGTTTCAACACGCGCTTCCACGCAGGACTGCTCTTTTTCTGCTTGGACATAACAACATCCCCTATTTTTTATATTGAAATTATATTTTGCAAACAGCTTATCTCACAAAATAGCTCTCGTCACACACGCCGAGCACAAGCCCCTGACAGCGGATGTCGTCCGTCATCGGGCGCGGCGGATATTTGGGATTGTGTGACAGCAGCACACCGTCTCCAAGCTCCTTGATCCACATTTGACCATCCATAAAAAACACGCCGGTCTGCCCGGGTTCGATGTCGATCTGGGCGCGTACAAAAACTTTGTCGCCGTCGCTGAACAAAGGCTCCATGCTGTCCCCTTGAACGGGCACGATGTATGAAGTCCCGTTCGGCGGCATCTTCTTGAGCTGTACGGTTTCCGAGTAATCATATTCCGACGATTCGCCGTTCCCGGCACTCACGGGCTGGTGGTATAGTGTCGTGATGTAAATGGCAATTTCCTCAGATGTATCCTCTTGGTGATTCTGTAAAGCCGACTTGCGTTCGGCTTTTTCTTTTTCGGCACGCTGTGCGGCGTAGCCGACCTCAAAGTCCATTACGTTGCGAATCGTCCTGCGTCCTCTGTCGTCCAGCGCAGTATCGTAATCTCGTGCCAAACGTAATGCTTCGTTCGATATATGTGTTACACATCTGTGTGTCTGCTCGTCCATAAAATCGTTCAATGTACACCCAAGAACGCGGCAAATTGCTTGCAATGTGTCGAGCTTTGGATTCTTGTTAGCTCCTGACGTAATCTTATCAAGCGTGCTAAGTGTAACACCAGACAGATCGGCGAGTTGTGCGTTGGTTAAGTTCTGTTCTTTTTTTAACTTGTTTATAATCTCAAATCCCATATCTGCCTCCCTAAAAACAATTATAGCCAACAATTTCCGATTGTCAAGAAAAAAATAGCATAAAACTGCAAAAAAATGCAATTTCTCTATTGACAAACAGCATTTAACTGATTATAATATAGCCAAAACATCAATTAACTGCAATTTTTTCGAAAGGAGCATCAAAGCATGAATGTGACATATCCAACGCTGGAAAGTGAGATTGCAAAGCGTGGAATAAAAAAAACTACAATGGCAAAAAGAATCGGAATTTCTCCACGTTCATTCTATAACAAACTGTCCGGTTCGGTTTCATTTTCGTGGGATGAGGCAATCGCTATTACAAAAATGTTTTTTCCAGACATTGACCCGACTCATTTATTTTATCGTACAGACAAAGTGCAAGACAAAGTGCAACATGATGAAGTTTACAGAGAAGATCATCCAAAATGAAAAAGATCAAATATACGCATTAAAACATTAAAAGGAGAAGCAGCAATGAAAGTACAAATCGGCACTATCCTATACCGTGACGAATCCGGCGAGCCGACGGACGACATACCGATCTACGACGATCTGCCGGATGATAAAGCCGAAAAGGCAGTACTGGACGAGATCGCGCGCATTGTCGCGAGAGAATACCACCGAATCAAGGGGGAAGCAAAATGCGAGAGCAATACATAGACGTAGGCGCATCCAGAAAAAAGCCCGGCGCCCGGATGATACGCCTCATCGAGCCGGATACCAACGGACAGCTCGGCGGATTATTTTACGGATATCCAAACTATGAGAGGGAGACATACAGTTTATATCCCGCAGACGAGGAAACACGGCGTTTTTACAGCAAACGCATCGTAGCGATGCTGCTTGTCGCAAGGAGTGGAAAATCATGAAGCATATCATAGTTAAGCCGATAGCCAACCCCGTAATGAAAAAGCGAGCCAAGTTCGCAAAGAAACTGCTTGGCATGTCGATGACCGCTGGACTTGTGCTGCTGATCGGCTCAGCGGGCGCTCTCGACTGCGGCTCCGTACCGGCCGGACAAGCCTTTGCGCAGGCCGCCTTCGGGCTGGCGCTGTTCGGAGGCTGCGGGCTGGCGTTGCGCGTCTTGGGGAATCGAGGCTGGTAGCAGTTCGGACAATGGCCGAACTGCCTGCTCCCTATGCGGCAGCATTGAATGCATATCTACAACACCAGCCAAAAAGCATTCCCGTAGCACTGATCTTTCACAAGAAAGTCTGCGAATTTCTGAAAAGCGATATCAGCTTTCTGGATGGTTGTCGTGGTTATCCGAATATTGTTCCAAACGTCGGAAATTCTGTACAGCTCGAAGATCAGCGGCAAAGCGTTTGAATTGCTCTTCCTTTTTATGTAATCCGCCAACCTTTATATTTACAACACCTTGTATCACAACGTAAAGCAGAAAGAAAATGGCCAAAATCCTGACGGAAACGCTAAGCACCTCCGCAAAGTCTTTGTCTCTCACCAGTTCTGTAAGAATAATCAATACAATCGGAATCAGAACTGCGTAAAGAATCTTTTCTGTGCGGCTTTCCTTTTTTTCTCTTTCAGTCTTTATTTCTTCTGCCATACATTCGATTTTGGGGATCATTTCCTGCATAATCACGCTTTCGGGGTCAATTTTGCATTTGCTGCGCAGCCAACGCGCCAATTCTTCGCAATGCTGCCTGTAGTTTTCAAACGATGCTACGCTGTTTTGAATATTGAAACGATTGACATATTCGCGCATTGAATATATGAAGAAGAGCTGAAGAGCGAAACAAAACAATGTGATATAGGGGTGCGTAGCAGAGAACGCCAAACTCGGCACCGT
>ERZ826764.2867-NODE-2867-length-15264-cov-3.708331_pt1 | contig 15264 bp, 13 predicted proteins | sample MGYA00519870_ERZ826764 | MGnify/ENA primary metagenome ERZ826764 (study PRJEB31778, sample SAMEA3449239) | human gut metagenome | biome: human gut; feature: human-associated habitat; material: faeces | place: United Kingdom | collected 2010/2012 ...
CCTCGCGGAGCGTTTTTGTGTAATAGGAACATTACGGAGTAATTTCCTATTACATCAAAAAAGCTGTCTGGTCATCATAACCAGACAGCTCTTTTTATTATTCTTATATTTAATTTAACTGGTATACATCCGCATACTGTAATCCAAAACTCAGTGCCTCACTGTGACTGCTGCAGTAAATGTCAACATGGCCATAAGGAGTTCCGAGATCTTCTACTGTATAAACATTTCCATTGATCAGAAGTTTGGTTCCAAACGGTACCCCTGCCATTGCAACAGTACGTCCTGCCACTGGTGTTGTACCACTTGCGGTTGCATTTCCGGCTGTTCCGCAGCACTGTGCGCAGTTACAGTATCCTGTCAGTTTAAAATTACCAAGGTAAGTTCCCTGACTGGAAGAGCTGGTCTCTGAAGAACTTGTATCAGAAGAACTACTGCTCGTCTCTTCAGCTGTTGCACTATCTGAAGATGTATCTTCGGAGTAATCACTGCTGTCCGTTGAAGATGTATCCTCTGTATATGTAGTATCTTCACTGCCGGAAGAAGTATCCTGTGCTTCTGAAGCATATCCAGATTCATCCACTACATCTGTTTCTTCATCTGTATTTTCATCCTGTGCAGCTTCTGCTGTTTCCTGTGCGGCTGCTGCTTCTGCCGCTGCAGCTTCGGCAGCTTTTTCCTGTTCAGTCTCTTCCATCAGCTGTGAAATACTACTGTCTGCACTGTTCACCTGAGCCATAAGAGCATCTGCTTCTTCCTGACTTGCACTGATCTGGTTTACATAGGAATTGATATTGTCACTGGTCGATGCCACCAGATTCTGTACTTCCTGCTGCTTAGAGCTTTTCTCTGTAAGAAGATTTCCAATAGAAGCAGACTCTTCTTCGACCTGAGTTTCCTGAGTCTTGATTGCTTCCTGTGTCTCCTCATATTTCTTCAGCATGTTTCTGTCATATGTAGAAATTGTAGCCACATTGTTTGCCTGATTCATAAAATCAGAAAGATTGTCAGATGACAGAAGCATTTCAAGCATAGTACTTCCACCATGCTCGTACATGTACTGGATACGAATCTTCATTGCCTCGTACTGGTCCTGTGCATTCTGCTTTGCCACTTCAAGCTGAGCCTTTACATTCTTAAGCTCCTCTTCTTTCTCGGCAGCCTCAATGCTGAGCTGTGAAATACTGTCTGTAAGTTCATTATATTGGGAATTCAGTTCTGCAAGGTAGGACTCCAGTTCCTGTTTCTTGCTTTCCAGCCCGCTGATATTCGCCTGGGCCTGCGCAAGTCCTGCCTGTGCTTCCTGCTTCTGTGCCTGTGCAGCTGCAATCTGATCTTCCGTGGAAGCAAATACGGTTGTTCCCATAGATACGGTCACTGCACATGCCAGCAGCAGTGAAAGAACTTTCTTACTCTTCATAAAAACACCTCTTAAATATTTTGTAGGTTAAGTATAACACATTCTCACAAATAATCAATACTTTCATTTCATTTTTGTAACATTCATGTAACATTTCACATTTTTATACCCTGCAATCCAGTAGATTTTGCCTCCAAAATTTTAAATTATTACAGAATCATTTCATTTTTTACATATTTTTCCAGAAACATAAAAGATCCAGGAACACAGGTTTTATCCCATGTCCCCGGATCTTATTATTTCTTATTTAGAGATTCAAAAATCGGCTGATCTGTCTGCAGCCACTGTATTTATTCAACTGCTTCTTCCAGTTCCTCTTCCGGTTCTGCATCCAGCATTTCCTGATACTTTTCAAGAATCAGTGTCTGGATCCTATCTCTGGTACGGGAATTGATCGGATGCGCAATGTCTCTGTATTCACCATCTGTAGCTTTGCGGCTCGGCATTGCAATAAACAGTCCCTTCTCGCCTTCAATTACTTTGATATCATGAACTACAAATTCTTCATCAATCGTAATCGAAACGACCGCCTTCATCTTTCCTTCCTTCGCAACTTTTCTCACACGTACGTCTGTAATATTCATCGTGTCTGCCCCTTTCATTTTCATACGCATTTCTTTATTTTACAGATTACAAGCTGCTGTCTTCAGCAATTATAATCCATAGCGTTCATTTTTTTCAACAACGATCCTGACTTTTCCGTCTTCGCCTTTATAGCTGGAATTCGCCCGAATCGTATCCCGGCTCTCAACAATGCAGTTCTCTATGACAGTGTTATCTCCGATATACACATCATTAAGGATCACTGAATTCCTTATCACGCAATTATTGCCGACATATACACTCTTGAACAGTACTGAATTCTCTACTGTACCATTGATAATGCAGCCACTCGCAACAAGACTGTTCTTCACCTCTGCCCCAGGATTATACTTGGCCGGCGGAAGATCGTCGATCTTTGTTTTGATTCCCGGTTCCTGTCTGAAGAAATAATTACGGATCTCCGGCTGCAGAAATGCCATATTGGTACGATAATAAGCTTCTGCATCAGAAATATTACTCCAGTAATCCTCTGTCTTATAACCATAAATTCGTTTCAGGTTTTTGTAACGGATCAGGATGTCATTTACAAAATCATGTCTGCCTTCCTGTGCAGCCCGCTCGATCAGTTCGATCAGCAGCCTTCTTCTTACAACGTAAATACCTGTTGATATTGTATTATAAGAAGAAACGATCGGTTTCTCTTCGAACTCCACGATTCTGCCATCGTCATTCATACGAAGCACGCCAAAGCGCTCTACCTCTTTCTGGTCCCGGCATGTTGTGCAGACAACTGTAATATCTGCCCGTTTCGCAATATGATATTCAAGGACTTTATTATAGTCCATCTTATACACACAGTCACCAGATGCAATGATTGCATAAGGTTCATGACTCTTTTTCAAAAAATCAATATTCTGATAAATGGCATCTGCTGTTCCCTGATACCATAAGCTGTTATTCTTGGTAATCGTAGGAGTGAATACAAACAGACCTCCCTGCTTTCTTCCAAAATCCCACCATTTTGAGGAACTCAAATGTTCATTTAACGATCTTGCATTGTACTGCGTCAGAACTGCAACTTTCTGAACATGGGAATTTGCCATGTTGCTCAGGGCAAAATCGATGCTTCGATAACTTCCTGCAACAGGCATCGCTGCAATCGCCCTCTTGTCCGACAGTTCTCTCATGCGGTTGTTATTTCCGCCGGCCAGAATAATTCCAATTGCTCTCATGCCTGCTCACCATCCTTTGCTTTAATGATCTGTCCACTTTCCAGGATTCCTCCCGGATAATCTTCTGTCGCTGTCACTCCGGATATTGCAGTATTTCTTCCTATTTTAACGTTATCCGGAATTACGCTCTGTTCTCCCACAGTCGCAAGTCCGAATGCATATACAGCCGGCTTCAGCACATTTTCTGCTTCTTCGCCACATCCAAGTGTTACATGATTGCCAACCGTAACATTCTCTGCCACGATTGCTTTATCCAGAACGGAATCTTCTCCGATCACTGTATTTCTCATAATGATCGAATCGCGTACCACAGTGCCCTTACCGATCACTACATTTGGTCCTATCACTGAATGATGAACTTCGCCATAGATTTCCGCACCTTCGCCGATAATGCACTGGTCTGTCACGGCATCTTCTGCAATATACTGCGGTGGAATGATATCACCCTTGGTGTAGATCTTCCAGAATTCTTCATAGAGGTTGAACTCCGGTATGATATCGATCAACTCCATATTGGCCTCCCAGTAAGATCCAAGTGTTCCCACATCTTTCCAGTAGCCATTGTATTCATATGCGAACAGTCTCTGTCTGTTCTCTTTACAATAAGGAAGAATATGTTTTCCAAAATCACAGTTGCTCTGATCTTTCAGCGCGATCAGTGCCTCTTTGAGTACCGGCCAGCTAAATATGTAAATTCCCATGGAAGCAAGATTACTGCTTGGTTTCTCCGGTTTCTCTTCAAATTCTGTCACACGCCCTGATTCATCAGTTACCATGATGCCGAAACGGCTGGCTTCCTCCATCGGAACCGGCATACAGGCAATCGTGACATCTGCCTTGTTTGCCTTATGATAATTCAGCATCACTTCATAATCCATTTTATAAATATGGTCACCTGACAGAATCAATACATAATCCGGATTGTACTGCTGCATGTAATCCAGATTCTGAAAGATCGCATTAGCGGTTCCTGTATACCATTCACTGTTTGTACTCTTCTCATATGGAGGAAGTACCGTAACTCCGCCCTCATTTCGATCCAGATCCCACGGAATACCAATTCCGATATGCGTATTCAGACGCAGCGGCTGATACTGTGTCAGTACACCAACTGTGTCGATACCAGAATTAATACAGTTACTTAATGGAAAATCAATAATGCGGTATTTACCGCCAAAAGCGACTGCAGGTTTCGCAACCTTTTGTGTCAGTACTCCCAGTCTGCTGCCCTGACCACCCGCCAGAAGCATGGCGATCATTTCTTTTTTCATCATCTCGCAATCACCTCTTGTATGTTATGATTTTCCATTATATCATACTTTTTCGCATCCGTGAACATAATTTACAATTTTTTTGTTTTTTTCTTCTGTTTTTTATATTTTTTGCACACGTTTTTTTACCTCAGAAAAATAGTGCAGTACTTTTTATGTATATTTTGCACAATTATTTTTCTATTATATTGGTATATTTGCACATTATTCTCATAAAAAGTAACACTTTTCATTTTTATCTGACAGAGGTATAATAAAAACATTAAAGATAAGGAGATTTTTATTATGTATCAGATAGACTTTCATAAACCGCTCTCCATCCATTTCATTGGTATCGGCGGCATCAGTATGAGTGGACTGGCTGAAATTCTTCTTGAAGAAGGTTTTACAATTTCCGGTTCTGATTCCAAAAAAAGCCCTCTGACCAGTCTTCTGGAAAGCAAAGGTGCGAAAATTTACTATGGTCAGCGCGCCTCCAATATTTCCGATTCTGTTCAGGTGGTTGTCTATACAGCAGCTATTCACCCGGATAACCCGGAATTTGCATGTGCAAAAGAAAAAGGCATTCCGATGCTGACCAGAGCGCAGCTTCTTGGTCAGATCATGCGCAACTATGATACTTCCATCGCAGTTGCCGGAACACATGGCAAAACCACGACCACATCCATGCTTTCTCACATTCTTCTCAAAGGTGAATGTGACCCGACCATCAGTGTAGGCGGTATCCTGCCTGCAATCGGCGGTAATATCCGTGTTGGACAGTCTGAAACCTTCCTGACAGAAGCATGCGAATATACCAACAGCTTCCTGAGCTTTTTCCCAACCATCGGGATCATTCTGAATATTGATGCGGATCATCTTGATTTCTTCAAAGATATTGATGATATCCGTCATTCCTTCCGCAAATTTGCAGAACTTCTCCCGGCAGAAGGTGCACTCATCATTAATGCAGATACACCAAAATACGAAATGATCACAGAAAATCTTCCATGTAAAGTGATCACCTACGGTCTGGAACACGATGCTGAATACACAGCCACAGACATTACTTATGACGAACTTGGCCATGCAACCTTCCATGTTCTTCACAACGGAGAAGACCTGGGCACATGTTCTCTGAAAGTGCCTGGCATTCACAATGTATCCAATGCTCTGGCATCTATCGCTGCAGGACAGCTTCTTGACCTGTCTACAGAAGTGATCTTTGATGGTCTGAAAGATTTCGGCGGTACAGACCGCAGATTCCAGTATAAAGGTAAAATTGGCGATGTAACGATCATTGATGATTATGCGCATCATCCGACAGAGATTGAAGCCACCCTTCACGCAGCCAAAAATTATCCACATAAGAAGATCTGGTGTGTATTCCAGCCTCATACTTATACACGTACCAAATCCCTTCTTCCGGAATTTGCCAAAGCTCTTACCCTTGCAGATCACGTCGTACTGGCTGATATCTATGCTGCACGTGAAACGGATAATCTTGGCATTTCTTCCAGAAATCTGCAGGAAAAAATCGTCGAACTCGGTACTCCATGTGAATACTTCCCGACCTTCGACGAGATTGAAAACTTTTTATTAGAAAATTGTACACAGGGCGACCTGTTGATAACTATGGGCGCCGGAGACGTTGTAAATATTGGTGAACAGCTCCTTGGCAAATAAGTTATCCACATTATCCACATGTTTATACACATTTTTATATGCGTATGGCATGTGGATTTTTTATGCAAAACTGGTTCACATAATATTTTGTCGATTTTTCATATTTTTTGCGATAATATACGAAATTTCGCCATTTTTCGCGGTTGCACATAATTTTATCCTCCATGTACTTTCCACATTATCCACATTATCCACATTCATTTGTGGAAATCCTCTGTAGAAAAATCGCCTATTCTCATTTGAAAAATGTTGTGCTATAATCCAAGTGTTCCAAAACAGCCGCATTATTGCGGAAAAGTCATAACTGTTCACAGGTAATATCCTGATGAAATGAACAGCATCGGAAAGTGAGCGATATTTCATGGCAATGATCACATTACATAATGCCTCCCTCCCGGAGGTTACGATCTTATCGAACACATTTATTGATAATTATATGCCGGAAGCTAATGGAGAGTTTGTAAAAGTATATATCTACCTTTTGCGTGCACTTTCCAGTGCTCCGGTTTCTTTCAGTCTGGAGCAGATGGCAGACCGTCTTCTCTGCACCGAGAGAGATATTCTCCGTGCACTGAAATACTGGGCCAAACAGCAGCTTCTTACTCTTGATTTCACAGACAATAATAAGCTTTGCGGAATTTCTCTTCTCACTCCTGTAGCTCCTTCCAGTCCGACGGATGCCGTGCAGGATGAGATTTCCGTTACTTCCGAACAACCGAAGGACCAGCCTGTTGTCCGTACAGAAGCACTTACTCCGGACCGTGTAAATGAACTGAAACAAAACGAAGATATCATCCAGCTTCTTTATGTAGCCGAACAATATCTTGGCAAAACACTTTCACCTACAGAAATTCAAAAGATGCTTTTCTTCTATGATGGCCTTGGCATGTCTGCTGACCTGATCGAATATCTGATTGAATATTGCGTGGGCCACAATCACAAGAGCATCCGCTACATCGAGAAGGTGGCTCTTGCCTGGGCTGAGGAGGGGATTACCTCTGTGGAAGAAGCCAAGCAGTCCGGCTCCCGATATAATAAAGACTATTTTTCTATTCTCAAGGCTCTCGGAATCACCAACCGCAATCCCGTAGAGACAGAGATCACACTGATGGACACCTGGCTTCGAACCTATGGCTTTTCCATGGAGGTCATCCAGGAAGCCTGCAACCGTACTGTCCTTCAGACAGGTCAGGCCAGCTTCCAGTATACAGACAAGATTCTGGAAGGCTGGAAAAAGAAAGATGTACATACGATCGATGACATCCATACTCTGGATACCGAACACAAGAAACGCCGTCAGGACCGGAAAGCAGCATCCTCCAAATCTGCACAGCCTTCCAATAACCGTTTCAATAACTTCCAGCAGCGAGAATACAACTTCGACGAATATGAGAAGCATCTATTGAATCAGTAAAGTTACCGTGAACGAAGTGAACAGTAACCCAGTAAAGGAGAGTACCGTGGCTTTACAGAATTTTCAGTATGATATTATTATGAGAGAATACAGCCGGCGTCAGTCTCAGGTGCAGCATGATCTGGAAGAACGCCGCAAAGAAGCATTTATCCGTGTTCCACGCCTGCTGGAGATTGATCAGGAGGTTGCAGCCTTGAGTGCCAGAAAAGCCCGTTCTCTTCTGCAGGGCGAATCCGATACTGTAGAAGATCTCAAAAAAGACGTGGCCGCTCTGGCTCAGGAACGCCGTACACTTCTTCGCAGCAACGGATTTTCTGATGATTATCTGGAACCTCATTATTTCTGTCCACTCTGTCAGGATACTGGCTATGTTGACGGACAAAAATGTTCCTGTTTCAAAAAATCCGAGGTCGAATTACTGTACACACAGTCAAATCTGAAAGAGATTCTCAAAAAAGAGAACTTTGAACACTTTTCTTTTGACTGGTATTCTGATACAATGAAGAACGAAGCAACCGGATTAACAGCCCGCGAAACAGCAAAACGGGCTTATGATACTGCCCGGAACTTTGTAGATGATTTTGACAAGCGCGCACAGAACCTGTTTCTGTACGGCAGCACCGGAGTAGGCAAGACCTTTCTCTCTCACTGTATTGCCAGCGAGCTTCTCAAAACCGCACACTGTGTTCTATATTTTTCTGCATTTGATCTGTTTGACCGTCTGGCTCAGACAGCTTTTTCCAGAAAATCCGAAACAGACCCGGGTGATGATTTTATCCTTGACTGTGATCTTCTGATCATAGATGATCTTGGGACAGAGCTTACCAACAGTTTTGTCTCCTCGCAGTTATTTTTGTGTATTAACGAACGTATTTCCCGTCGTAAATCCACGATCATATCTACAAATCTGAAACTTGAAGATTTTTCAGCCACCTATTCCGAGAGAACTTTTTCCCGGATAGCAAGTAATTACCAGATGCTGAAGCTTATCGGCAAAGACATCCGAATACAGAAAATATTTTTAGGAGGAAAATAAACGATGGCACAGTTAAACAACAAGGAACTGACAACACTTCCTGTAGGAAGGCTGGGGCTTATTCCCCTCGATAGCTGCCGCCCCCTTGGCGAAAAAGTAAATGAATGGCTTGTAAAATGGAGAAAAGAGCGTGAGAACCCTGAATTAGGCACCTGCGCTTTTGAAGGATATCAGCGTGATTCCTATATCATCAATGTCAAAACCCCTCGTTTCGGTTCCGGTGAAGGAAAAGGCGAGATCAGTGAATCTGTACGTGGTGACGATATTTATGTTATGGTTGATGTCTGCAACCACAGTATCAACTACACGATCAGCGGATACACCAACATGATGTCACCTGATGATCATTTTCAGGATCTGAAACGTGCCATTGCTGCAGTCGGTGGCAAAGCCCGCAGAGTCAATGTCATCATGCCATATCTCTATGAGAGCCGCCAGAGCAAACGTATCGGACGTGAATCCCTTGACTGTGCATCCGCACTCCAGGAACTGACAAAAATGGGCGTAGAAAATATCATTACATTCGATGCTCATGATTCACGTGTACAGAACGCAACTCCACTGCATGGTTTTGAAACTATCCAGCCGTCTTATCAGTTCATCAAGGCTCTCCTCAATAATGTAGAAGGTCTTCATATTGACAATGATCACTTCATGATCATCAGCCCGGACGAAGGAAGCATGCGCAGAGCGATCTACCTTGCAAACGTTCTCGGTGTAGATATGGGTATGTACTACAGACGTCTCGACTACACCAAAGTAGTTAAAGGCCGTCACCCAATCGCAGCCTATGAATTCCTTGGCCCAAAACTTGAAGGCAAAGATGTTATCCTGATCGATGATATGATTTCCTCAGGAAGCAGCATTCTGGAGATTGCATCTCTTCTGAAAAAACGTGGTGCCGGTAAGATCTTTATCTGCACAACTTTCGGACTCTTCACAGAGGGAATGGAAAAATTCGACGCCGCATACGCAAAAGGAACCTTTGATAAACTGCTTACTACAAACCTTGTTTATCAGGATCCGGAACTTCTCGCAAGAGACTACTATATCAGCTGCGACCTGAGTAAATATATTGCTCTGATCATCGATACACTGAACCACGACGGTTCTATCAGCAGTATCTTAAGCCCGGATGAGAGAATCCAGCATGTACTGCAGAAATATAAAAACGGAGAAACGATTTAATTAAAAAAGAGGGAAACTGTTTCATTAATTGACAGTTTCCCTCTTTATTTCATATGGTGGAAATCTGGTTTTCATTCCCCCTGATAACAAAATCCGATCCACCAGTGTTTCTTGCAGCCAGCAGAATCAGCATAAAAACAGCCAATTTTCAAGCTGAAAATCGACTGTTCTATGAAATATCTTACAGTAATCCACCGATCGCCATAAACAATGGCGCAAATACAAGTGACACAACTGTCATCAGTTTGATCAGGATATTAATGGATGGTCCTGATGTATCTTTAAACGGATCTCCAACAGTGTCTCCGACAACCGCTGCCTTGTGAGCCTCGCTTCCTTTTCCGCCGTGATTTCCTTCTTCGATGTACTTCTTGGCATTATCCCAGGCACCACCTGAGTTTGCCATAAAGATCGCCATGAGAACACCTGTCACAAGCGCACCTGCCTGAAGTCCGCCAAGAGCTTCCACTCCTAACACGATTCCGACCAGAATCGGCACAACAACTGCCATTGCTCCCGGAAGAAGCATCTCATGAAGTGCAGCTGTCGTAGAGATAGATACGCAAGACTTATAATCCGGTTTTTCCGTTCCTTTCATAATTCCCGGTTTCTCACGGAACTGACGTCTTACTTCCTCGATCATCTTATATGCTGCCTTAGATACGGATTCCATGGTAAATGCAGAGAACAGGAATGTAAGCATTCCTCCGATAAACAATCCGATGATCACACGATAATCCAGCACATTGATACTTTCCAGATGTACTGCCTGAGAATACGAAGCAAACAGTGCCAGTGCTGTCAGCGCAGCAGAACCGATTGCAAAGCCTTTTCCCATAGCTGCTGTTGTATTTCCTACAGAATCCAGTTTATCAGTGATTTCACGTACCGATTTGTCCAGACCTGACATTTCTGCGATTCCGCCGGCATTATCGGCGATCGGACCATATGCATCCACCGCAACTGTAATTCCAGTTGTAGAAAGCATTCCCACTGCTGCCAGAGCAATTCCGTACAATCCGTCTACCTGATATGCTACAAAAATACCGATGCAGATCAGGATCAGCGGGATTGCTGTTGACTGCATTCCGACTGCGATTCCACTGATGATCGTGGTTGCCGGTCCTGTCTCAGACTGCTCTCCGATCTTCTTCACCGGATTGTAATCTGCTGATGTATAGCATTCTGTAATCAGACCAATGAGAACACCTACGATCAGACCTGCGATTACGGCGATCGCTCCGTCAAAGTTTCCAAATAAAACCTTACTCAGTACAAGAGACACGATCACAACCAGAAGTGCCGCAATATTGCTTCCCATCTTCAGGGCTTTCTGCGGACTTACTTTCTCATCCCCTTTTACAAAGAATGTACCGATAATGGATGCTACAAGTCCACATCCCGCGATCGCAAGCGGGAATACAACTCCGGAAATTGCAGAAACCGCAACACCAAGTGTCAGTGCAGAAACGAGAGATCCTACATAAGATTCAAATAAGTCGGCTCCCATTCCTGCAACATCTCCTACATTATCCCCTACGTTGTCTGCGATTACTGCAGGGTTACGCGGATCATCCTCAGGGATTCCGGCTTCTACTTTTCCAACCAGATCAGCCCCTACGTCTGCAGCTTTTGTATAGATACCACCGCCAACACGCGCAAACAGCGCAATTGAAGATGCTCCCAAACTGAATCCGGACAGCACGTCTACATCTTTCGTCAGAATATATACAACGCTGACTCCAAGCGCTCCCAGACCTGCTACACACATTCCCATAACGGCTCCGCCTGAAAATGCGATGGAAAGCGCCTTATTCATTCCACTTTCTCTGGCAGCATTCGCTGTTCTTACATTCGCCTTTGTTGCAACATTCATGCCAAAGTAACCTGCCAGTGTAGAAAACAAAGCTCCCACAACAAAACAGATTGCTGTTACCCAGTTACCGATCCCGAATCCGATCAGTAAAAATAATACGATCACAAATACGATCAGAATCTTGTATTCTGCAGTAAGGAATGCGCGTGCACCCTCACTGATCGCAGATGCGATCTCTTTCATTTTCTCTGTTCCTTCTTCCTGCTTCGCAACTTTTACAGCCAGATATCCGGCAAATAGTAACGCGAGAACCGATACGACAGGAACTACGTACATTAAATTTTCCATTTTCTCCTCCTCAATCTCAATTTTGGGATTTTCTGTGCATCTGTACCTCCATCTTATACAGATGACACTGCTTCTATAGTTTACCAAACAAATGAATAATTTTCAACATAGAAATTCATTTTATATTCATTTCTCTTATTTTTCTTTTTAGCTGTTTTGTTTATTTTTCCATCTAAAATTGATATTTAAAATCCATTATCCTTTTTATATGTCCATTTTTTGTTTATTTTGTATATTTGTTATTTATTTCTCAATCTTTTTCTTTACAGTATTATCTCATTTTTGCAAGTTAATTTTTTCTTTCTTTCATTTTTTTGTTTTTTATTACACAGTATGGATTTTTTCCTTTTATTATGGTAATCTGGTTGCAGAGAGGTGTTATATGTATGAAGACATTTTTTAAAAATCTGACCTTTACTTTCCTTTGCCTTGGTATCTCCACGATACTGGCATTTTTCTTTTTTAACCTAGGACAAAAAAATTCTGTCAACACTGCCCTGATTTATATTCTGGCTCTGATCCTGATCGCTCAGAATACGACCAGTTACTGGTATGGTGCTGCCGCCTCCGTTTTTTGTGTCATCGCAGCAAACTATTTTTTTACATATCCCTATTTCAAACTAAACTTCATACTGGACGGATATCCGGTCACATTTATCGGCATGCTGGCTATTTCTCTTATCACCAGCGCGACCGCCAGTATGCTCAAAAAACAAAAAGCCATTGCCTCCGAACGGGAACGAAAGCTTGCAGAAGCAGAGCGAGAAAATTCATGCCAATCTTCTGCGCGCCGTATCACATGATCTGCGTACCCCTCTGACGAGCATAATCGGCTCTTCTGCCTCTTATCTGGACGATGCCCAGAATATGTCCGAGCAAGAACGTATGGAGCTGATTTCGAATATTAACGAGGATGCACAGTGGCTGCTGAATATGGTGGAAAACCTGCTCTCTGTAACGAAGATTCAAAATGAATCCAGCAAAGTCAAAAAGTCGCAGGAAATTGTGGAAGAAGTCGTCTCCGAATCAATTGTCCGACTTCAGAAACGCCTTCCTAAAATCCAGATCCGGGTTTCTATGCCGGAAGATTTTCTGATGATCCCAATGGATGCTACTTTGATCGAACAGGTGCTGATCAACTTGATGGAAAATGCCTATGTCCATTCCTCGAGCTCTGATCCCATCGACCTTTTGATCACCGATCAGCCGGACTGTGTCACATTTGCAGTCCGGGACTATGGAATCGGACTGGATCCCGACCAGATCCCTTTTATTTTTGACGGACAGTACAGCTCTGATACCGCTGACGGACACAAAGGAATCGGCATCGGACTGTCTATCTGCCGGACGATCATTCATGCTCACGACGGCGTGATCCACGCTGCCAATCTGGATAAAGGAGCCGAATTCTCCTTTACCCTTCCAAAAGAAAAGGAGAACGCACACTATGCCTAAATTCACTGTATTGATTATAGAAGACGAAAAAAATATTCAGACCTTTGTAGGAAAGATCCTGAAAAAACAGGATTACCGTGTACTGTATGCGGACTGCGGGAAAGAAGGACTGAATCTGATCCATTCCCAATGTCCAGACGTAATTATTTTAGACCTTGGTCTGCCTGATATGAATGGAAATGATATTATCCAGGAAGTCCGGACCTGGACCAGTACCCCGATCATTGTCATCTCCGCACGAAGTGCCGAAAAGGAAAAGGTTCTCGCATTGGATCAGGGAGCGGATGATTACATTACCAAGCCATTCGGAACCTCAGAACTGCTTGCCCGCATCCGTACCTCCTTAAGACACAGCAACCGCTTATATACTACAGATTCTCTTTATATCCGGCCCTATCGCTACGAAGATCTGGTATTGGATTTTTCCAAACGGGAACTGACCTTAGACAAACAGCCGGTTCATCTGACCCCTATTGAATACAAAATTGTATCCTATCTGGCACAGAATTCCGGAAAAGTCATGACATACGCCGCCATCATTTCCAATGTCTGGGGACCATACGCAGACGACGACAATAAAATCCTGCGCGTCAATATGGCAAATATCCGAAGAAAGCTGGAAAAAGACCCTGCACAGCCTAAATATATCTTTACAGAAGTAGGCGTTGGATACCGAATGCAGGAGGATTCATCAGAAAACGATTAGCAGTAATCTCTTATGCTAAGATTGCGCTAAAAAGGCCTCAAATCTCTTTTCTTTTTATGCCTTTGTCACTAAAATAGAATCTGGTCCGATACAAGGGCAATTTCATTCAAAGGAGTGACAGTAATGGGCAATAATATCGTAATGATACTTTTGATGATCATCGGTGGTTCTGCAGGAATTTTTTCCACACTGTTCATTTTGATCAGTCTGCCGGTAACCATTATCCAAAAATTTATCCGCAAAGCACGTTACGGATATAAATTAACCGATTAACTAATTTTATTAAACCTCTTACCTTATAAAAACAACGACCGTAAAATTCCCGAGAATCTTACAGTCGTTGTTTTTCGCTTTATTCTACTGCTATTTTTTTTACCCGTCCAAGTGCTTTCTGTACTGCCGGAATGGAGATGATCACGATTGTAATCAGTCCTTCTGCCAGAAGGAAACTGTAGTTATATGCGATCGGATATACGGCTGCAAGTGATTTCGGGAAATTGTCCGGCATGTAGTCCATCCAGTACAGGTAGCCGCCGATGGCGTGGAACACGCCGCGCATGAACGCGCCCAGCAGGTAGCCCTTAATAAGGCCGTTTTTCGCGTTCATAAACACGCCGGCCAGTCCCAGCGCCGCAAACGCGAACACATAGTCGCAGCACACCTGGAATCCGGAGAGCACGTAGGGCTCCTGGAGGAACTGCAGAATCCCATAGGCCAGCCCGGCCATGACTCCCGTCTTCACGCCATACCAGTAGCCGATCAGGCAGATAAACAGCATGCTGCAGAGCGTCACGGAACCGCCCCAGGGCATCTTAAACACCCGGATGTAGGACGCCATGAACGCCAGCGCGATGGCCGCAGCGCAGTAGACTAACTCCTTCGTCGCCATGGTCTTTCTCTTCTTCTTCGCCTGTCCCGCAGCCACCACCGCAGCCGCGATTAAAAGCAGGATTCCCACGAGAATAAACACTCCGTAGCCGGCTCCTGTCAGGCCGCCGTCCTCTGTTACAAGAAAACTGGACATAAAAAAACCTCCTTTGTAAGCTGCAAAAGAGGGGTTCGGCAGAATCGCCAGAAGCTTCTGGCAGTATGCTTCCTTACGCCGGTATTACCCGGTTCAAGTAATGAGGGTTCTGGCCTTTGCCGGCCATTCTCAGCTTCGTCGCACCC
>ERZ826764.2872-NODE-2872-length-15231-cov-7.890419_pt1 | contig 15231 bp, 10 predicted proteins | sample MGYA00519870_ERZ826764 | MGnify/ENA primary metagenome ERZ826764 (study PRJEB31778, sample SAMEA3449239) | human gut metagenome | biome: human gut; feature: human-associated habitat; material: faeces | place: United Kingdom | collected 2010/2012 ...
TGCGGTACGACACGTTGGGCACGGTCGTGATGACGTCCATGTCGAATTCGCGGTACAGCCGCTCCTGAATGATCTCCATGTGCAGCAGCCCGAGGAATCCGCAGCGGAACCCGAATCCGAGCGCCAGCGAGCTTTCCGGCTCGAACGTGAGCGAAGCGTCGTTGAGCTGCAATTTTTCGAGCGACGCGCGCAGGTCCTCGTACTGGTCGGCCTCCACCGGGTAGACGCCCGCGAAGACCATCGGCTTCACGTCCTCGAATCCGGCGATGGCCTCTTTGGCGGGGTTGGTCACCGAGGTGATCGTGTCGCCGACCTTCACGTCCGACGAGGTCTTGATCCCCGAGCAGATATACCCCACGTCTCCGGCCCTGATCTCCTGCCGGGGCTGCATCTTGAGTTTCAGCACGCCTATTTCGTCGGCGTCGTACTCGCTGCCCGTGTTGAAGAACTTCACGTGGTCGCCCTTGCGCAGCGTGCCGTTGAAGACGCGGAAATAGGCGATGATTCCGCGGAAGGGGTTGAACACCGAGTCGAAGATCAGCGCCTGCAACGGCGCGCTCTCGTCGCCCGTGGGAGCGGGAATGCGGTTTACGATCGCTTCCAACACCTCTTCGACGCCCAGTCCCGTCTTGCCCGATGCCAGCAGAATATCCTCCTCCCTGCATCCTATGAGGTCGATCACCTGATCCTTCACCTCGTCGATCATCGCCGAATCCATGTCGATCTTGTTCAGCACGGGGATGATCTCCAGGTCGTGCCCCACGGCGAGGTAGAGGTTCGAAATCGTCTGCGCCTGAATGCCCTGCGTGGCGTCGACCACCAGCAGCGCCCCTTCGCACGAGGCGATTGCGCGCGACACTTCGTACGAGAAGTCGACGTGTCCCGGGGTGTCGATCAGGTTGAGCGTGTACCGCTGTCCGTCGCGGGCCGTGTACTCCATCTGGATGGCGTGGCTCTTGATGGTGATTCCCTTTTCGCGTTCGAGGTCCATGTCGTCGAGCACCTGCGACTGCATTTCGCGCTGGTTGAGCGTGTTGGTCTTCTCCAGCAGACGGTCTGCGAGTGTCGATTTGCCGTGGTCGATGTGGGCTATGATGCAGAAATTTCGGATGTTTTTCATATATAAGGGTAAAATCTTCGGCAAATATACATAAATTTTTGAATATATCGGAGGGCTTCCGTTTGCCGGAATGGCACAAATTGCTTATATTTGCGACTTCAACAAGTTAGGTTAAAGATGTTAAGCAGACAAATCGCATCCAAACTCCGGGGCTATGAGACCCCGTTCTACCTCTATGACATGGCGCTGTTGCGCCAGACCCTCGAAAGCGTCGTCTACGAGTCGAAGAAATACGGCTACAAGGTCCACTACGCCATCAAGGCCAACTACGACGACCATCTGCTGGCGGTCATCCGCGAATACGGGCTGGGCATCGACTGCGCCTCGGGCAACGAGCTGCGCAAGGCCGTCGAGGCCGGATTCGACCCCAAGGGCATCGTCTATGCGGGCGTGGGCAAACGCGACAAGGAGCTGAAATACGCCATCGAGCAGAACATTCTGGCCATCAACTGCGAGTCGATTCAGGAACTGGAGCTGGTCGACGCCCTTTCGGCCGAGGCGGGCAAGGTGACCGACATCGCGCTGCGCATCAACCCCGACATCGACCCCAAGACCAACCATTGCATCGACACGGGCCAGGCGGACAGCAAGTTCGGCATCTCCTACGAGGAAGTGCTTGAGCACGCCGCGGAGATCCGGTCGCTCAAAAACGTCAACATCATCGGACTGCACCTGCACATCGGATCGCAGATCCGCGAGCTGCATGTCTTCGAGAACATGTGCAACAAGGTCAACGTCATCGTCGAGAACCTCGAAAAACTGGGCTGCAAGTTCCGTTTCGTCGACGTGGGCGGCGGCCTGGGCGTCAACTACGACGTTCCCGAGAACGAGCCGATCCCCAACTTCGCGTCGCTGTTCTCGATCGTCCACAACCACCTGCGCATCGGCGACCGCGAGGTGCACTTCGAGTTCGGGCGTTCGATCGTCGCCGAATGCGGCGAGCTGATCACGACGGTGCTGTTCAACAAGACCACCGCCACGGGCCGCAAGCTGGTGATCGTCGACGCTTCGATGACCGAGCTGGTCCGCCCGGCGATGTACGGTTCGTACCACAACATCGAGAACATCACGGCCAAGGACGACGAGGTGCGCGAGAAATACACGGTTGTCGGCACAGCCTGCGAATCGACGGACGTTTTCGACGAGAACGTCACCCTGCGCCGCACGCACCGGGGCGACCTGCTGACCATCAAGTCGGCCGGGGCCTACGGCATGTCGATGGCTTCGCGCTACAACCTCCACGATCTTCCCGGCGCCGTTTACAGCGACGAAATCAAATAGATAAAGGCGGCTCCGGCCGCCTTTCCTCATCGCTATGTGGCTCACTTTGGCATTCACCTCGGCGGCGCTGCTCGGTTTCTACGATGCGGCTAAGAAAAAGGCCCTCACCGGCAACGCCGTGCTGCCCGTGCTGTTGCTCAACACGCTCTTTTCGACGCTGTTCTTCCTGCCCGCGATCCTCTCGGCGGAGTTCGGCCTCGGATGGTTCGACCATACCCTGCTGGCGACGGCTCCCGGCACGTGGGAGGCCCACGCCCTGGTCGTTCTGAAATCGGCCATCGTGCTCACTTCGTGGATTTTCGGTTACTTCGGCATGAAGCACCTTCCGATCACCATCGTCGGGCCGATCAACGCCACGCGCCCCGTTATGGTGCTTGTCGGGGCGTTCGTGATCTTCGGCGAGCGTCTCAACGCCTACCAGTGGACCGGCGTTGCGCTGGCCCTCGTGTCGCTCTTCCTGCTGAGCCGTTCGAGCCGCCGCGAAGGGGTCGTTTTCACCCATAACCTCTGGATTCTGTTCATCGCCCTGGCGGCCGTGACGGGCGCCGTCAGCGGGCTGTACGACAAATATATCATGGCGCGCCTCGACCCGGTTTTCGTGCAGAGCTGGTATAACCTCTACCAGCTCGGGATGATGTCCGTCGTGGTCGGCATCCTCTGGTGGCCCCGGCGGCACGCCACCACCCCGTTTCATTGGAGCTGGGCCATTCCGCTGATTTCGGTGTTCCTTTCGCTGGCCGACTTCGCCTACCTGTTCGCCCTGCGCGATCCGGACGCCATGATCTCCGTGGTCTCGATGGTCCGCCGCGGCTCGGTCGTGGTGTCGTTTCTCTGCGGCGCGGTGCTGTTCCGCGAGCGCAACCTGCGCTCGAAGGCCGTCGACCTGGCCTTTATCCTCGTCGGCATGTTCTTCCTCTGGCTCGGTTCCCGCCCCGCTTAAGAAGCGGGTTTTAGGGGGCGATGGAATGTCCCTCTGGTCTCCCGCCCCGTTCTGCACCTCCGGTGCAAAACAAAAAGCGAGACCCGAAAGTCTCGCTTCTCCTATTTTGAGCGCAGCTTCAGATAAGATGCTCCAACTGGTTGATCGTCTTGCGGATTTCCTCGTCGCTCGGCGAGAAGTCCTTCAATGCTCCGGCCAGATACTGCTCGTAGGCGTAGAGGTCGATCACGCCGTTGCCCGAGAGGTTGAACAGGATGGTTTTCGACACGCCTTCCTCCTTGGCTTTCAGCGCTTCGCGGATCGTCGCGGCGATGGCGTGCGTCGACTCCGGAGCCGGGATGATGCCCTCGGTCTGGGCGAACAGAACGCCTGCGGCGAGGGTCTCGACCTGCGGCATCGACTGCGCCTCGATCAGCCCGTCCTTCATCAGCTGGCTGACGATCGAGCCGGCTCCGTGGTAGCGCAATCCCCCGGCGTGAATGTCCGAAGGCTGGAAATCGTGGCCCAGCGTGTACATCGGGATCAGGGGCGTGAATCCCGCCACGTCGCCGAAGTCGTACTGGAATTCGCCGCGGGTGAGTTTCGGGCATCCTTCAGGCTCCACGGCGATCACGCGTATCTTCTTCCCCTCGGCGAAATTCTTCCGCAGGAACGGGAAGCCGATGCCCGCGAAGTTGCTGCCGCCTCCGAAACATCCGATCACCATGTCCGGCTCGGCGTCGGCCATCTCCATCTGCGTCACGGCCTCCTGGCCGATGACCGTCTGGTGCAGAACCACGTGATTCAGCACGCTTCCCAGGCAGTAGCGCGTGTCTTCCGGACGGCGCAAAGCCATCTCCACGGCCTCGGAAATGGCCAGCCCGAGGCTTCCCGAACAGTGCGGATCGCGCTCCAGCGCCGCACGGCCCGATTCGGTCAGCGTCGAGGGCGACGCCACGCACTCCGCGCCCCACGTGTTCATCATCAGGCGGCGGTAGGGCTTCTGGTCGTAGCTGACCTTGACCATGAATACCTGGAGGTCGATGCCGAAGTGCTTGGCCGCGAAGGCGATCGACGCGCCCCACTGTCCGGCGCCGGTCTCGGTGGTCAGGTGCTTGATGCCCTGTTTGTAGTTGTAGTAGGCCTGCGGCACGGCGGTGTTGGGCTTGTGCGAACCCGCGGGCGACACGCTTTCGTTCTTGAAAAAGATCTTCGCGGGCGTTCCGAGGGCCTTTTCCAGCCCCGTCGCGCGCACGAGCGGCGTCGGGCGCCATATCCTGTAAATCTCCTGCACCTCCTCGGGAATGTCGATGTAACGCTCGGTCGACATCTCCTGGTCGATCAGTTCCTCGGCGAAGATCGCCGACATCTGCTCCTTCGTGACGGGCTTTTTCGTTCCGGGGTGCAGCGGCGGGAGCGGTTTGTTGGGCATGTCGGCCACGATGTTGTACCATTGCGTGGGCATCTGTTTTTCGGTGAGGCAGAATTTTTTCGTTTCCATAATGGGTATCGGTTTTTGAATTTGAAATGTGCAAAAGAAAAAGCCCGCTGCTTACTTTTCGTAAACAACGGGCTTGTGTATTTTTCGGGATTCAACTATACACGCGCGGTTCCGCACTCATTGTTCACGAGAGTCAACGAGCGCCACCACCATGCCTGTATGTTGAAATTGCGGATCATCTTTCAGTTTTGTTTCTGCAAATATATGCGGTCGGTTCGTAAAATGCAAATTTTTTACGAATTATTTTCGACACCTATATATGTAAGGAATTTTTACCGTACTTTGCGGAAAAATTTATATTTTTGCATGATTATCCGCAAATTCAAAACTTAACGATATGAATATTTCGTATAACTGGCTCAAACGTTATATCGCGACCGATCTTCCGGCCGAAAAGATCGCTGAAATCCTGACGGACATCGGCCTCGAAGTCGAAGGCTTCGAGAAGATCGAAACCGTGAAAGGCGGCCTTCGGGGCGTTGTCGTCGGCGAGGTTGTGACCTGTGCCGATCACCCCGATTCGGACCACCTGCACGTCACCGCGGTGGACGTGGGAGCCGCCGAGCCGTTGCAGATCGTCTGCGGCGCCGCGAACTGCCGGGCCGGATTGAAAGTCCTCTGCGCCACGGTCGGCGCGGTGCTCTACCCCGACGGCGGCGACGAGGAGTTCAAGATCAAACGTTCGAAGATCCGCGGCGTGGAGTCGCTCGGAATGCTCTGCGCCGAGGACGAGCTGGGCATCGGGTCTTCGCACGACGGCATCATGGAGCTTCCGGCCGACGCCCCCGTGGGCATGGAGGCCAGGGATTACCTGCATGTCGAGGACGACTACCTGATCGAGATCGGACTCACGCCCAACCGTGTGGACGCCGCTTCGCACATCGGCGTGGCGCGCGATCTGGCCGCTTACCTGAAGAGCCGCGGCGAAAATGCCGAAGTGAAACTGCCCGATGTTTCGGCCTTCGCTCCCGACAATCACGACCTGGAGGTGGCGGTCCGCGTCGAAAATCCCGAGGCCGCGCCCCGCTATGCCGGCGTTACGGTCACGGGCTGCAAGATCGGTCCGTCGCCCGAGTGGATGCAGAACTGCCTGCGCGCCGCGGGCATCAATCCCAAGAACAATCTGGTCGACATCACCAATTTCGTGCTGTTCGAGCTGGGCCAGCCCCTGCACGCCTTCGACGCCGCGAAGATCGAGGGCCGCGAAGTCGTGGTCCGCACCTGCGCCGAGGGCACGCCCTTCGTGACGCTGGACGGCGTGGAGCGCAAACTCACGGACAAGGACCTGATGATCTGCTCGGCCGAGCGTCCCATGTGCATCGCCGGCGTCTTCGGCGGACTGGACTCGGGCGTGAGCGACACCACGACCGACGTATTTATCGAGAGCGCCTATTTCAACCCCGTGTGGGTACGCAAGACGGCCAAGCGTTTCGGCCTGAATACCGACTCTTCGTTCCGCTTCGAGCGCGGCATCGACCCCAACATGCAGGTCTACGCCGCCAAGCGCGCCGCCCTGCTGATGAAGGAGCTGGCCGGGGGTACGATCTCCAGCGGCATCACGGACATCTATCCGGAGCCGATCGGGGATTTCGTCTTCGACATCTCGTTGGCAAGGGTCAATGCGCTGATCGGCAAGGAGATTCCCGAAACGGTCGTCCGCACGATCATCGCGGCGCTGGAGGTGAAGATCCTCGCCGAGAAAGACGGCGTGCTGACGGTCGCCGTGCCGCCCTACCGTGTCGACGTGCAGCGCGAAGCCGACCTCGTGGAGGACATCCTGCGCATCTACGGCTACAACAACGTCGAAATCCCCACGCAGGTCCGTTCGACGCTCTCCTATGCGCCGAAACCCGACCGCAACCGTCTGATGAACCTCGCGGCCGATTTCCTCACGGCCAACGGGTTTACCGAGATCATGTCCAACTCGCTGACGAAAGCCGCCTATTACGAGGGCCTGACCTCCTGCCCCGCCGAGCGTTGCGTGCGCATTCTCAACCCGTTGAGCGCCGACCTGAACGTGATGCGCCAGACGCTGCTGTTCAACATGCTGGAGGCCGTCGGTCTGAACGCCAACCGCCGCAACGGCGATCTCTGCCTCTACGAGTTCGGCAACTGCTATTTCTACGACGAGTCGAAGCGCACGGACGAAAACCGCCTGGCGGCCTACTCCGAGGAGTACCGCCTCGCCATCGCCGTCACGGGCGTCTCGACGCCGCAGTCGTGGAATGCGAAGCCCGTGAAGGCGTCGTTCTTCACCCTGCGCGCAGTCGCCGAGAAACTGCTCCGCCGCTTCGGCGTCGACATCTACGCGCTGAAGGCCGAGACGCTCGAAAGCGATCTTTTCAGCGAGGGCCTCACGCTGTCGCTCAATGGCAAACAGTTGTTGCAGATCGGCTCCGTGGCCGCCGCAATCCGCCGCCGTACCGATGTCAAGCAGGATGTGTACTATCTGGAGATGAATTTCGAGGCCCTTGCGAAATCCACGAAGAAGCTGAAGATTGCCGCCGGGGAACTGTCGAAATTCCCCGAGGTCAGACGCGATCTGGCGCTGCTGGTGGACAAGTCCGTGACCTTCTCCTCGCTGCGCGACGCAGCCTTCGCCGCCGAGCGCAAGCTGCTGAAAAGCGTCTCGCTGTTCGATGTCTACGAGGGCGACAAGCTTCCCGAGGGCAAGAAATCCTACGCTTTGAGCTTCATTCTGGAGGACAAGACCCGCACGCTGGACGAGCGGACCATCGAGCGTGTGATGGCGAACCTCACCCGGCAGTTCGAGCAGAAATGCGGCGCGCAGGTCCGGGCCTGACGAAATTTCAGCAACCGAAAGACCGCCCGGCCCCATCGGAGCCGGGCGGTCTTCCTTAAAATACGCCGATGCGACGATTTCCCAGAATATTTGCGTGGACGACCCTGTTCTTCGTTGCGGGAGCCGTGCTGTTCTTTACCAAAGCCGCCGCGCTTCCCTATAAGGTCGCTTGGCCCGTCCTGCTGCTGTCCCTGGCGACCTTCCTGTCGCGGCGTCGGGAACTGCTCCCGTTCGGGTTCGCCTTCCTGTTTTCCGCCGCCGGGGATGCCGTGGGCGCCAGGGGGCTGTTCATTCCCCAGATGGCCTTCTTCGCGCTGGCGCATGTCGCCTATGTGTGCTGGTTCCTGCCCCGGGCGCGGCGCAGGCTCCGTGCGGTTTCGCTGGCCGTCACCGTCCCGCTGCTCGTCTTCCTTTTCGCCGCCATCGTCCCCGAGGCCCCGTTTCCGGCCGAACGCATCGGCGTCGCCGTCTACGGGCTGGTCATCGCCGCAATGCTTTATAGCGCGCTCCAGTACGACGGGGCATGCGCCGCCGGATTCAGGTGTGCGGCCCTGCTGTTCGTCTTTTCCGACGCGGTGATCGCCTGGAACCGCTTCATCGGGCCGGTTCCGGCCCGGACCTGGATCGTTATGATCACCTACTACCTCGCGCAATACCTCTTTTTCCGCTTCGCCTTCAAAACCGCGGCCCGGAACTGACGCTTACAGCGCCGGTTTCACCTGCGGCGGCTGGATCGTGACGTAGGGCGTGCCGTTGTCGTCGCACGTCGAGACGATCCGCACGGCCTTCACCGGACGCCCGGGGCGCAGCGTGATGCTTCCCATCTCCAACTCTCCCGCCCGCTCGAACGTCGCGCCGTCGTACGACACCTCGGCGTAACCCGTCGTCACGATCGTCTTCGGCAGCTGGCGGTTTCCCGTCTGCAAATACATTTCGCGGCACCTCACCGGCTCGCTGAACGTGTAGCGTATCCAATCCTGCTGCCGGCAGGCGCGGCGCGTGCGCGAAAGGCCCTTGTAGGTCTCGGCGTTGGCATAGGGGAACTTCGCGCTCTCGCCCATCGAGGTCGTGATCGCCACGGCGGGCGTAATGGTCCGCCAGCGGGACTTGTCGGCCACGTAGGGGCTGCGGGCGGTGCCGTAGCGCGAATAGAAACGGTAGAGATGCGGTTTCCCGGTGCGGACCGGAGCCGTGTAAGGGTGTTCTTCTGGAGAGCCGTCCATAAGGTAGTAAATCGCGGAGCCGTCGTCCGCCGAAGCGGTGAACGCGCCGTCGCCGTAGCCGACCTTCGGCGGGAAGAGCCGGAACCGGATGCCCATGGCCGCCATCCGGTCGTAATGTTTTCCTTTCAACTCCTCGTAATAGGCGTCCCACCCTTCGGCGTTGCCGCTCCAGGCGATGCGTGCGAGGGCGCAGACGCGCGGAAAGAGCATGTAGTCGAGGTAGTCGGGCTTTTCCGGCTCGTGCGAGACGTAGGCTTCGCTGAAAAACGCCCCCTGCAACCCCTCGACGTTGCGCATCTGTTCGGGGCTGAACTCCGTGAAGCCGAAGCCGTAGACCTTTCTGGCGTCGAAGATCGCCGCCCAGTCGTGCCCGTCCTCGCGGGGCGACTGGCGCATGTCGAAATAGAAGTACTGGCCCGGCATCACGACGGTGCGGTAACCCTTCGCCGTGGCGTCGAGACAGGCCTTGACGCTCTCCCAGCCGTGCACGCGGCACTCCCGGGAGAAGGCTCCCGTGCGCACCGCCTCGTTCCACACGGCGGGCCGTTTGCCGTGCGAACGGAGGATTGCGGCCATGCGCTCCATGAAGAGGTCCTCCAGCCGGTGCGGGTCGGTCATCCCCTCCCGTTTCATCAGCGCCCGGCAGTCGGGACACCGCTCCCACTGCGACATGTCGACCTCGTCGCCGCCCACGTGGATGTACTCCGAGGGGAACAGCTCGCACAGTTCGCCCAGAATGTCGCCCAGCAGCGCGTAATTCTCCTCCCGGGCCACGCACCATGCCGAACGGTAGTCGTAACCGTTGGTCGACACGGTGTCGGGCGGATAGTTGCAGCGGATTTCGGGATGCACCGACGCGATGTTGCGGCTGTGGCCCGGCAGGTCGATTTCGGGAATGATCTCGATATTCCGCAGGGCGGCGTAACGGATCAGCTCGTGCATCTCGCTTTGCTTGAAGTAACCTCCGTATTTCTCTGACCACTTGCCGTATACGGGCCTCACGGGCGAGTCGCCGCCGCGGAAGCCGCCGATCTCGGTCAGCTCGGGGTGCGAACGGATCTCGATGCGCCACCCCTCGTCGTCCGAAAGATGAAGATGCAATTTGTTGATATTGTGGTAGGAAAACAGGTCTATATAACGTTTCACTTCATCCATTCCGATCCACGTCCGCGCCACGTCGAGCATCATCCCCCGATAGCCGAACCGCGGCTTGTCCTCGATCCTGACGCAGGCGATGCCGATTCCCGGGGCGATCCCCCTGCGGGCGTAGACTTCGGGCGGCAGCAGCCGGAACAGTTGTTGCAGTCCGTTGAAAACCCCGCCGCAGGTGGAACTTCCGATCTGGATGTGGTCGGGCGCGATGTCGAGGGTGTAAGCCTCCAACGGCTCCCCGTCCGGGGCGTCGAGCGTCAGCACGACGGAGCCTTCCCCCGCCATGCCGTTGCGGACCCCGCACCCGAGGTATTCGGCGGCGTATTCGGCCAGGGGGGCCAGTTCGCGGTCGGCGGAGATTGTCGTTCCGGGACCGAACGTGAAGATCCCTTCGCGGGGCGTCGTCTTTTCCGGGGCGGGTTGCGCCGCGGCGGTGCACAGGCCGCAAAGGGCTGTCGTCAAGAGGATCAGAAGTCGTAATTTCATGCGACGTGAGGATTTTGTTTCCCGCAAAGTTACTTTTTTTCCGCCGAATGTGCTACCTTTGCCGGAGTAAAACCACGGTTTTAGCGGGCGGACGGCGGCGAATCACGGACAGATTCCGCTTCTGCGCCCGGTGTGAAAAAATAATTTGCGACATGGAAGATAAACGTCTGAAGGCCACGGCCCGTCTTTTGGAGGTGATGAACACCCTGCGCCGCGAGTGCCCCTGGGACCGCGAGCAGACATTCGACTCGCTGCGCAGCAACACCATCGAGGAAACTTACGAACTGGCCGATGCCATCACCGACCACAATATGGAGGGCATCAAGGAGGAGTTGGGCGACCTGCTGCTGCACGTGGTGTTCTATTCGAAACTGGGCGAGGAAGAGGGCGCGTTCGATTTCGGCGACGTGGCCGACGCGCTGTGCGACAAGCTGATCTACCGCCACCCCCACGTCTACGGCGACATTCACGCCAACACGCCCGACCAGGTCAAGGAGAACTGGGAGGCGCTGAAACTCCGCAAGAAGAACCGCCGGAGCGGCACGCTGGGCGGTGTTCCGCGCTCGCTCCCGGCGATGGTCAAGGCCTACCGCATGGGCGAAAAGGCCGCCGGGGCGGGTTTCGACTGGGAGCAGAAGGAGGATGTCTGGGACAAGGTCCGCGAGGAGCTGGGCGAAGTGGAAGCCGAGATGAAATCGGGCAGCAAGACCGACCTCGAAGGCGAATTCGGCGACCTGCTGTTCGCGCTCGTCAACGCCTGCCGCCTCTACGGCGTGGACCCCGAATCGGCGCTGGAACGCACGAACAAGAAGTTCATCCAACGCTTCAATTACATGGAGGAACGTGCTGCGGCAAAAGGACATACGCTTCACGACATGTCGCTCGGCGCGATGGAGGAGCTGTGGCAGGAAGCCAAGAGAAATTAAGAATTAAAAATCAGAAATTCAGATATGGCGCTTATACGAAAAGTCCGCGGGCATGAGCCTGTGATCGGAGAGAACACCTTTCTGGCCGAAACGGCCGTCATTCTGGGCGACGTGACCATCGGCCGCGACTGCTCGATCTGGTACAACGCCGTGCTGCGGGGCGACGTGAACCGGATCGTCATCGGCGACCGCACGAACATCCAGGACGGCGTGGTGCTCCACACCATCTACGACAAGGCGAAGCACCCTTCGCAGACGATCATCGGCAACGACGTCTCGGTGGGCCACAACGCCATCATCCACGGCGCGGTGATCGGCGACAACTGCCTGATCGGCATGGGCGCCACCCTTCTGGACAACGCCCGCATCCCCTCGGGGTGCATCATCGCGGCCAACGCGCTGGTGCTCTCGAACGCGCAGCTGGAACCCAACTCGGTCTATGCGGGCGTCCCGGCCAAAAAGGTCAAGGAGGTGACTGCGGAGCAGCGCGAGGAGATCATCCGCCGCACGGCCCACGACTATATGCTGTACGCCTCCTGGTACGGCGAGCCGGAAGAGTGACCGGTTTCCGTGCGGCACGGCAGGACGCGGCCGGAAACCGCGTTCGCAGGCCCGTCCCGCTCCGGATCCTCCCCGGAAAAGACCCGACGCCGCCGTAGGCGGCGGCTACGACCGTCCGAAGCGAAATCCGGCAATTTTTAGTTAGAGCGATAACTACCCTATATGAAACTGCAATCGAAATACGCCGATCTGGTGCTCAACCTGTTGGTTGCCGTGGCGATCAGCCTGGTGGTCAATTTCTCCTACGTGCTGCTGATGCTCGTGGACCTGAACAGCGACAGCCAGCCCCGCCCTTCCGACCAGAGAGCCGTCGAACGGCCCGACGAGGGCGTGCTTTCGGTCCATCCCGACGGCTACGGGTACCTGGTTTACGAGAACGGCGACAGCGTCTACGTGCCCACGCGGCGCATGCGGTGGCTGGAGATCGCGCCCGGCGACCGGATCGTCGCGGACCTGATGCCGCCGCGCTCCGAGAAGGCGCATCCGATGCTGGCGGAAATCCGCACGCGCAACGGTGCGGAGTTCGATTACAGCAAACTTTACAACGGGCCTTCGAAGATGACGGAACTGCTCCTGCAACTGTTCTACTACCTCGTCGTGTCGTTCGTCATGCTCTCGATCCTCACCTCCGTCAGGCGCAACTACTCCATGTCGCGCTTCGTGCGCCGCTGCCTGTGGTGCTGCGTTGCGGCGGCCGCGCTCTACTGCGTGGCTCCCGTCACGGAGTGGCACACGGGGCGCATCGGGCTGAACTTTATGAGCGGGCGGATGTTCGACTACATGCTGCTGCTCAAATGCTCGTTCGCCGTGGTGGCGTCGATGCTCTACGGGCGCATCTACGTGCTGATTTCCCAGCGGCAGGCCGTCGTCGTCGAGAACGAGCGGCTCAAGAACGAAAACCTCACCACGCGTTACAACATGCTCGTCGGGCAGATCAACCCCCATTTCTTCTTCAACTCGCTCAACTCGCTGGCGATGCTCGTGCGCGAGAAGCACGACCAGAAGGCCCTGACCTACATCGACCAGCTTTCGTACACGTTCCGCTACATCATCCAGAACGGCCAGAGCATGCTGATGACCCTCGACGAGGAGCTGAAATTCCTGGAGGCTTACAGCTACCTTTTCAAGATACGCTACGCCGACAAGCTCTTTTTCGACATCGACGTCGACGAGAAATACCTCGGGTGGAAACTCCCGGCCTTCTCGCTGCAACCGCTGATCGACAACGCCGTCAAGCACAATTCGATCACCCGCACCAAGCCGTTCCACATCTCGGTCCGCACCGAAGAGGGCCTGCTCGTGGTGTCGAACCCCAAGGTTCCCAAACTCGAACCCGAACCTTCGACCGGCATCGGGCTGGAGAACCTGCGCAACCGCTGGAATCTGATCACGGGCAGCGACATCGAAATCGTCGACGACGGCGCCACCTTCTCCGTGCGCATGCCGCTGCAAAATCCCTCCGTATGATGAAAGCCCTGATTATCGAAGACGAAACCGCCGCCGCGCGCAACCTCGCGGCGATTCTGCGGCAGACGGCTCCCGACGTGGAGATCGTGGCGACGCTCGAGAGCGTCGAGGAGAGCGTCGAATGGCTCCGTTCGAATCCCCACCCCGACCTGCTGTTCATGGACATCCACCTGGCCGACGGCGATTCGTTCCGCATCTTCGACGCCGTGGAGATCGCAGCCCCGGTGATCTTCACGACGGCCTACGACCAGTATGCACTCGAAGCTTTCAAGGTCAACAGCATCGACTACCTGCTCAAGCCGCTCAACGCTTCGGATGTCGGCCGTGCACTGGCCAAGCTGCACCGCCTCACGTCGGTTGAGCGCAGCGATTACGGCTCGCGGGTCCGCACGCTGGCCGCCAGCCGCCGCGAGGAGGTTTTCCTGGTGCACGTGCGCGACAAAATCATCCCGCTGCACCGCAGCAGGATCGCCTACTGCTACACGTCGAACGAGAAGGTCACGGCCTACGGTTTCGACGGCGCGGCCTACCCGCTGGACAAGACCCTCGAAGCGTTGCAGGGACTGCTTCCCGAGTCCGAATTCTTCCGGGCCAACCGCCAGTTCATCGTCGCGCGGCAGGCCGTGAAGGAGATCGCCGTGTGGTTCGGGAGCCGTCTCACGCTGCACCTCACTGTCGAAACGCCCGAGCGGATCGTCATTTCCAAAGCCCGCGTTCCCGAATTCAAGGCGTGGCTGCGGTCGCTTCACCCTGTCGAATAGGCGGTTGACCCCGCCGTTCTGCCGTTTTACCCGGGGCCTGGCTCCGGGTTTTCGTTTTGGCGTTACCTTTGCATCAGGAACTCCGGGAAACCGGATTGCCGGAAAACAAAAAAAGTGATGCACAACCAAATTCGAAAAATTATGAAAAAGAGGATTTTTGCAGTTGCCGCAGCCCTCTGCCTGATGGCGGGAACGGGCGCTTTCGCACAGGAGGCCAAGCCGGCCGCCGCTCCCAAGGAGCGTCCGACCGTGGAACAGATGGCGCAGCGCATGACCGAACGCATGCAGAAGGAGCTGAAGCTCACCGATGCGCAGGCCAAGGAGGTTTACAACCTGAATTTCCAGCAGATCAAGGAGATGCAGGCCATGCGCGAGAAGATGCGGGAGGCGCGCAAGGCCGAGGCCGAAAAGATGAAGTCGATCCTGACGACCGAACAGTTCGTGCAGTGGTCGCAGATGCAGGCTCCGCGGCCCGGCCAGCGCGGTCATGGTCCCCAGATGATGAAAAAAGGCGACCGTCGCGGAGGCGGCAAGGAGTGCTGTGACAAGCCCTGTCCGAAGAAGGACAAGAAGGGAAAGGAGTGAGGTTAGGTCTCTTGAGGCTTGTTACGGCCGGGGCGTCGGTTTGGTCGACTGACGCCCTTTTTTTGCCGATTCGCCCCGTGCGGGGCGCAAAACAAGCATAAAAAGAATTAACTTTACGCCCGTTTTCAACGCCGCCCGGGCTTAAGAAGCCCGATTTACGGGCGGATGGGACGGGAAACGCTATCGGGCCGGTTCTGCGCCGGGCTTAAGAAGCCCGATTTACGGGCGGATGGGACGGGAAACGCTATCGGGCCGGTTCTGCGCCGGGCTTAAGAAGCCCGATTTACGGGCGGATGGGACGGGAAACGCTATCGGGCCGGTTCTGCGCCGGGCTTAAGAAGCCCGATTTACGGGCGGATGGGACGGGAAACGCTATCGGGCCGGTTCTGCGCCGGGCTTAAGAAGCCCGATTTACGGGCGGATGGGACGGGAAACGCTATCGGGCC
>ERZ826764.2873-NODE-2873-length-15228-cov-3.450867_pt1 | contig 15228 bp, 7 predicted proteins | sample MGYA00519870_ERZ826764 | MGnify/ENA primary metagenome ERZ826764 (study PRJEB31778, sample SAMEA3449239) | human gut metagenome | biome: human gut; feature: human-associated habitat; material: faeces | place: United Kingdom | collected 2010/2012 ...
CCGATTACATCGACATCCTGCTCACCGCCCTGGAGGACGAGCTGTACCCCTCTCTGGGCAAGGACTACTTCCTCCCCCTCCAGCAGGCGAACGACGCCTTGACCGCGCTTTCCGCCACCCTCACCGATCAGCAGCGTGCGCTGCTGGATTCCTATGAGGACGCCTCCGCCGCCGCAGGCAGCGCCTATCAGGACGCCTACGCCCGCCGGGCCTTCCTCCTCGCGCGGGAGGTCTACCGTTAAACGGCCTCGCCGTACAGCGCCCAGGTGTTGCTGCCGGTGACGGCCACATCCGCGAACTGCCCGATCAGGGCCTTGTCCCCTTTCAGCCGCACCAGACGGTTGCCCTCCGTCCGGGAGGTCAGGGGGTACTCCGGGTCGTCGCTCTCGCCGTCCACCAGCACGTTAAACGCACCGGAACCGGCCGAAGATGCCGTACGTGCGGAGAGGTTGTAGCTGCCCGACGTCAAAACATTGATGTGGTATTCCGCCCACGCGCCTGCATCGCAGTAGCCGAGGTTGTTGCCGCCGCCGTCATCTTTCGTTGCCTCTGCTTTTACCGTCTGCGACCATAGGATGTTTTCTGCCGCCTTGAAGGTGGTATTTTCGCTGATGTCTACAGTGATCGGGTTGACGATCTTATTCTGGAACGTGTTGACCTTCGTAATCAGGTTCATCAATCTTTCCGCGCTTCTCTCAAGGTCGTCACGGGTGATGAAACCCTTCTCAAGTGCGTTCCGCAATGTGGACGGGGATCCGCTCGACATCTTGACGTCGTTGCCCGCCTTCAGCTCAAACGCATGATTGGAGTTGTTGCCCCAGTCGGTCTCTACCAGGCCGTTGAAGCCCCACTCGCCGCGCAGGATGTCCGTGAGCAGCTCGGCGTTTTCAGACGTTTCCGTGCCGTTGATCAGGTTGTAAGAGGACATGATCGTCCACGGATCGGCCTCTTTGACTGCAATCTCAAAGCCCTTGAGATAGATTTCGCGCAGTGCGCGCTCCGATACGCGGGAGTCGCTGCTGGAGCGGTTCGTCTCTTTGTTGTTCGCCGCAAAGTGCTTCAGGGAGATGGCGACGTCTTCGGACTGGCAGCCCTTTGTGAGCGCCGCAGCCATCTTGCCTGCCACCAGCGGATCTTCGGAATAATACTCGAAGTTACGTCCGCAGAGCGGGTCTCTATGGATGTTCATGCCGGGTGCGAGCCAAATGTCGATGCCATTGGTGCGCGCTTCCACAGCGGCCGCCTTGCCGACACGTTGTACCAGGTCGACGTCCCAGGTGCAGGCCTGCAATGTGCCGATCGGCCATGCGGTGCAGTTGACGCCGATGCGGATGCCCTGCGGGCCGTCTGCCGTCATGATATTCGGGATGCCATATTCCATCAGGTTGCCCATGCCGCCGGTGTTCGCAACGCCGGTGTTCGGCTGGCCGCCCATCATGTTGATCAACTGTTCGTCCGTGAGCTGGTCGAGGAACTCGTCCATCGTCGCATTGCCCTCATACACGTCCAGCAGCATGATCTTGTCGTCTTCTTCCGGCTCTTCGCTGGCCGCGTTCACAGTAACTGCTTTTGCACGCATTGCGGTGGGCGCGATAGCGGTAGAAGGTCCGGCTGTCTCGTCAACCTTCGTAAAGGTGATGTAGTCAATGTTCGGGTATTTATCCTTTACCGAGCAAGTAAACTTCAAGACGCAATGGCCTTGCGGCAGCGTAACGGTGACCGGGCCCACATCCTCAAAGTTGTACCATTCGCTGGCGCCGTCGCCGTCGCCGGTCTGCGGAACAGTGAGGGTATCGCCCTCCACGGCAGCGCCGTCCACATCGACGCCTACATCCCAGTCAAAGCCTGCGCGGCCATTCGCCACATTGAAGTGCAGGTCGTAATCGCCGGCTTCTTCTACATCCAGGTAATAGGAAACCCAGTTGTTCACATGGTTCATGTAGGCCAGGCACGTGCCGCTATAATCGCCTACCGTGAAGCTTTCGGTCCGGACATAGTTCGTCGTATCCGTACCGCCAGAGAAATCAAAGTTCTCTGCCTCGAGCTTGGTCGGCTCCGTGGCCGAGATCTTCTGGCGGACCGAAATCTCTCCCTCCGCCTTTTCGAAGACCATGTAATCGTAGTTCGGGTTGTTGCCGTTTGCTACCAGGCGCAGGGTATGCGTCCCCTCCGGCAGGTAGACATAGAACGGCTCTGCATCTGCAAAGTTGTACCATTCGCTCTTTCCACTTCCGTCGCCGGTCTGCGGTGCGTTGAAATGGATGCCCGGCTGCGCTTCACCATCCACCAGCACGGTAAAGCAGTTGCTCAGATCCGCGTTGCCGTTCGCATAGCGCATCATGACCGAATAATAACCGGCCTCTTCCACCGTGATCTCATATTCGGCATATTTGCCCACCGCATTCATCATGGCGATGCAGCTCAAGCGCTCAAAATTGTCGTCGTAGAAGCCCTCGACCGTCACATCGCCGCCGATCATGGCTTCGCTCTGCACGATGGTCTGGCCTTCCGCCGCGATCGTGTGGTGCGGGTCGAACTCCGGCGCCACTTCAATCTGGTGGTATTGTCCATCCGCCATCAGGCGCTCCGGCAGCTGCTTCGGCGCCAGCTTTTCCGTCAGCTGCTCTGTGACGGTCGTCTCTGCGACATTGTATGTGCCGCGCACACCCTGCTCGCCCGCATTTTTGATGGAATCACCGACATAGATGTCATAGTCGCCCGCTTCCATCACATAGGCGGATTTGTGTCCGGTTTCTCCGATGTCGTCATAGCTCGACATGTCGGAAATTGCAAAGGACATGTTCAGCGTTTCGGACTCGCCCGGCTCCAGCAGGTCCGTCTTATCGAACGCTGCCAACTCCTTGGCGGGCTTGCTCATCTTTGCTTCGCCCTCGCCTGCCTGCGGCGCGCTGAAGTACACCTGCACGACCTCTTTGCCGGCCATGTCGCCGGTGTTTGTCACGGTTGCCGAAACATTGGCGGTGCCTGTGAGGGCGTCGCCATCAAAGTCTACGGTGACGTCCGAAATTTCGAAATCCGTGTAAGACAGGCCGTAGCCAAACGGGTAATTGACCTTCTCGTAATCCGGGTCAAAGGTCTCAAAATACCGGTAGCCCACATAGATGTCTTCCGTGTAATTTACATAGCCGGTCGATTCGTTGAACGTCTCCGCACTCGGATAATCTTCATACGACTTCGCCCAGGTATCGACCAGTCTGCCGGAGGGGTTCACGTCGCCCACAAGGACGTCCGCAGTCGCAAGTCCGCCCTCCATACCGGCCTGCCAGCCTACCAGCACAGCATCCACGCCCGGGATGTCGTTGATCCAGCTGGTATCTGTCACAGCGCCAACGTTCAGCACAACGATGACCTTGTCAAATTTTGCCGCCACGCGGGTAATGAGTTCTTCTTCGGCATCGCTGAGGTAGTAGTCGCCCTTGTTCGCAGAACGGTCGCTGCCTTCCGAGGAATACCGGCCGATTGTCACAACCGCCGTGTCCGCTGCTGCCGCTGCTGCGTCCATCATTTCGTCCGTGACGTCGATCTGCGCATCATCTTTAATTCCGTTCGTCGTCACCTGCTCAGTGTAGAAGTCAACCAGAGGCTGATACAGGGAAATCTTCCCTTCCTCCTCTTTGATCTGCATCCCTTGCAGGATATTGCGAGTGTAATCGACATTCGTTGCGCCGGAACCGCCGCCGCCGCGCGTGTAGTCGATCATTGCGCGGCCGAACATGGCCACGGTTGTTCCCTGCTGCACCGGCAGTGCTTCGTCTCTGTTCTCCAGAAGGACCATGCCGTCCGCAGCAACCTGCCGGGAAAGCTCAATATTTCCCTCGGCAGATTCTGCGCTAGCGGTAATGCTCATAGCAGGGATCGTCGTTGCAACCATTGCAGCCGAAAGAACCGCTGAAAGCACTCGTTTGCTTACGCCTTTTCTTCTCCGACTCATTTTCTGACCTCCATCTCTTTTTTAGAGTTTTTCATAAATTGTGCGGATCTGATGCAGCGCTCCCCCCCCTCTATTTGCTTTGTACGGAGAATCCCTCCGCCGGTATAAACAGCACGCCGCACAACGTGCTTTAGGTATTTCAATATAATATCGTATCGGACGAACGATTCATTCTATGTATAATCGTAATATAATTTATCATTTTTGTCAATACATATATGTATTTTATGCAAAAATTTTCCTTGCTTTAACAAGCGCAATTGATACAGACGGACTTACGGGCAAAAGAGGGAAACTCTCCCAATAAAGCAGAGAAAATTTCGTTTTTCGATATAAAACCGGCATTCTCTTTTCTATAAATCCTTATATACCTTCTAAAAACACGTTGCTTTTTAACTTTGTAATTCCCTGAAAAATCATATTCTAAATACAGGCCCGTATCCTGAAAAGGACCAGAACACAGCGCAGAAAAAGCCCCAACCCTGGGAACTCCCTGGGTTGGGGCCTCGTTGCTTAGAGGGAAGCTGCCTTCCCTTTTATTTTAGATTAGCCAATGGTTACCGTGCAATGCTTCACAGCATTCTGGCCCGGCAGGGTGGTGTAAACGCCCGTGCTCTGGCCCGGCGTGCCGGTGGCATAGACTCTGTAATAGTAGTCGTTGCCAACCTTCGCCACGAACTGCGTCTTCAGCACATCGCCGTTGCCGACCGTAAAGCCCGGCGTCATGGCGTTGCCGTTCACGACCGTCATCTTGAAGCAGTATGCGCTGCCTCTCTTCAAGGTGAAGTTGACCGTCGTATCGGAAATCACATAGGCATTTGCCGCCACGGTCTGGCTTGCGGAGACAACGCCCGCTGCACCATATGCATTGCCAATGTTCGCGGATGTGCTGCCGTGATTGCCGGATACCGGTCTCGCCGGTCTTTCCACCAAATTGTCCAGCGCGGTGGAAAGCGCACGATAAACGGTTTCTACATCCGCTTCCGTAGCGGCTTCATCCGCCAGGACTGCCTGTGCGCCGTCCAGGGCGCGGTTGAGAGCGGATACGCTGGCCGCCGTATATTTGGAGGTGTCCATCGCGGAGGCAGTGCCCACCAGCTCCGCGAGCGCTTCCTTGCTCGGCGTCTTGCGCAGCGCTGCCATGGCCTCAATCAGCGCCTGCGCCGCCTGGTCGACCGTTTCCTGGTCTGCATCCACGTTGGCTTGTACGGCCAGCGCACGTTCCAAAGCGGCGGTGAACGCCTCTTTGGTGCCTTCCAAATCGAGGTACTCGTCCAAATTGATTTGCTGTGCCTCTGCAATCGCCTGGTCGAGCTGCGCAAAGTCCGCGCGGTAAACCAGGGCGTTCAGGGCGTCATACAGGGTTTCATAGGCTTTGTCCATTTCCGCCTTCAGGCCGCTCTCGATGGCTTCCTGCGCATCGGAAACAGCTGCCTGTAGATCCGCCCAGCTGCCGGTTGTGAAGTTCTCCTCCGTCAGGGAAGCCACGATATCCAACAGCGTGTTCAGCGCGGCCGGGTCGCCCGCTTCAAAGCTCAGAAGATGGATCGCATCCAGCAGGCCGCTCCATGCTTCGTCGATTTCCGCCTGGGATACAGCGATCACCGCTTCAATTGCCTGTGCGTTTTCCAAAGCCTTGTCGAAGGTTTCCTGCACCGCAGGGACAGCCGCTTCGTATTCTTCGCCGCCCTGCAGGGCTACCGCCGCCTCGATGACGGCGCGGAGCACGCTCTTATCGACCACCGTCGCGACGACGTCCAAAGTGGTTTCGCCCTCCGGCATGGTCAGCGTGTAAGAGAAGGGGCCGCTGCTCTCCAAAACTTGCGCTTCCCCGTTGATTTCCATAGAGGCGATTTCGCGCCCGTCCGCCGTGGGCACGAAGAGCATCGTGAACTCGTCGCCGGAGAAGACCGTGGTTTGATACGTGCCGGTCACGTTTGCAATGCCGGGGAAGATGTCGTCAACGGCAATCTGCACCGTGCGCGGGTCAAAGTGGACCGTCAGCGGGTATTCCACCGGCGCTTTTTCCTGCAAGGTGTATGCGCCGTCCGCGTAAACCAGCTCCATGTTTTCCGGGCTGCTGAGGAAGAACGAACCGTCCTCCTGCTCCTCTGCGCGGACAACCACGTCGCCAACCTGCGCATCCCCGGTGACGGTGACGCTGTTCTTGCCGAACAGGAAGTCGGTGACCGTCAGGACGCTTCCGGCGGGGATTTCTACAGTGGCGGGGGTGCTGCTCTCAAGTTTATTCCATCCGCTGAGGCCCTTGATGGTGGCGTCGCCCGTCAGCACCAGGCCGCCGCCGACGCTCGTAGTACTCACAGTGCCGAGATCGGCTGTGCAGTCGCCCTCGATGGACAGCCAGGAGCGGTCCAGCTTGGTGCCGCCCATGCCCGTGATGTCCATCACGGCGGGCTCTTCCGGCGTGCCGCAGTTGGCAACGCGCAGGATGCTGCGCCCATTGCCCTCCATGCTTTCCATGGAGAGGTTGCTCAGATCGACGGTATAGTAGCAATACCGGGAGACGGAGTCGTCGCGGAAGCTCTTGAGGGAGCCGGACACGGTGTCGTCCATCTTGATTTCCGCGTTGCTCTTCCAGGTAATCAGGGTGGTATTCGCCATATCCAAATTTACGTTTTTAAAGGTGATGTCGCCATAGGTGCGCAGGAAGCAGGGCCTTGTATCGGCTACGCCCAGCGTGTGGCCCTGGCCGTCGATGACCAGCGGCTTATCCACATTGCGCATCGCATAGTAGCAGGAGAGGCCGGCGGTCTCTTCGTACATCAGGAAGTCTTCGTCTTTGTTCAGATACAGGGTGTAGGGGCCTTCGCCGTCGGTATCGCGCTTGATGGCGAGCAGGGCATCGTCGAGGTTCTGATACGTCTCTCCCGTGAGGTTGCCGCCGGACACGACGATGTTCCCGTTCGGCAGGACAAAGTCGATCTCGCCGTTGTTTTCCGTGCCGCCGGTCGCGCTGTTGTCGTCCTGGATGAAGGACTCGCAGACGTTCGCAGCGAAATCGCCGACCTGTTGTTTGATCTCTTCGGTCAGAAGGCCGGGGTTTTCCTCCGTGCCGTCGCCGTTGATAAGGCCGTTCAGCAGGAATGCAATCTTCTGCTCATTGGTGGGTTCCTCCACACCCGGGACCGTGACCGGGAGGATCTCCACGACTTTGCCGACCGTGGCATTGGAGCCGCCCACCATGCCGGCCACCAGCGCAGCGGCCAGGTTGTCCACGAACCCGTCGTTGCCTTTGATGAGATCGGAGGCGTTGAAGGTCAGTGCATCGGCAATGCCGGACGCTTCGTTGGAAGCGCAGTCCACCACAGCGGCCACCAGCGCGTTGACCAGCGTCACGTCGCGCAACTGTGCGATGCCGGTGCTGACCCACTCCGGGATTTCCTGGGGCTCATCGCCCGCCAGATGGCCCTGGTAGACGTAGTTGGCCAAGTCCATCACGGTATGTTCCGCGTCGATCTGCATGTCTGCGACAGAGGTTGCGATTGCCTCGATGGTCTGGTCGAGCAGGCCGCCCTCGGGGAGGACCTTTTCGTCCACCTGCTGGAGCAGCACATCCACCAGCTTTTCTTTGACGTCGCTGTCCGCAATGACGATATGTGCATCCAGCCCGCTGACGGAAGCCGTTCCATGCACCTTCCCGTCCGCGTGCCAGAGGGTTGCGTCAATGCCGGAGAGGGTGACATGCATGCCGTCTTCCTCGGTGTGCGGCAGGTACTCGTCCAGCATGGAGACCACCAGGTCGCCCGGGTCCTGCTCCAGCAGGGCGGTCAGGGCCGCTTTTGTGCCGCCCGCCGCAAGGACCTGCTCCACCAGAGGACGTACCAGCAGGTTTCCGGCCGCGCCGCTGATCATGTCGCCGGAAAGCGCCGTGGCGTTTTTGCCGTAGGCGGTGAAGTCCTCAATTTCCACGCCGTTGTAATTCACGGTGTCCACCAGATCGGTGGCAATCTGCGCGTTCACCTGGATGCTGCCGTTTTCTTCCTGGGTGCGGGTCAGGGTGATGGTGCGCACCGGGGAGGGATAGGTGACGCAGGAACCGGTTTCGATGTCATAGAACATCTTGCCGTTGATCTCACGGGAGGCGATGTCGTTGGCATGCATGTGGCCCGTCAGGACGATGTTCACGCCTGCGGCAGAAAGCGCTTCCGCAGCCTCTTCGTAGTTGTCCGCGAGGTATTCGCCGAGGATGTCCGGCTCCATGCCAAAGTGCGGGACCAGGCCGTGGTGTTCCACGCCGATCACAACGTCGCCGCGCGCATTGGCTTCCGCAGCCTGTTCCGCGACCCACTGGAGCAGGTCTTCGCTGAGCGCGCCGCCCGTCATGTGCTCATCCGTGCCGCTGTCGGTGACGTCCGCGCTGTATTTGCCGGAGTCCATGACGATAAAGGTGAAGCCCTCCGCTGGGCGCGCCACATAGGAGAGGCCGCCCTGCTGCTTCCCTTCCGGCGGGGTGTAGGTTGCAATGGCGTCCGTGTAGGAGACGTCATGGTAAATTTCCTTGAACTCTTCCGGGGTGGTCTTGAGGTCCGGGTCCATGGCGCTGGTGGTCGCCGTGCCATAGGAATCCTTCACACAGGTGGAAAAGTCGGTTGCATCGGAATTGTTGACGTCGTGGTTGCCGTTGATGACATAGATCTGCATGTTCGGGTTGGCGGCCCGGAGTTCGGTGAGCATCGCGGCCATCTCGCGGTGGGCCGGTTCCTCGCCGTCCTTGGTCAGGTCGCCGCTGATGACCAGCACGTCCGGGTCGGCCTCGTCAACCATCTCAAAGACGCGGGCGTCGATGTCCTCGCTCTCCGCCATCATCTTGCGGTCGGAGTGCAGGGCCGCGGCGAAATCCGGGTATTCGAACGGCTCGGTGTTCACCAGGTTGCCGTCCCCGTCCAGTGCGGGCTGGAACTGGCCCGGCTGCTGTGTTTCGCCGCCGTTCGGCTGCATGGATTCCGGCAGCAGGTGGGTGTCGGAAACCTGCATGATCTTGAGGGTGGAAGAGGTCTCCGCCTGCGGCGCGGCGCTCTGCGCCGTGCGGAGGACGCTGGCCGGCGCTGCCGGGGAAACTTCCATCTGGATGTTCTGGGTGCTGAGGTCAGGCTGCTCTTCCGAAAGTGCCGCGAGGGCTGCCGTGTTGTCCGGCAGGTCGTAACCGGCGCTGCCGAGGGCTTCGGAGAACGCAGCGAGGTCCTCCGGCGCATAGACGACGCTGGCCGCCGGTTCTTCCGCGGCTGGCTCCGTCTGTGCAAACGCTGTTGCCGGCGTAGCGACCATGGCTACCGCCAGGAGCAGCGCAAGGGTTCGCTTGTACCATTTCCTGTGGCTTTGCATCATTTTTTCCTCCAATTCTGCAATCACCTTTCGTCCCTTGGGACGTTTGATATGGAACGGCGCGTGTCGTCACACGCCTTCCCAAAAAGTATAGGAATCCATCGTTAAAAACAGGTAAGGTTTGGATTAAAGATTGTTAGAAAGGGAATTCTGCAAAATGTTTTTGCTTGACAAGAATTCTGTAAAAGGTTATACTATATACATACAATTGTATGTTAAACACACAAAAAGAGGTAAATGGATATGTTGAAAAGGCTTTCAGAATCGGAATTGGACGTCATGTTGGTTGTTTGGAGAGCGCAGGAGGCCTTGGACACCGGCGAAGTTGCGCGCCGCCTGCAAAAGGGCTGGAAAATACAGGCCGTGCAGGTGGTTTTGGGCAGGCTGGTCAAGAAGGGATATCTCTCCTGTGAGAAAATCGGGCGTTTGAATTATTACACTCCATTGGTCGCGGAAGCGGACTACCGTGCGGCGGAGACGGAAACCTTTGTGGAAAAGCTGTACCGGAATTCCCCGAAATCCCTGATTGCAGCGCTGGTACAATCCCAGCCCCTGAGCAAGGAGGATTTGGAGGAAATTCGGGCGTTGCTGGACCGAGGGGAGGAATCGTAGTGTTGGAAAGCATCTGTTTCCGGGTGTTGAGGCTCTCCCTGCAAATGTCCATACTGCTGTTGCTTTCCTTCCTGGGAAATAAGTGGCTCACACGGCGGTTTGCTGCGCAAGCAAGATGCTTCCTCTGGATGGCCTTTAGCATCCGCCTTTTGATTCCTGCATCTCTTTCGTTTGCTCTCCCGTCTTGGGGTGCAGAAATACAAAAGGCCACGGAAGCTGCCCTGCCCTCTGCGGCACAGATGGGACAGGCAGAGGCACCGGTATTTGTGGATGTGCTTCCCATGGGTTCCACCGCAGGATTCGCGGCCCCAGCTGAGATTTCTTATGGACAGATATCCGCAGGGGAGGGCATTGCACTGCTCTGGCTGATCGGGGCGGTTTGCTTTCTTTTGGCACACGTGGGCATACATGTTTTCCATATGCGGTTCCTGCGGGCACACAGCGAAATTGTATGTGGCGGGGAGCAGCAAGCCCTCCTGGAGCAGATCCGGAAGGAGCTGCATGTCCGGCGCAATCTACCCGTTTGGATCTGCGGCAAAGTGGACAGCCCGATGCTCACCGGCCTGTTTCATCCCACGTTGATTTTGCCGCGGACGGAGTTTTCACAAGAGCAGCGGATGTTTATTTTCCGCCATGAACTTGCCCATTACAAACGGCGCGACCTTTGGACCAAGTGGGTGTTTCTGCTGGCGCAGAGCGTCCACTGGTTTAACCCCTTGGTACATATTCTGGCGAAGAAGGCAAATTTGGATTTGGAAAATGCCTGCGACGATACTGTCCTGAAGGGAAAGGACCGCCTTTACCGGAAGGCGTATGGAACGGTCCTGCTGGACGTCTTAACCAATCAAACCCATGCAGTGCCGCTGTCCACCCATTTTATAGGGAGGAAGGAAGAAATGATCGGACGCTTTCGAAACATGATCAACACAGCTCCCAAAAAGAAAGGGCATGGATTTCTCTGCTGTGTTTTGGTGGGGATGGTGTTGCTTACCAGCACGCTGTATCCAGCGCCGGCCCAGGCGGTAAGCATGGGGGCCTCTTCCCAGCCAAAAGCAACGCCGGAGGAGATTGCGGAAACAAGGGCGCTCTTGACAGAGTGTCTAAAGGGCTCGATGTTTGAAGGATACGTACCTTATCAGGAACTTCCTTTGTCGCAAGAGAATTACGACCGATGCGAAAAAGCAGAGCAGGCGTATCGTTCGCTTTTATTAAAAGCAGATGCCCGATCCATTGCGCAGGAATATGGAAAGAATCCCTCTTTTTTGGCTGTTTATGGGCAGGGAGAAAAGGACATTCAATCTGGCCTGTTTTGTTGCCAGGCAAATGCGGATATTCCAGAGGGAAATCGGAAAATGCATTTTATTTGGCTGGATTTTTCGGACGTATCGAATTTGCAGGTGATGGACGTGGGAACGATCTATCCGGGCAGGGGAAACGATGTCGATGAGCGGGTGCAAGAAATCACAAGGCAGTGGCGTTCCATAGAAGAGGCCGCAACAGAATTTAACATTGATTTATCACAATATGAAAAGGCTTTTTCGATGATGGATCCAGCGATTATAGAAAATCAGGCGGACAATTTAGGATGGTCTTTGCAAGAGCAGCTAAAGAGGATGAGAGGATACCAGTTTGAACAGTTTCACCATAGGCAAATGACCGCGTTTATCAAAAAAGATCATACAGAAGGGGTAATGATCCATATGGATCGGAGTGGAACCTATGTCCATTATTTTGAAGTCCCTACAACTGCCGAAAGGAATCAAAGGAAGACGTTAGAGAGCCAGTTCCCCATATTCCGATCCGAGTGTAAATCTTAAAAGACAAATGCTTTAGCAAGACCACTACAACAAAACAAAATCATTTATGAAAGGATGCGTAACAAAGTTGTAGTGGTATTCAGATGCCCCCGGCAGTTTTTTGCCGGGGGCATTTCGCATTTCCGCAAAACATTCCCTCTTTACAAAATTGTAGTTTTTCTTGACAAAGCGCGATGCAGTGTATATTATTGTACTAACATATTAGTACAAAGGGAGTGGGATCATGGGGAGCAGTTATTCAGTAGAAGTAGCAGCTATGAACGCGATGATGGGATTTATTGTCATGATTGTCTTTGTTTGCCTTGTGGGGGTTGCCGCACAGGTCCTTCTGGGGCTGGCGACGTATAACGACGCAAAGGCGCGCGGGAACAACGACCCGGTGATGTGGGGCCTGCTGGTGGGCTTTCTGGGCTGGATTCCCGGCATCGTCTATCTGTGCCTGCGCAATAACAACGCGAACCGGCTGATGACCTGCCCGCAGTGTGGGTTTGTGCACCGGGTGGCGGAGCCATTTTGCCCGCAGTGCCGCGTGCAGAATCCATACAGCGCGCCGTTTCAGAACCCGCTCGCGCACCAGCAGGCGCACCGCGCAAAACTGCTGTTGATCTGGGCGGTTGTGGCCTATGCCGCGGTGATCGTGCTGACTCTTGTCGCCGTCTTTGGGCTGATGACGTCCCTGGCCGGGTTGGCCATGTATTGACGCTTTCCTTCAAAAGAGAAACAGGACGTTCCCACGCGGGAATGAAAAAGATTGGGACTGGGAGGGCAACGTATGTTACAGGTGACGGACCTGACAAAGATTTATAATCGCCTGGTGGCGAACGACCATCTGAATTTCACGGTAAATCCGGGCGAAATCGCCGTTTTGCTGGGGCCGAACGGCGCGGGAAAATCCACGGCGATCAAATGCATCGCGGGCCTTTTGCGTTTCCAGGGAAATATCACGATCTGCGGCCATCCAAACAAGAGCGTGGAGGCCAAAAAGGAGTTCGGCTATATCCCGGAGATGCCGGCGCTGTTTGAGGCGCTGACCGTGCGGGAGCATTTGGAGTTTATCGCGCGGGCCTATAAGGTGGAAAATTGGGAGAAAAAGGCGGATGCGCTGTTGGAGCGCATGGAGCTGGACGATAAGCAGAACAAGCTGGGCGGCGAGCTGAGCAAGGGCATGCAGCAAAAGGTGAGCATCTGCTGCGCGCTTTTGCCCGCGCCGAAGGTGGTCATGCTGGACGAACCGCTGGTCGGCCTGGACCCCCACGCGATCAAGGAGCTCAAGCAGATGCTTCTGGAATTGCGGCAGAACGGCTGCTCCATCCTGGTGAGCACGCACATGCTGGACAGCGTGGAAGAGCTTTGGGATAAGGCGCTCATCATGGTGCAGGGGAAGATCGCCGCGGTGCGCACCCGCTCCGAAATCGAAGCCAACGGCGAAGACCTGGAGCAGCTCTTTTTCTCCATTACAGAGGGAGCTTCCGACGGAGGCGCGGCATGAGTACCATTTTTTATATGCTCCGCAAGGAGTGGAAAAACCGCCTGCTGGCGCTGTTCCGGCACCCAGGCAAGCTGGTGGTCTATATCCTTCTGGTGGTGCTGCTGGTCAATTCGGTAATCAGCACCGCGTTGACGCCGCAGGCGGACCTGGGCGGCTTTTTGGATCTGCGCATCCTGCACGGCGCTTACTTGGGGATTTTGCTGTTGTTCACCGTGCCCATCCTCTTGAATGCGCTGCAAAAGGGCACCACCTTCTTTGGCATGAGCGACGTCAACCTGCTGTTTGTGTCGCCCATATCCCCCAAAAAGATCCTGGCATACGGCCTGATGAAGCAGATGGGCCGCACGCTGTTGATGATGTTCTTTTTCCTGTTCTACGGGGCGATGATGGCGCAGACGTGGTGGGGGCGGCGGTGACGCTGTTTTCCGTACAGGTGCTCTCGCTGTTGCTTTACAATTTTACAAATGGCAATCCGGCGCGTGTGCGTACCGCAAAAGCCATCCTATATGTCTATCTTGCTGCGATCGCGGGGATCATCCTGTTGGAGTTCACGGAAGGCGGCTCGAACATGGAGGCGCTGCTGGCGGCGGTTTCCTCCCCCAAGCTGGAATACCTGCCCCTGCTCGGCTGGATCAAGGGCGCGTGCTTTGCGTTCATCGCCGGGAACCTGGCGCAGGCGGGCCTGTTTGCCGGCCTGACGGTGCTGGCAGTCGCAGCGTGCGTGCTGGTGTTTGTGCGCGGCAATGTGGACTATTTTGAAGACGTCTTGCAGTCTACGGAGACGGCGCAGGAGCAGCGCGACGCCCTCAAAAAGGCCGCGGACAGCGGGATGATGACCACCAACAATGGGAAGAAGCGCAAGTACAAGGTGCGCACCACGGGCATCCGGCACGGCTGGGGCGCGAATGCCTTCTTCTATAAGCATCTGTGTGAGGCGCGGCGCAGAAGCCGCATCCCGTTTGTGGATTCAAACACGATTATCTTGGTGCTGGTCAACCTGGGCATGGCGTTTATCCTCTCGCATGTTTGGAGCGAAGAGGGGGACGTGATGCCGGCGGGCCTGATGATGATTATTGGGGCAGCGTTTAGCTGTTATATCCTGTTTTTCCTGAATGCCGCGGGCGCATGGATGCAGGAACTGATGAAGCCCTATATCTATTTGGTCCCGGCCAGCGGCTTTACCAAGCTGGTGTGGGCGGCAATGTCCACCATGCTCAAGCCGGTGGTGGACGGCGTGATTGTATTCGCGATATTGGGCATCTACGCACAAGCAAACCCGTTGACCGTCCTTTTATGTATCCTGGTGTATGCCAGTATGGGCGTGTTGTACATTGCGGGCAGCGTCCTTTCCGACCGCATTCTCGGCACGGTGGCGAACAAAGGGCTGATTATGATATTGTACATGCTGATTTTGTTGCTGTTGGTTTTGCCGGGCGTGGGGATTTCCCTGGTCCTGCTGCTCACGATGGGCGATTTCCTGCCCGCGATCGTCATCGGGATGCCGGTGGTGCTCTGGAACCTGGCGGTTTCGGCCGGTGTGTTTGCCCTTTGCCGGAACAACCTGGAGAATGTGGAGTTGACCAATTCCCTGTAACTCCCAGGCGGACGCATGGCGTCTTTCGCGCCTACGGCGGACCTCCGGTCGGGACGCGGACGCACAGTGCCTTTTCGCGGACCTCCGGTCAGGACGCGCCTACGGCGTTCCCTACGAAAGCAAACTGTGAGGAGTTTGCTTTCCGCTCCATATGGCAAGGCCCTTAGAAAACCAAGCGAATCGCTTTGCAAAAGTAGGAAAGGAAAAAATCTACGGTTCCTGCACAGTCTGTTGAAAATAGCAGCAGAAAACACAGAAAGCCCCAACCCTGGGAACTCCCGGGGTTGGGGCCTTACCGTTATCGGGAAGAAGCCTTCCCTTTTATTTCGATGTCCAGTCCACGATTACGCAATCGTTACCGTGCAGTGCTTCGTAGCGTTCTGGCCCGGCAGGGTCGTGTAAACGCCCGTGCTCTGGCCCG
>ERZ826764.2879-NODE-2879-length-15198-cov-4.935218_pt1 | contig 15198 bp, 5 predicted proteins | sample MGYA00519870_ERZ826764 | MGnify/ENA primary metagenome ERZ826764 (study PRJEB31778, sample SAMEA3449239) | human gut metagenome | biome: human gut; feature: human-associated habitat; material: faeces | place: United Kingdom | collected 2010/2012 ...
GCGGCAAAGCCGCCAACGGCTGCGCAGTGACCGCCGCTACACCCCATACTTCGGCATTTTCCGTTTTAACGACGGCTGGTACGGGGCGACAGTGCCTTCCCGAGATTGCCACGGCCCCTTCGGGGCCTCGCAATGACAAATCGGAGGCCAGTACTGTTTTAACGGCAGCCTGTTCGTATCGGCGGCATTGCGCCGGGCCTGGCTGTCCCCGACCCTACAGTTACAAGCCTTCCCATCCAAACCTGCAAAAAAATCGGCAGCCGCCTCCGGCCCAGACCCGGAAGCGGCTGCCTTTTTAAGAAAGGAAGAAAGAAAAGAGAGAGTATTGGTAAATTGATTTTGCAGCGATCAGCCGCCGAAGCCGAAGCCCCACGGGAAGCTGTAGCCGCCGCCCTGCTGTTGCTGCTGGCTCTGATCCTGCTGCTGGCTCTGCTGCGTATCGCTTGAGCCGGCCTGCGCGGACTGCTTCTGCTCGGCAACGGTAACGGTCAGCTCCAGCGTCTGGCCCTGACGGTAGACGGAGAGCTTCAGCGTGTCGCCCGCCTTCTTGGCGGTGACGATCTGGACCAGATCGTTGCTGCCGGTGATCTCGGCGCCGTCCACGGCGGTGATGATATCATTGGCCTGCAGGCCTGCCTGTGCAGCCGGAGCGCCATCTGTCACGGAGCGGACGACCGCGCCGGCAGGAAGGCCGTAGCTCGTCATTTCAGAGCTGACATCTTCAACGGAAACGCCGATGTACGGCTTGACGATATAGCCGTTTTTAATGATGCTCTCAACGATGCTGCGCACCGAATTGATCGGGATGGCAAAGCCGATGTTATCGATGGACGCCTCACCGGAAGAGCCGCTGCTGGAATACTTCGCATTCGTGATGCCGATGACCTCGCCATAGAGGTTGAACAGCGCACCGCCGGAGTTGCCGGAGTTGATGGCGCAGTCCGTCTGGATGAGGTCCATCGTGACGTTGCTCGAGAGCGTGACCTCGCGGTTCAGCGCGCTCACGGCGCCGGACGTCAGGGAGAACGTCAGCTCGCCGAGCGGGTTGCCGATGGCGACCACGGAATCGCCGACGTTCAGCTCGTCGGAATCGCCGAGCACAACGGGCGTCAGGCCGGTCGCGTCGATCTTCAGAACGGCGATGTCGTTGCTCTCGTCGTAGCCGACGATGGTGGCGTCGTAGCTCGTGCCGTCATACATCGTGACCTTCACGGAATTGGAATTTTCAATGACATGGTAGTTCGTCAGGATATAGCCGTCAGCCGTCAGGATGAAGCCGGAGCCGGAGGCAGCGGCCGTCGTCTGATAGCCCCAGTAGTTCGTGGTGATGGAGGTCGTGATGCCGACCGTGGAATTGACGTTGGCGGCGTAGACCTCAGCAGCCGTCATTTCCTTGCTCGTGTCGATCTTTGAGACGTTGATGGCCGAGGTGGGACGGTCACCCTGCAGGATGGTGGAGGTGCTGCTGCTGCGCGAGCCGCCGGACGTGCCGGTCATGCTCGTGCCGATGGCCATGGCGCCTGCGCCGACCGCGCCGCCGAGGAGCGAGCAGCACAGCGCCAGCGCGACGACGCGCCCTGCGGTATGCTTCTTCTTCGGCTGCGTATGCTCCGGCTGCTGCGGCATCTGGTAGAGCGGCTGCTGCCACTGATTGCCGCTGGTCTCACTGCTCTGCGCTTCATACCGGTTCTGCGCATCGTTGTTATCTTCATAGGGATGGAATCCGTCGTTTTCGTACATGATAAGCACTCCTTCGATCATATTTCTCAGGAACCCCGCCGCGCGGCCGCTTCCGGCTTTGCTGCGGTGCCTTTGTTTTTCTTTCTGGCCACATTGTAGCGCGCCAAGCTGAAATGTTCCTGAAAGAAGGATGAAGGAATTATGAACTTCCGGAAAGCAGGCTGTGAACGGCCCGGATGCGGCATGGTTCCGCCACTTTTCCCATTTCCCGCGTATTTCCCAAGATATTGTGGTCCATCATTTCGAAAAACACAATTTATTGCGTTTCAGTCCCTTTCATTCGCGCAATTTCGCAGCGCAAACGCGTAAAATAGATAGCAGAACAACGCGCACGGCAAAGGAGGAGAGCAGGATGCGCAGAACAGGTGGACTGCTGGAAACAGGGAAAATTCTATATCTTCCGGCCGCACAGATCCGGCCGAATCCGGGCCAGCCGCGGAAGATCTTCGACCCGGCGGGGCTGCAGGAGCTGGCGGCGAGCATTGCGGAATACGGCATCGTGCAGCCGCTGACCGTCCGGCGGCGGGACGGATTCTATGAGCTGGTCGCAGGCGAGCGCCGCCTGCGCGCCGCGCGGATGGCGGGGCTTCGGGAGGTGCCCTGCATCCTGCTGTCGGTGGACGAGGCGCAGAGCGGCATGGTCGCGCTGGTGGAGAACCTCCAGCGGCGCGACCTCGACTACATCGAGGAGGCCGAGGGGCTGGCGCGGCTCATGCGCCTGTATGGTCTGAGTCAGGAGCAGGCGGCCCAGCGCGTGGGCAAAAGTCAGAGCGCCGTGGCGAACAAGCTGCGCTTGCTGCGCCACAGCCCGCAGGTGCTGGCCATGCTGCGGGAGAACCAGCTCTCGGAGCGGCACGCGCGGGCGCTGCTGCGGCTGCCGGAGGAGGAGGACCGGCTGGCCGTGCTGCAGACCGTCATCCGCCAGCAGCTCAACGTGGCAAAGACGGAGGCGTATATCGACGCCTATCTCGCGAAAAAGAACGCGCAGGAGCCGCCGAAGCGCGGCATCCGCAAGCTCATCGTGCGGGACGTGCGGCTGTTCCTGAACAGCGTGAATCACAGCCTCGAGCTCGTCCGCAGTGCGGGTATCCAGGCGGAGACGAAGCAGGAGGAGACGGATCGCGAGATCGTCCTGACCATTCGCCTGCCCAAGCGGGCAGGATGAGAACCGGCGCATTGCAGGGGAGCGGCGTCCTCGACGCCCCATGCCGCACTGTCGTCCCGTAGTGACTGCCGGTAAAACGTGAAGACCAAAAGTTTGTCATTGCGAGGAGGCCGCAGGCCGACGTGGCAATCTCGGGGAGGCAGTTGCGATTTCGCCGATAGCTTTCCTCCGATTCAGCCGGGTACTGCGAGATTGCCACGTCGCTTCGCTCCTCGCAATGACACGTCAGGGGAGCGCGAGGTGCACCAGTGCCCTCCTGCGGTTTAATTCCCCTGTACAAGGCGCTCGCTCCCCGTAAAGGGGACGCCGCATCCGTAAGGCGGCAAAGCCGCCAACGGCTGCGCAGTGAGCGCCGCTACAGGCCCCGTCGGGGCCGTTACCATTTTAACGGCAGCCTGTGCGAATCGTTTGTGCAGTGCCGGGAGGGGCATGCCCCTCCCCTACAATGGCGGGTACCACGAAACGGCGGTCGGTACGGGACGGCAGTGCCTTCCCGAGATTGCCACGTCGGCCGTTGGCCTCCTCGCAATGACAAATTCGGGGGCCTCACGCCATAAAATCAATGCCGTAAATGCTGCCAGCCTGCACAAGCCGTAAGCACGCCGCCGGGCCGTCCCCGTCCCTAATGATTCATTCTTCAGTCTTCAGTATTCATTCTTCATTTCGCGCGCGGAGCGCGCGCTTTCTCACCCTCCGCAATAGGGACAGGCGGTATAGCCCCGCGCGATGGCGAGGTTGACGCTGTAGGCCCAGTAGCTCTGCTTTTTGAAGTAGGAGCAGCTGTAATTGTGATAATAATCCGTGCCGTCGTTCTCCACAAAGGCGACGTGCGCGTCGAAAAACGCGGATTTCTGCTGCAGGGCCGCGTTGCTGTCCTGCAGGGTGCTCACACGGCTGTTCAGCTTGCTGAGCTGGGCGTTCAGCGCGTCGATCTGCGTGGCGTAATCGGCGTTCTCGTCGACCAGGCGGAGATTTTCCTCCTGCAGCTCGCGCAGGGACTGCTCGTTCTGCGCGCCCTGCATCTGATAGGTGTTGACCTGCTGCTCGAGCCGGTCGATGTCGCGGGCCTGACTGGCCAGCTCCTCCTGCGCGGCGGCAAGATCGTCCTGCGCCTCGGCAAGCTCCATGGCCGTCTGCGCGGCGGACGCGGCCTGCCGGTCCAGCTCCTCGGCCTGCACGCGAAGGCGGTTGCGGTCGCGCTGGTAGTGCGTCAGGTAGTAGTAAACGCCGAACGCGCAGCACCCGGCCAGCACCGCGCACACGAGCGCGAGCGAAACGATCGCCCGCACCATGCGGTGATAGCGCCGGGAGCGCGGCTTTTTCTTTTCGGGCTGCTCGACCGGCTTGCGCGCGGGCCGCGGCTGGTCCGTCCGCTTCGGCAGAGCGATGTGCAGGCTTGTGTAGGGGGAGTCGGGCAGCGGCTCGCGCACGACCCCGGCGCATTCGTCGCAGAAGGTCTTCCCCTCGGCAATGCGCCGCCCGCAGCGGATACAGTTCATAGCTCCATCCCCCTTTTCGACATATCCTCTCTATTTTACACCAAAATCCCCCGACTGTAAATAGGGAATATGGCGCGCGGGGGCGCACGCTCCGCGTGCTAAATGAAGAATGAATCCTGAAAACTGAAGAATGAATCATTCGCTGGCCTCCGGCCGTGCGCTGTAGAGGGAGTGGACAGCCGGGCCCGGCGCAATGCTGCCGACCAGTGCAGGCTATCGATAAAACGGTGAAAGCCAAAGGTTTGTCATTGCGAGGAGCGAAGCGACGTGGCGCCCTGAGCGCGAAGCGCGAGGAAGTGCCCTTGGGGTGCAATCTCGCAGTACCCGGCTGAATTGCGGGAAAGCCATCGGCGAAAACGCAGCTGCCTCCCCGAGATTGGGGCTGTCTCAAAATGCGGATTGTAAGAGTGTAGCCCCCCTTAAAAGTTAGATAAAAGCCGTGAAAATCCAGGTTCATTTGGATTTTCACGGCTTAATTGTTTGGCTAATTTTAGAAAATTCTATTTTGAGACAAGCCCAATGACAAACTTGAAGGCATTGCGGTTCTATAATAAATGTTGGGGCTCACTGCATGGCCCCTTTCTTACGAAAAAAAGGTTGAGCATAGAGACAAAAGAAAAACAACCGCCTTTCCTGACGAAGGAAACCGAAAAGGGGCGCGGGGCTATTTGCCCGCGCCCCGAAAGGTGAGCCTGTTTCCTTTTCGATGATTTGCAGCGCTTCTTCCTCACGCCGCCTGATCTGCCATGTGCTCAGCGAAAGGCTTCCGGCAAGAGGTGCAGCGCAGGAGCGCCATCACAAGCCGAACACGCTGCTGCCGCCGGTCTTTGGGGCTTGCAGCTGCTTCGGGCTGTTCCGGCGCATCAGACGCCGGGAGCCTTGCCCTGCACCAGCTCTTACTTCTCAAGGAAGCGGTGGAGCATCGCGGCGATCTCCGCGCGGGTCGCCGTGCCCTGCGGGTCAAGCACCCCGTCGGGCTTCCCTTGGATCAGACCGCTGCCGACCGCCCACTGCATCGCTGCCCTTGCATAATCTGAGACCTTGCCCGCATCCCGGAACTTGTCAAGCTCTCCCTTGGCGGTCATATCGCAGCCCTTGTAGTCTGCGTAGCGGAAGAAGATGGCTGCAAGCTGTTCGCGGGTGATGGAATCGTTCGGACCGACTTTGTTGTTGCCGTAGCCCAAAAAGATGCCGTTCTCCGCCGTCCATGTGATCGCGTCTGTGTACCACGTTCCGGCTTCCACATCGGTAAAGCTGTTGTTGCCCTTCGGCGCGGGGCTGCCCGCCATGCGCCAAAGAATGGTCGCCATCATCCCGCGCGTCGCCGTCCCGTGCGGACGGAATTGCGCGTTGCCCGTGCCGATCATCAGCCCATTTTCATAGGCGAACATCACATCGCCATAGAACCAATCCTTTTCAGCAACATCGGTAAAGGGATTCGCGCCTGTGCCGCTATTGCGCAGAATCGTCAGCGTGTAGGTTTTAGCACCGATTCCCACGACAATGTCGGTTTTGCCGCTGTTGGGGATGGCAACGGTTGCGCTGCCGCCGGTGGACAGAGCCTGCCCGTTGATGCTCACGGGCTCGCCGTTTCCAGACACCGCTGTGACTAGCGTAGATGTTGCTCCGCTATCATTTTGCAGCGTATAGGTATAGTTCGTTCCGTTGGCGGTAAAATCGCCGAGCTCCACTGCCAGACCTTCAAAGGTCAGAAGGTCATTACCGGGCACTGCGGCTCGCACCACTACGCGGGTGCCAAGCCGGGAGAAGGTGACGGTTTCCGTCCGGAAGGTTTCCCCGGAGATGGCACCGCCAATACTGGTCTTTTTCGTTTCCAGAACGGTCCCGGCAGCATCCAGCAGCGTGGCCACCAGCTCTGCGCTAGTCTGGGGCTGCAGGGAGTTGTTGCGCAGGGTAATGGCGGCGGTGCTGTGACCGTTGCCGTCGTTCCCCTGTGTCACATCCATCGTCAGCCGCTCTCCGGTGCGGGCCAGTGCGCCGGTCATATGGACGGTGGCCTCGCTGTCACTGCCGTCATACTCCGGCAGGCGCTGATTGCTTCCCGTTCCACCGATCTGGCCTTCCGCCCACGCCTCGGCGTACAGATAGGTACCCACATTGGGGATCTCGGTTTTGCCAATGGAGTTCATATACTTGCCCAGATCATAGGTCAGGTCCAGTGTAAAGGTTCCCTGATCGATGCGGGCGAGGGCGCTGTCTTCGGAAATGGTGATTTCATTATCGCGAACCGATACGCCGTTGGTGCAGGCTACCTCTGCAGGTTTGGTATGCAGATCATCCGCATAGAACGCAAGCTTCACCTCGCGGTTCTTTCCGCCGGCCAGCGTGGCGGCAGAGGAATTATAGAGGGTCATGCGCACCGTGCGCTTGCCGGCGCTCTCCGCAATCACTTCCATTTGCGAGATGCCAATGTCGGGATAATCCAGATACACTGTGCCTGTTTCGTTGATGCCGCCGGCGGCAGTGATGGTATAGCTCGGGTCGGTCACGCGGTCCTTCACATGGTGCCAGACGGTAAGGGTGGTGCTTTCATTGGGCAGCAGTTTTTCCGTAAGGGTGGCGGTTTCCCCGCTGCCAAGCTTGACCGTTAGGTTTGTCACATCGTTCAGCCCGGTGTTGCGGATGGTAAAGCGAATGGGTGTCAGGCTGTTCAGCGCCAGCATGGCATAATCCACACCGATCTGTTCCACTGCCACCGCATCGGTGACAAAATCAGAGGTAGCGGTATAGAGGATCGTTTTCTCACCCGGAACGGTCACGTTGCCGATTACCTGCGGGTTTCCATCGTCATAGAAGGTGGCCTGAATGACAGCCTGCACCTGATTGCTGCCGCTGACATAGGCATCAAAGTGGTCAGCCAGCGTGCGATCCGGCAGCTCTGCCAGTTCCAATGGTGCGGAGAGCGTGTAGGTATTTTCGGCATAGCGCAGCTTGGCCGCCTTCAAAATGCCGTGATCTACCGCGCCGTTGGCGTTATTGACAGTCTCATTCCAGATGATGGTAAGATCATTGCGGCTGCGATGATCCCCGCTGAGGGAAGCGAAGCGGAAGTCTCCTCCCACGACGGCGTTGCCGCTGCTGGTCAGGGCAGACAAAGAGCCGGGGAAACTGTTGGACATGGTGCCGCTGCCGTCCACAGCCAACAGCTGAATATCGCTGCTGCCGTCTCGGACACTGTGCCAACCGATGACAAATCGGTCATCCCCGCTGCCGAAGTTGGCTGCAACGACCTGGGGGTTTTCGTCAAGATTGCTGTCACAGGTCGCCAGCATGGCTGTACCGGGAGTTCCGTCAGAAGCCACGGTACAATAGGCGATCTCGTAGGCGGAGATATCTCCGGTTCCGCTGCGGTCCAGCGAGTAAACCGCCATAGCGGTTCCGTCGGGCAGCATGGCCGCCTGCAACGCCTTCACGCTGCCAGTAGCACCGTTATAAAGAATTTTGGCCTCGCTCCAGGTGCCGCTGTTATAGCAACGGTACATGATACAATCTCTGGTAGTGAAGTTCAGCAGGTTGTTGCTGCCCTGCGTACCGGGATCGGGGGTGTAGACGCTGCGCCAGAACACGATGGCCTTGTCGTTGCCGCCCACTGCCGTGGCTGGGGCCAGATCCGGCGTGCCGTCGTTGGTTAGACGGGTGGAAGTCCAGGTTTTGCCGTTATAGACGGACGCTACGATCTCCGTGCTGTTCATCAGCAGGTTTTGCTCTTCCAATGTCACGGGATCACCGGCATTTTTACCCGGCAGGTCGGTGCCCATGCGAACCCAAGCCGCCGCCGCGAAGCTGTCAGTGCCGGACAGAGAAACGCTCGTGTCGCCGTAGCCGGGGAACCCTGTGGGATCGGCAATTTGGCTGGAGACAGAATAGCCGCCGCCATTAAGGGTGGAGAAATGTGCCCGGCTGGCGTAAATATTGCCGATGTTGCCGTCGTTGATGTAGGCCAATACCTTCCCGTCATCGCTGAGCTGTGGATAGGATGTGGGATTGGCATTGGTCTGGATGTTTTCCAGCCCACTGGTGGAGTTCAGAGAGGACAGCATCATCCGCTGCTGGGGCTGGCCCCAGGTACGGGCATATTGCTCCAGATAGTCCCGGCTTTGGAGCGTTGCACTGCCAGAAGCCACCTGCATTCCGCTCTGGGCCGCCGCCATCCGCAGCGAGGCAAGGCTCAGCCCACTGGTGGCGCTATTCCAGTAGTCGTCGATTGTTTTCCAGTTATTAAAAGTCTTGGTGGCTCCAAAGGTTCCGGAGGCGATCACTGCCTCGTAGGAGATAAACAGGAATCTGGCCACAAATTTGATTCCCACTTCGCTTTGGATCCCCAGGGCCTGACCGTTGATCTGGCGCTTTGTCTCGTCGGCAAGATAGGTGCGGGAAAGGAACTTATTCTGACTGTCCACATCCAAATTGCCGAATAGGCCGATCTTCAGCGCCACGATCGAATAGTCAAAGCCAATGCCGCCAAACGCGTGGACATAGGCGTTGATACGCAGCGTGGTCAAAAAGTCATTCACTGCCGTGGCCGTGGGATCGCTCCAGGCAAGCTCTGTGCCCTGTCCCTGCTGGCCGTAGCGCACTGCGGTACGGAAATCCAGCTGAATGGCACCGCCCAGCTCAAAGGTTGCTGTCAACGGCACGGGGCCAGCCATGGCGTTCACGCTGAAGGAGAAGCCCACGCCAACGCCGGCGGTAAAGCCGCCGCCTACGGTGAAAACCTCCCACTCCTTTTTTTCGGCGTTATAGCGGATCTCCGCTTCGTAAAAGCCCTCCAACTGCAAGTTGAGATCCGTGCTGGTGACATTGTCGGCCAAGGAGTTGGTTTTGTAGTCCCCCTTGGGATCATAGGTTCCCTGGGCCATCTGGCTCAGGTCCCCGGTACTGGGCACGCCCACCTCCAGGCTCTGCGTCAGCACATTCGCACCCAACGCCACGCCGTCCTCGGAATAGTCCATGTCCTCCATCTCCAGCGTATTGTACCCGGCCCAAATCATGGCACGGAACACGGAGGGGTCTTCGCTGGGAGTGATGATCATTTTGAACACGGAAGTGTCCACCGGACCGCTCAGATCATCCAGCCGTCCGGTCAGCACCTTGAGAATGTTACTGTCGCCCACTCCGCCAAAGTCGACTCCCTTCACTATACTGGAGGCTCCCATCGTCGCCAGAATACCGGTGACGCGGTCATCCTCTGTCACCTTGGGCACTCGGGTCAGATCAACGACCCGGAAGGGCATTATTTTCTCCTGCAGCAGGCTGCCGTTCAGGCTCAGCTGCGTTTTCATACCCACATCCTTGCCGTCGGCGATCCATCCAGAGGTGGTCATGGTGGCCTCGGTGAGGGTCAGATCGTTTTCCACTACAGGGATGGATGAGAAGGGATACTGCTTGGTACTGCTGCTCTGGGCGGCAGGAAGAATGCCGTATTCGTCCGCCAACCTGAGACTGTAATTCTGCGCGTTGGCAATATCCTCGCCCCAGAGGAGCATGGTGGTGTGCAGGGTGGCTGTTTTGAAGCTGCTGTTAGGGCCGATCTTCCCGGTCGAGCTGCGGACATCCACCTTCTGACCGTTGGCAAGGCCGTAATCAACGCTTTGCGCCGCAAGGAAGGGCTTGTTTGCCTCCCCCGCCGGCACGCGCTCCAGAGAGACAACGCCCTCTGCGGTGCGCATTACATCGTCCACGCCCAGCTTGCCGTTGACGGTCAGCAGCAGCGGATAGTAATTGTTGCTGTCAATTTCGCTGATCTCCAGAATGTACTCCAGCTGATCCAGAGCGGAAAGCGCCGTGGTGTTGCTCTCGCCCTTTTCGGCCGACCAGAACTGGGTGGAATCCAGATAGACGGTTATATTTCCCGCCGCATCCGTGGTATAGGTGTCGCCGGTGATGCCGCTGACAAGTGCTCCTGCCCTGGAGCCCAGCAGAGCTGTCTCGCAGTAGCCTCCGTTTTTATAAACACCGCCGCGAACGGTCACCGTCTTGTTCGCCAGCGGATCGCCGCCCGGCGTGATGAGCGTCACAGATGCCCGGGCGACTCGCCGAAGGCTGAAGGTATTCAAGGGATAAAGCTGCAGTTTTGTGGCATCCCGCTCGCCGGAACGCAGATTTTCTTTATAGATGGTGCCCAGATAAATATCCGCGCCGGAGCCGGACCGCAGAGACACCTCACTGGCGATTCCGTTGGGTTCGTAAAGCGCCAGCACGCCTTCACTGTTGGTCGTGACCGTTTTGGGCACACCTGTGCCGTCGGTGTATTGCAGCGTAGTTTCCGCTGCAGGCGTCAGCTGGAAGAGATAGAACTTATTTTGCAGCGTTTTCGCTGTCACCTGTACGGCGGCACGCATACCCGTGGCGGCATGGGTAGCCGTGACGGTTGCGCTGCCGTTGGCCAAGCCGGACAGCGCCATTTTGGTTTCGGGAAGGTAGGAATCAAAGGAGAAGTTTCTGATGTCCTCATACAGTCCGCCCTGCTTGTAGTTGACGGAAATGGCATTGTTGTTGCTGGAGAGCCACTGGATGCCGTCTTTAAAGGAGTTCCATCCGTACTCGTCATAGTTGATGCCTATGTACTCGATCAGCCCCAGCTCCTGGCGCAACTGCAAAATTTTAGCTGTATCGGTGGGCAGGGTGCCGCTGACCTTGGAGGTATTGTCCATGGTCAGCGCAGAAATCGTGTCTCCTTTGTCGTCCTGCACCTTCAGTGCGTCGGCATCGTAGACATACAGGGGGAAGGAGTCGGTGCTGGGAGATTCCTCATCAGGATTCTCCACGCTCAAAACCACCTGATAGGTGTCCTTCAGATTGCCGGCTTCCACACTCTGTAATGGCAGGGAGTAGCTTCCGGAGGTACCGGATAGGCGCTCACTGGCCACCTCATGGGTGGTGTTGTCCTCTGTGACCCGGGTAATGGTCAGCGTGGGCTGCAAAGGGGCGCCCTCAGTGGTGTTTTCCACCGACCAGTCGATATTGACGGCGCCGTCGGTATCCTTGTGGTAAATGCTCTGGGGCGGTGTCAGCTTGGCCGTGGCAGGTGGTGCCTGCACGATGATCCAGGCAAGTGCCGACAGGCGGACGTCCTCACCCCCAGCGTTGGGGTGCGGCATGGAGACCCGCACCGTGTAGGCCGGGGTATTTCCGCTGGAGAGATTGGAGAGCACATTCTCCGGGATCCGCACGCTGTTTTTATCCTTGCCGGCGGTATAAGTTGCAACGGGCTTGAGTCCGCTCAGCGCCGCCTCATTCGTGTAGTTGCCCTCATACAGGTCAATCCTGTAATTGAACTCTTTGTTCGGTGCCATCAGCGCGGCGTTGGAGCTCCACAGCACGGTGGCGGGCTGATTTACCCGCGTCACGATGGACGCGCCGCCGGGAATCACCAGTGCCAGGGAATTGCCTGCCGTCACGGTATAGGGCTTTGACTCGCCCGTCACATCATCGGCAGGGTCCTCAGTCCCGTTGTCCGCCGTAAAGGTAAAGGTGACGGTTCCCACCTTGGTTCCTGTGGTGGCAACAACGCCGGTATCCTCGTTGATGGTGGCAATGAGCGGGTCACTGCTGCTCCATTTGCCGGTGGTGTAGGTGGCCTGCTCACCGTTTTCCCCCAAAACCTCTGCCTGAAGCGTGGGGCGGGCGGCTTCGGCGAGGGAAATCGTATAGTCGGCGTCATTCGCTTCCGGGACGATGGTCACCGTGTGCGCGGAAACTTTCTTTGCCACCGTGAACTGCCGGGTCAGGGGAAGAACATTCACCCAGTTAGGAGAGCCTTTCGTGCCCTCGTTGGCCTGCAGCGTCACCGTATAGGTGCGGGTGTAAGCCGCGGGTGCGATTGCATAGTCGCTAATGGTGAAGGCTTCCTTCTCTGTGTCCAGATAGACCTGCAGATGGATTGCTTCATCCGTGGAGTTGTCCCTCAGTTCGAGGCGGAAAGGGGCTTCCTTCGGCTCTGTGCCTTCCGGGGTGTGATAATCGCTGTATACGGTCTTGTAGGCCTGCGCCATGTTGGCGTTCATCGTGAACGATGCCTTGCCGTTGTCGTAGTCGGCGGTCAGTGCGGTGGGAGCGTTGCGCATCAAGACGCTCTTCAGCTCAACGCCGGCAATCGGGTTGCTTTGATAGGGCGTGGTATCCAGCGTATGACCGAAAACATCCTTCACACCGGTCATACCATTGACGGTGACCGTGGTGGCATCCGTATCCTGCACTGGGTACCAGAGCATTGCCGTGACACCGTAGTTGTTCATGGAAAGCTCAGCGGCGCTATACTCTTTGCCGTTGATGGTCACGCGGGCGTTTCTAAGATCCACGAACTCGCTAAAGGTAACTGTGATGGGCACGTGCTGTCCGCTGGCATAGGTTCCCGCCGGGGCCGTGACGCTTTGAATGGTGGGGGCGTCCGTGTCCACCAACCTGGCGGTGACGTTGCTGTTCTTGGTGGTGGCCCAGGAATTTTGGATTTCGCCCTGTACACTTTTCATATACAGTCGGAAGGGCAGATAGTACCGCTGATCCCCTCTGTTTTGCGTGGTAGACTGCAGGGAGATGCTGACCGTACTGCCCTTGTTGATCGTACAGTTCAGCGCTTTTGTTCTGTTGTTGCTGAGCTCCAGAGATTTTCCATTGAACTTGTACTCCGTCAGATAGAACGGGGCATAGGGCTGGTTTTTATACCAGCCATACGGCGCATCGCCAGTATAGGCAGCTTTTTCGGTACTCCAGTTAAACTCGATGCTGGCGTCGATTTGGTATGGCTGATAAAATGGGTCGGAGCCGGCGGGAAGCACCGAGTTGCGGGCGCCCTCCAGAATTCTGATGGTATCGCTTAGCGCAACGAAGTCCGGATTGTTGGCACCAAGGGCTGTAGTGTATTCATTTGCCAGCAAAGGAATATACATATCCCCCTGTATTGTGGCTGTACTTTCGTATCTTTCCTCATAGTTCGGCGCGGTCATTGATGTTTGTATTGTGGGGACGCCAACCGTCTTGATTAGCTTGAGCTGACAGTGGTCGGCATAACCGGCACCGTCATAGAACACCAGATTTTCCGCATCGTAAAATTCGATCATCCCCAGCAGGTCGCCATAGGAATAAGAATTCGCGAGCCAGTCTGAGTTCCCTCCTCTGGTTTGAACATTGACAGTGATTTTACGACCACCTAAATTGTAAGTTGAGCCTGCGTCATAGGTCAGCTTGTAGGACCCGTCGCTTTGCTCGACCCCACTCACCCCGTCTATCGAGACCTCCACATTGGTGATATACTTGCTGAGCTGGCCTTTTTGAATGCGGTAGGAAAAGCCGACCGGTTTTCCGCGGTATATAGTAAAAGTCCCGGAGTTCCAGGTGTTGTTTGCGAGATTCCCCAGCGTTTGGCTCATCATGCCGCTCATATCCACCGTCTCAACGCCCTCAGGCTTTGTGGCAGAGGCGGAATACTGCAAACTGATGCCCTGCAGCTCCAGCTGCTCCATCAGGCTATTGAGATTCTCCAGTGCTTCCCCGGTAAACTCCCTGCCGGAGAAATAGGTGTCCTTGATCCGCTGCAGCTCCTGTTCGATTTGGATCATGGTCTTCAAATCGCCCAGCGCCACCGGGGTCCCATCCACGTCGGCGATACGGGTGAGATCCGTGGCGGGATTTTCCAGCAGCTCCATGACAGCCGCCAGTGTCAACACCTGGCCGTCCAGCGTGATGGTTTGATCCACCTTGAAATTGCCGTCTTCATCCAGCAGCCCCAAAGCGTTCAGCATGGAAAGCACCTGGTCGCTGCTGCCGCCGGTCAGGGCGGAGAGCTGCTCCAAAATCGCCTGATTTTCCTTGGGGGTGTTGCCCAGCGAATCGCTCACCGCTGCAAACGCCGCTGTCGGCAGCATGGTCAGCACCATGCAGCACAGCAGCAGGATGCTAAGTATTCGTTTTTTCATTGGCTTTTCTCCTCCTGTTCGTGTCGGTTCGGTTTGTCCGCCCCGCCTTTTTTCTGGTTTTCTCTGTTTCTGAGCCGGAAGCACAGCGCGGTGAACGCTGCCGCCGCGGCAAAGGAGACGACGCCTACCAGCACATAGCCGCCCGCGTCCTCCCGCAGCAGCATCGCGCCGAACACGCCCCATGCTTCCGGTTGCCCCGGCCCGACGACCGTGCCCGCCGCCTGCATCAGTGCCGCGAACAGCAGCATACACATAGCGCTCAGTCCATAGATGCCGCGCCGCTGCCTCCGGCGGGTGGTTTCCCGCACCCGCTGCTTGACGAGTGCGACCCGTCTTGCGGTATCGTACACTTCGTTTGAACCCCCTTTCCGGTTTGTCTGAAACTGTGGCCTAAAAACCCTTTCACTTATATAGGTACAAAAAATCGAAAAAACTCTCACCCAAAACGAAAAATTTTTCAAAAAATTTGAGAGCCGCCAAAAAGCAGCTCTCAAGGAGGGAATGTTCGGTTATTTTCTCCGCGATAAGCGAAAAGCGGACAGCTTTCCCGCCGCCACCAGCAGCACCGGCAGGGCGTAGGCCACATACTGCGCCGCGCCGCCGTAGGCGATGAGCAGATTGTAGATGGCGTGGAGGGTGATGGCCGCGCCCAGCAGCCCACAGGTGCCTGCGATCTTCAGCCACGTCCGCTGCCACGTGTATGCAAGGCCACCGCCGACGATCAGTCCGCAGAGGACGTGCATCGCGCCCGTGCCGAAGCCACGGAAGAAGATGAAGGAGAAGCGGTCCGCGCCGTTTTGGATCAGATAGCACACATTTTCGAAGGTGGCGAAGGCGAGGGCGACCGTGATGGCGGCGG
>ERZ826764.2881-NODE-2881-length-15181-cov-3.306492_pt1 | contig 15181 bp, 10 predicted proteins | sample MGYA00519870_ERZ826764 | MGnify/ENA primary metagenome ERZ826764 (study PRJEB31778, sample SAMEA3449239) | human gut metagenome | biome: human gut; feature: human-associated habitat; material: faeces | place: United Kingdom | collected 2010/2012 ...
GATCTGCGTCCATAGCCAGTAGTTCGGTGTGCCTTTGGGCGCGTAGACCCAGACACCGAGGCCGGACGGGGTGCCGTCGAGCGAGATACCGCTGTAGAGATCCGTCTTTGCGGCGTCGCTTGTATCGGCGTAATAGAGGTACTCGTTGACATTGCGGTAGCCGGGGAGCAGATCGGTGTAGTCATAGTCGAGGCGCATGGAGTAGTCACCGAAGCGCGTCTCGCCCTCGTCGCCATTCACGACCTGCACCGTTGCGGAGTGCTCCTTCATATAGGAGGCGTGCCAGGTGAACAGGCTGTAGCCAGCGCTGCCGAGCACATAGCAGGCAGGATAATACGTTTCGTCGGTATAGTCCCCAATGTAGGTGCCGCCGAACTGGAACGGGCCCTTTTCCGTCACGGTCGCGGGCGCATTCGTCTCCTTATCCCAGTTGATGAAGGTCAGCTCCATGTTTTCGTCGCCGAACTTCGCACCGTACTGCGCGTTGCCCCAGTCGTACTCGGCGCCCTGCATGAGCTTGCCCTCGGCGTCTGGCTCAAAATCGAGCAGGACCTGCGGCATTCTGCCGATCTCCACATGGATGCTGTCGGTCAGCTTTGTACCGTCGTGCTTCGTGTAGCTGACGGTAATGTCAGCCTCCAGCGTCTCACGGGCCTTGACGGCCGTGAACGTATTGCCGGAGAACGAGCCGATATCAGAGGGCTGCTTACCGGGATCGGTCGGCATGATGGTCCAGTCGAATACATAGCCGCCCATATCCATCAGACGTGTGCCGCTCTTGGCCGTCAGGCCGAGGTCGGACGACTCCTGGAAGGAGAGGTTCAGCGTTTCGGCGGCAAAGAAGAGCTCCTCCGGCTCCTGTACCTCCACGCTAGTCGTGCCGAGCACGGTCTTGCCCTGCAGAAGCTGAGCCGTCACAGTGCCGCACTTGCCGTTCGAGCGGAACAGGCCGTTCGCGTCGATGGTGCCGAAGCTGCTGTCCTCCAGCCCCCAGCTCACGTTGGCTGGCAGGTCGGCGGGATAGCCGTTGGAGTCGACGCCCGTGGCAGTGAACTGCACGGAAGCGCCTGCAAGGAAGAGGTCGTTCTTCGGCGAGAGCGCGGCGTGGTCAAAGCGGCCGGTCGGCTGCGCCGTCGAGACGATCATCAGGGTCGAGGCGACAACGCGCTCGGGGCCGTCGGACGGGTGGTTCTGGATGGTAAGCTTATTGCTGCCCTCGTGGCGGGAGGCGTAGGTCGCGGAGCCGCCGCCGTCGAGGTAGATGGCTTTGACGCAGCCCTGCGCCTGCAGGACCTCGGCCATTTCATAGACGGTCATGCCGTCGGACAGGCCCTGACGGCCGTCAGCCATGAAGATGACGAGCGTGCCATCCGCCTTCAGACCGATGGAGTTGCGGGGGGCCTTATAGCTGGCGTCCAGGCCATCCTGGATCTTGCCGTCCTTCAGCAGCCAGAACGGGCCGGAGATGGCTTCGGCGACGTCGTCCGTGGGGGTGCCGTAGTCGCGGATGTCATAGCTGCCGTCCTTCAGAACGGCGAAATACGGCTCGAGCCAGTCGTCGTTCTCGTGTGTCTGGATGAGGTGGCCTTCCATAATAAGATAGCCGCGGCACTGTGCCGTCTGCATATTATAGTAGTCGGCGTTCACGGCAGTGACAACGGTCTCGCCCGTCGCGGCCTCGTAGGCTGCCGCCTGAGACGTGGTTGTCTTCAGATCCCAACCGAGGTTCTTCGCGGTCTCCGCGCGGCTCTCGGCCGTGCTGCCCGCCGTGTAGTAGTTGGGATAGGATGCCTTGAGCTTCACGGAAGCACCGGGGGTGATGGTGGCCATATAGCCAAGCACCTGTGCGCTGCCGCTGGCGTTGTTCAGAATGACCTGCGATTCCGTCAGGCCGTTCACGATCGGATAGTTCGTCTGCGAGATCAGGACCTTGTCGGCCGGGGCGCTGAAGTCCGGGTCGGAGCCCGCCGCAAATGCGGCCGGAAGCAGGCCGGTGAGCAGCGCGCAGACAAGCAGGGTACACAAGATCCGCCGGATGACCGGCATTCTTCTGCTGACCATGATGTACTGTCCTCCTAATAAATTGATGGAAGGAAGTTCCTTCTTCGACATGAAATGTCAGTTGCATGATAGCATACGAGGCGGGAAGTGTCAAGCGAGGCCGCCGGAAGTTGTGAATAGTGCACAAAAATGCAGCCAAATATTTGGAAACAACGCTGATCGACCGGTGGCATGTGTTCTAGCTGATGTGATGTTAAATTCTTGTTAGCCGGATTGCCCGGTCTTGCTTTTTTCTGTAAAAGCCGGTATAATAGGGGAAACATGCGGGCCGGTCCGGCTGGCCCCGGAGAATTGAGGAGTGAGACAATGAAACGACTGCTTTTGCTCTGCCTGACGGCGGCTGTGCTGGTATCCTGCCTCGGCCTGTCGGCTCAGGCTGCGCCCACCCTGTCGTGGACGGAATTCTATACAATGGGGGATGCCGCCTCGGCGCACACCCGCATCGATCCGATCGAGCTGGACGGGACGACGACGCTCTTCCTGCCAGCCAGCGTATCCCGGAAGGCGGTCCCGGTGTATTTTACGCTTTCCGAGAAGAACGCCGTTGTGACGGCGACGGGAAGCCGCGGCTCCGTGGCGCTCAAGAGCGGCGATACGCTGGACCTGACCGCCCTGTGCGAGGGCACGGACGATATGATCACGCTGCGTGCCCGCTCCGGGAGTATGCAGGCAGAGAAGCGCGTGACGTTCTTGGGGTATGACAATGTGTCGACGATGTTCCTCGTGAGCGACGATCCCGTGAACGAGGGCCGTGAGTGGGTCGAGTCCAGCGAGGACAAGTCCAACAGGGCCAAGGGCAGCATGGCTCTGCTCGCAGCGGACGGCGAATCCGTCTACGACGGCAAGCTGACGCAGATCAAGGGCCGCGGCAATTCGACCTGGAAGGGAGCCAAGCGCCCCTATCAGATCAAGCTGGACAAAAAGACCGACCTGCTCCAGACCGGCGACAGCGCCGATAAGGCCAAGACGTGGGTCCTGCTGGCAAATTTCTATGATCCGTCCGCTGTCCGCAACATGCTTGCGCTCGACCTCGGCCGCGCGCTGCAGATGGAGTTCAACATGGGCTATCGCCCGGTGTGCCTGTTCTATGACGGCGAGTTCCGCGGCCTGTACCTCCTGACGGAGAAGGTGGAGGTCATCGAGGGCCGTGTGGATGTGACGGACCTGGAAAAGGCGAATGAGAAGGCCAACCCCGATGTCGAGGACCTGACGAAGCTCGAGTCAAAGACCGGCACGACCGCCAACGGCGCGACCTATCTTTATTGTGACGGCATGAACGACCCGGCGGACATCACGGGCGGCTACCTGCTTGAGATGGACTTCGCCGACCGTGCCATGGAGGAGAAGTGCTATTTTATCACGGCGCGCGGCTTCTATGTCGTTGTAAAGTCGCCGGAGGCCTGCTCGAAGGCGGAGATGGACTATATCGCCAGCTGGTATCAGGACTACGAGGACGCCGTGTTTGAGGGCGGCACGAGCTCGAAGACAGGCAAGCCGTTCACGGACTATGTTACGGTCGAGAGCATGGTGCAGTGCTATCTTGTCAACGAGCTGAGCAAGAACGGCGACGGCTTCAACACGTCCGCCTACCTCTATAAGGAAACCGGCTCGGAGCCGATGAAGATGGGCCCGCTGTGGGACTACGACCTTGGCTTCGGCAACAATAATTATGAGGACCTTCTGCCGCAGCCGGAGCTGCTCTACACGGTATACGGCTCGCTCGGCCGCGCGCTGTATGCCCTTCCGGAGTTCCGTGCCGAGGCACAGCGACAGTATACGAAGTACATCACGCCGCTGGCAGATGTCCTTGCGGGCGATGCGGACGCAGTCAGTGCGGACGGCAGCGTGCATTCGTTTGCGTGGTACCGTGAGCAGGTCGCTGCGGCGGCAGGCTATGACGAGCTGTTGTGGAAATCGTCCCATATGGACGTCCGCCCCGGCGGAAACGGCTTTGCGGAGAACTTTGCCTCCCTGCAGAATTTCGTTGTCAAGCGTGTGCAGTGGCTGGACGGCGTCATCGGCAAGTGGAGCGCTGACCATGCAGACCCGCTCGGCGATTATATGGATGTATTCGAGAGCGACTGGTACTATGACACGATCACCCGCGCCACGGCGCTTGGCCTGCTGCACGGCAAAGGTGCCGGCATCTTTGATCCGTCCGGCATTACGACGCGCGCACAGACGGCGCAGGTCATTTATAATATTGCCGCGCCCGGCAGCATTGCCTATTCCGACGTGTTCCCGGATGTTGCGGAGGGCAGCTGGTATGCGTCCGCCGTCCTTTGGGCGCAGCGCGAGAAGATCGTCCTCGGCTATGACGACGGCCTGTTCCGTCCGGACCGCGGGGTGAGCCGCGAGGATATGATCACGCTGCTGTATCGCTACGCAGGCTCTCCGAAGACGAGCGGCAGGAAGCTTGCGGAGTTCCGCGACAATGCAAGCATCTCGGACTATGCCCGGCAGGCCATGGAATGGGCCGTGGAGAACGGCCTGATCCTCGGTTATGCAGAGGACGGCACCATCCGCCCGCAGTCCACGACGACCCGCGCGGAATTTGCGACGATCGCCGTGCGGTTCTACGAAAAGACGAATGCGTAAAAAGCACCTGCTTTGCCGACTGTCTGCGCTGCTTTTGCTCGTGGCGCTGACGGCCTGCCGCCGAGATATGATGGCTCCGACGGTGACACCGACGGAAACGGCGGTCACGGAGCCGACAGAGCAGTCCACGGAGGCACCGACGGAGCCCTTCACCGAGCTGCCCACAGAGGCCCCGACGGAGCCGGAATGGGTGCCGGAGTATAACGGCGCGCTCGGCTCTGCCGGGAGCCTGCGCGGCCCGACCCTGCTCATCTCCATCTTTACGAATGATGCGCAGACCGCATGGGACGACGAGGCCGACCGCGAGGAGATGCTCCTGACGCTCAACCGCATGGACACGGCCGCGCAGTGGCTCACGGAGCAGGCGGCTGCATATGGCTCGGACGCTTCGTTCCTCTATGACTGGACCGCTGATCCGGACCTGCGCTATGATGCCTCGTTTTCGGAGCTTCTCGTCCGCGAGGATGGGGGCATGTATGAGGTGCAGGCCGATTATGTGCGGGAGAACATTGACACCGAATCTCTGCGGCAGAAATACCACGCGGACAATGTGATCTACTTTTTCCTGTTCAATACGCCCTATGAGCATACGCCGAATCCCTGGTCCCTCGGCTTCTCGTCCAGCACGGATTATGACATCGAATACGTCAATCTGTATATCCGCTTCGGAGACATGTTTGACGCGCCGCCTTCGACCTATGCCCACGAGATCCTGCATGCCTTCGGTGCGCCGGACCTCTATTATGTGGACACGGGCATCCCACAGGAGTTTGTCGATTACTGCAGTCAGACGGGCTGCAATGACATCATGTTCACCGTGAATGCGGGCGAGACGATCAGCAGTGAATTCACGCCGCTTGATGCTTACTATGTCGGCATCGGGCCGCGCCCGGCTGAGGCGGACGAATGGGACCTCGGTCCGAGCGAGTATGATGCAAACTGAATTCTGATATAACATGGAGCCGGTCCCCGGAAAGGGGATCGGCTCCGTTTTATGGATTTGCTTATTCGAGCCCGTATGGCCAGCCGCCAAGGCCGCCGAGGTCGTAAAGCTTGGAATATCCGAGCGAAGCGAGTTTTTCGGCGGCGGCGTGGCTGCGCTTGCCGGTTTTACAGTAGACGAGAACGGGACTGCTTTGGTTGGGCAGGGCCTCTGCGGCTGTTTCGGCGCTGATCTCGTCGACCGGCAGCAGCACGGCGTCTGCCAGATGGCCGGTGATGTATTCCTCTTCGTCGCGGACATCCACGACCGTGCCGTCGGGATGCGAGCGGATCATGGCAAGCGCCTGCTCGGCGTCTGCGGCAACAGGGATCATGGGTGGGCTCCTTTCAGGCCAGCTCGATCATGTTCGTATAGAGCTGATAGTACTTGCCGTGCTGATCCAGCAGGTCGGCGTGGCTGCCGCGCTCGATCACGCGGCCCTGCTCCAGAACGAGAATGGCGTTCGCGTTCCGGACGGTCGACAGGCGATGCGCGATGACAAAGACCGTGCGACCGGCCATCAGGCCGTCAAGACCCTTTTCGATGAGCTTTTCGGTGCGGGTGTCGACGGATGACGTCGCCTCGTCCAGAATGAGGACCGGGGCCTCCGAGACGGCCGCGCGCGCAATGGCGACGAGCTGCCGCTGGCCCTGACTGAGGTTTGCGCCGTCGGAATAGAGCATGGTGTTATAGCCCTGCGGCAGATGCGAGATGAAATAGTGCGCATTTGCGATCTTCGCCGCGCGGATGCAGTCCTCATCCGTTGCCTCCAGCCGGCCGTAGCGGATGTTTTCCATCACGGTGCCGGTAAACAGATGCGTGTCCTGCAGAACGATGCCGAGGGACCGGCGGAGGTCATCCTTCTTGATATCGCGCACGTCGATGCCGTCATAGGTGATGTGGCCGCCCTGAATGTCATAGAAGCGGTTGATGAGGTTCGTGATCGTCGTCTTGCCCGCACCGGTCGAGCCGACGAAGGCGATCTTCTGGCCGGGCTTGGCATAGAGCGAGAGGTTTTTCAGCACCGGCTTGTCCGGATCATAGGAGAAGTCGACGTTGTAGAAGCGGACGTCGCCCTTCAGCGGCACATGTGTGCCGTCCGGCTTGACCCAGTAAAAGTCGCGGCCCTCGCGCGCCAGCGTGACGGAGCCCTCGTCGATCTCGGCCGGGGTGTCCAGCACGTCGAAAATGCGCTCCGCACCGGCCAGCGCCAGCATGATGGAGTTGAACTGGTCTGCGATCTGGCTGACTCGGTCGGCGAATGTGCGGATGTACTGCAGGAATGTGATAAGGATACCGCCGGTGCCCTCGCCGGTCAGCCACAGTGTGCCGACGGCGCAGGTGATGGCATAGAACATGTGCGACAGGTTGTTCAGGATCGGGCCGACGACGGACGTGGCCGTCGTCGCCGTGGTCGAGGCGCTGTACAGCGCGTCGTTGATCGGCTCAAAGTCGGCCATGACCTGCTTTTCGTGTGTGAAGACCTTGATATCGCGCTGTCCTGCGATCATTTCCTCAATGTAGCCGTTTACGGCCGCGGCGTTCTTCTGCTGTGCGCGGTAGCTGTGGCTGCTGATCTTTGTCGTGATGCGCACGACAAGCAGCACGATGGCGCCCAGAACGACCATGATGGCAAACAGCCGCATGGACAGCACGAGCATCATGGCGATGGTGCCCGTGAGCGAGGTGACGGAGATGAGCATCTGCGTGATGCTGTGCTGCAGCAGCTCGTTTGTCGCCTCGATGTCGTTCGTGTAATAGCTCATGAGGCTGCCGTTCGTATTGGCGTCAAAATAGCTGATGGGCAGCTTCTGCATACGGGCAAACAGCTCCGCGCGCAGCTCACGCATGATGACGGTGCTCGTCTCGAGCATAAGGCGGTTGAGCAGGTAGTTCGTCACGGCGCTGAGGAAATACAGCGTGCCGAGACCGGCCAGCAGGCTCAGATATTTTGCGTAGGTCTCATTCGGCGTGATGCCGCTTTCCTTCAGAAGATTGGTCAGCGGGCGCATGCAGTAGGATGCGCCGATCGTGCAGGCCACATAGGCCAGAATGGATGCCACGGCGCAGATGAGCAGTACGCGGCAGTGACGGAAATAGCGGAACAGGCGGAACAGCGTGTGCAGGGGAGACTGCGCGCGGCGGTAATTCCGAAGCTCAACTCTGGACATGCTGCTCACCCTCCTCCCGCATCTGGCTGTCATAGACGTCGCGATAAATCTGGCTGCGCTCCATCAGCTCCGCATGCGTGCCGACGTCGGAGAGCTCGCCCTCGTGCAGTACGATGATCCGGTCGCACGAGAGGATCGAGGCGATGCGCTGCGCGATGATGATCTTTGTGCTGCCGGGCATGGCCGTTTTCAGCGCGCGGCGGATGTGCTCGTCCGTCGCCATGTCCACGGCGCTCGTGGAGTCGTCGAGGATCAGGATCTTCGGCTGCTTCACAATGGCGCGCGCAATGCGCAGGCGCTGCTTCTGTCCGCCGGAGAGGTTCGCGGCGTTCTGCTCCAGAACGGTCTCATAGCCGTCCGGGAAGCGGTCGATGAATTCGTCCGCGCAGGCGATGGCGCAGGCCTCGCGCAGCTGCTCCTGCGTGGCGTTGGCATTGCCCCAGCGGAGATTCTGCGCGATCGTGCCGGAGAACAGCGCGCCGTTCTGCAGCACCATGGAAACGCCGTCGCGCAGGTGCTCGAGCGTGTAATCGCGCACATCGCGGCCGCCGACGCGCACGGTGCCGGACAGCGTGTCATAAAAGCGCGGGATGAGATTTACAAGCGTGGATTTGCCCTCGCCGGTGCCGCCGATGATGCCGATGGTCTCACCGCTGTTGATATGTACGGTGATGTGGCGCAGTGCAAGCTTGTCCGGATCGCCGGAATAACTGAAGCAGACGTCTTCAAAATCCACACTCCCGTCTTCCACGACGGCGTCGCTCGGCCCGTCCGTGATGTCAACGGTCTCGTCGAGCACCTCGTTGATGCGGACGAGGGAGGCATGTGCGCGGGACAGAGCCATAATGAGCCACGTGAGCATCGTCAGAGCGTTGACGGCCTGCGTCGTGTAGGACACCAGACTGACAAGCTCACCTGTAAGCAGGCCCGTTGTGCGGAAAATGATCTCGCGGCCGCCGAGGAGCAGCAGCACGATCGTGCAGCCCCATAGGATGGTCATCTGGATGGGACCGGTCAGCGTGAACAGGCGGGAGGATGACAGCGTTGCCTGCCGCAGATCCTCCGCCGTGCCGCGGAAGCGCTCGGATTCATAATCACCGCGGACATAGGCCTTGACGACGCGGCTGCTGATGAGGTTTTCCTGCACGGCGCGGTTCATGCTGTCCATCTTCTGCAGCATTTTGCGAAAGCGCGGCTGGCCGATCTTCATGAGGATGGCCAGAACACCGGCCAGGAGCGGAATGGAGATCAGAAAGATCACCGCCAGATGCGGCGAGATCGTAAAGGCCATGACCGTGGCCATCAGCACCATAAACGGCGAGCGGATTAGTGTGCGCAGGAACTGCTGCATGGTGTTGCGCACGGTGTTGACGTCCGTCGTGGCGCGGGTGATCAGGCTGGACGTTGTGAAATGATCCGTGTTCGCGAACGAGAAGTCCTGAATTTTCCCGAGCAGATTCGCACGGAGATTTTTGGCAAAGCCCTGACTGGCCACGGCGGAGCAGCGTGCGCTCAGAATACCGCAGGCCATGGAGCAGCAGGCAACGATGACCATGATGATGCCGACTGTCAGAACGAAGCGGTCGCGGTTTGCGATAAGTGCCTCCGGAAACAGCTCGCGCAGCATGAAATCCTGCTCCCGGTAGAGGCCGCCATCCACGATGACGGACATCAGCATCGGGATCAGGACCTCGAGCATGACCTCCAGCCCGCCGAAGATTGCGGCGGCAAGGGTCCAGATGCGGTAGCGCCCCAGATTCGGCCAGATGTGGCGGAATGACCCATGACGTTTCTTTTTGCTTTCGATGAAGCTCATCCCCTTGAAGATAATAGTCGTGTCCGGATATTATACCAAACGGTATGACTTCGTACAAGATCGAATTTCCATTTTTTTGAGAAAAAATTCGAAAGGATTTCCTGGAAAGTACCCAAAATCCGCCTCGTCTTTTTCTGCGGTGCTTGCAGCAGAGCGGATGATACAATATACTATATTGGAGTGAATTATAACGATCTTAAGAATATCTTTCGGTTTTGCCTGCTTGTTTCTGCTGCCGTTTTTCGGTAAACTGTAGGGGCAGAAGCGAGAACGCAGGCGGCTGCGCGGAGAGAAAAATGGGGGAGAACGGCATGTATCGGATTCTGGTTTGTGATGACGAGCGGGACATCGTGTCCGCACTGCGGATCTATCTAACGGCGGAGGGCTATGAGGTGCTCGAGGCCTACAACGGCAGCGAGATGCTGCGGCTTGCCGCCACGCAGGAGGTGCATCTCATCCTGCTCGACGTGATGATGCCGGGCATGGATGGGCTGAGCGCCATGGCGGAGCTGCGCAGGACCTCGAATGTGCCGGTCATCCTGCTGACAGCCAAAAACACCATACAGTCACGCCTGGAAGGTCTGGAATTAGGAGCCGACGCTTACCTGGACAAACCCTTCTCCACCAACCTGCTGATGGCGCAGATTTCCAATCTGATCTCCAACCGCGACAATATACGCAAATTCTATTTCAACTCTCCTATAGCGAATATGAAATCGATGGCCTATACCAAAGCGGACGAAAGTTTTCTGGAAAAGCTGAACGAGATCATCAACGAGCATATCGGCAATCCAGCCTTAGATGTAAATATGATCGCAGACCTGATGCACCTGAGCCGCCCGACCTTGTACCGGAAAATCCGTGCCATCTCCGACCTGACTCCTAACGAGTTGATCAAGATAAGCCGTCTGAAAAAGGCCGCTGAGCTGTTGATACAGGGGAATATGAAGATCTATGAGATTTCGGAAGCTACAGGCTTCAGCTCCCAGTCTTATTTCTGGTCCGCCTTTATCAAGCAATTCGGTATGAGCCCGTCGAATTACGCGAAAGAGAATAAATAGAAAAAGGTGTGCCTAAACAAAATCCAACTTACTAACAGAAATAATTCAGGCCCGAATCACACGATGTGAAATCCGGGCCTGAAAGATCGTGATGAAACACGTTTGACCTTATTCCTGATTAGCAAAAAAATTCTTCAATGGATTCGTATACATTTCCAAGATTTTCGTACGCAAAAAAGCTTCATCCTTGTTCGGTAATACGATCTTATCCAACTGACCTTGCAGATAATCTTCAAACTGCTTTTTATCTTTCAGTCCATAATGTTCGCTGAAACGGCGTGTGCCTGTCAGCATATCATAGGCAACATAGTTGCAGGGATAAAAACGATAGTGCTTGTAAATCTCCTTATCGATAATGGAGGCGATAGCGGCGATCAACTCGTTCTTTTCCATATTCGGATCCAATTGCGCCAACTGATCGTTAATCGGCGACGTCAAGGTGAAATGAACACGTCCCTTGTTATTCAGGATACCGGTTTCCATGCTCAACAGGTCGTCACGCTGGCTCTTCACAAAGTCCGGATCATCGCGTTTCTGCTGAAACTCCTTTGCTTTCAGGAAATCGCACGGATCGAACTCGTACGAGATTGCAACCGGAAAAATATTCAATTCCATCAGGTTTGACAGGATATCCTTGTCACCACTCATGTTCAGCATCTTCAAGATACTGCCCTGGGTACGGTCATCCGAATCCTTGGCACGACCTTCACGTTGCGCGATCCAGATGGATTCTTTCGTCTCCGTGATCGTACGACGGATATAAGCGGAAAGGACTTTGCTCACTTCCAACATCTGGCGCACCGGGACATTGCGTTTCACGATGAAGCTATTGTTCAAACGAACCAGCGTTTCGATCCACGGACGGATCAACAAGTTATTACCAATAGCAACCTGTGTCATTCCATACCCTACATCATACAGCATGACGTTCAAAAAAGAGGCATCCAATACAATATCGCGGTGATTAGAAATAAAGGTACAAGGCTTTTTGTCCTTCGGCAAACGGCTACGACCGGAAATCGTCAGTGAGAAAGTGGTTTTATTTGCCACCATCATTACCGCTTCATATGCCAACTTCGCTTTGAAATCCTCCTTTGTCTTGAAGGAACGCATGGTTTCTGAAAACTCTTTCCAATTCACATCCGGATTTATATACCGAAAGGCCCGCTCAAAATCTTCGTTGGCTATCAGCGATTCGATCGCGTCTTTCACCTCGTCGTTATTCAGCGGACGGATATCGTCAAAATCATTAATAGGAACTTCCATATTTTTATAATTGACAATTGACAATGGACAACTGACAATCGACAATTCGTTTCTCATATAATTGGCAATTGGCAATTGTTCATTGTCAATTAGTTAAACTCGTTTTCTATAATATCTGTCATCACATCTTTCATCTCCAGACCGGCAGCCCGTACCTGCTGTGGGATAAAACTGGTTGCCGTCATACCGGGAGTCGTATTGACTTCGAGCAATTTTGGTTCACCGTCCGCCGGAATGATATAATCCACACGGATCAGACCTTTCGCCCCCAATATGTCGTAAATCCTCGATGTCTCGCGTTGTACTTTTTCTGTTTGTTCTGCAGAAATACGGGCCGGCGTTATTTCCTGTACCTGTCCGTTATACTTGGCGTCGAAATCGAAGAACTCGTTATCCGTCACGACTTCGGTGAGCGGGAACACCACCTCCTTATCGGATGTCTTATAGCAACCGCATGTAACCTCGGTCCCGTCGATAAAACTTTCGATGACCACTTCCCGGCCTTCACTGAAAGCCTTGTCAATCGCCGGCTGGATAGCCGAGGCTTCTTTCACTTTCGTCACTCCGAAACTACTGCCGCCGTCGTTCGGCTTCACAAAGACCGGAAGCCCCAAACGACTGACCACTTCTTCGTCTGTCACAGTCTGTCCTTTAAACAAATGTATAGAACGGGCAATATCGACACCGAATCCCTTCAGATAATGATTGCAGGCAAACTTGTTGAATGTAAGTGCGCTTACAAACATACCACAAGAAGAATACGGCATTCCGATCATATCGAAATATCCTTGCAGACGTCCGTCTTCTCCCGGAGTTCCATGGATCGTAATATAGGCGAAATCAAAATGTCTGATCTCGCCGTTCTCACGGAAACTAAAATCATTCTTGTCTATTGGTGTGTGTTCCCCGCCGGGAAGTTTTACCGCCCATTCGTCTCTTTTTACGATGGCAATATATACATTATATTTGTCTTTATCAAGAAAAGAGAAGATTCCTTCCGCACTTTTTAATGAAATAACGATTTCGGAGGAATCGCCTCCGGCTACAATAGCAATGTTCCTTTTCATCATCTATAATTCTTTAGTATTTGCATATACGCGCCATTTATCGATCAACGCAGTCATGTCGGCAGGTATTTCGGAATCAAAAAACATTTCCTCGCCTGTAGTCGGATGAACAAAACCCAGCGTCTTGGCATGGAGTGCCTGCCGCGGGCAAATGGCGAAACAGTTATCGACAAACTGTTTATATTTAGAAGAGGTTGTTCCTTTCAGGATCTCGTTTCCGCCATAACGTTCGTCGTTGAATAGCGTATGCCCGATATATTTCATGTGGACACGTATCTGATGCGTACGTCCGGTTTCGAGACGGCATTTCACCAGCGTGACGTAGCCTAGACGTTCCAAAACAGAATAGTGGGTGACCGCCGTCTTTCCCTGGTCGCCTTCTGGGAAAACCGTCATCTGCATACGGTCACGCGGGTTACGGCCTATATTGCCTTCTATCCGTCCTTCGTCTTCACGCACGATCCCCCACACCAAGGCCCGATATTCCCGCTTGGTTGTCTTATGGAAGAATTGCATACTGAGGTGTGCTTTCGCTTCCGGCTTTTTGGCGACAACCAGCAGGCCGGATGTATCTTTATCGATACGATGGACGAGTCCCAGGGCAGGATCATTGGGATCGTAGGTAGGATCGTCTTTCAAATACCAAGCAAGGGCATTCACCAGCGTTCCGGTATAGTTTCCGTGTCCGGGATGTACGACCAACCCTGCCGGTTTGTCGACCACCAGCAGATCGTCATCTTCGTACACGATCTTTATAGGGATATTTTCAGGGAGAATCTCGAAAGTCCGCGGAGGTCGTGTCATCATAATTGTCACAACATCCTCCGGTTTCACCCGGTAATTGCTTTTCACCGGTTTGCCGTTTGCCATGATACAACCGGCATCGGCAGCCGACTGTATCCTGTTACGCGTAGCACCGAACATCCGGTCTACCAGGAATTTATCCACACGCAACAACGACTGCCCGCGATCGGCCACGAAGCGGAAGTGTTCATACAGTTGAGGAGCCTTATCTTCACCCTCTTCCGGTTGTAACAGGTCGTCTACCTGTTCATCATCCATTTCGTCTAAAAACTCATCCATAGTTAAAACCAGTTTTCTTCTTCACTATCCAACGATTCGACCGGCACGCTGTCATCCGGTAGTCCGAGCGAGTCGGCCGGCATCTCAGCATCCCCACTACTGACCTTCAACACCAACGGAGCGGTAAGCGGTACATGCTCGCCTTTCTGCAAAACACGCCCGTGCAGCTCGACACCAAGAGCTAAGTCTTTAAAATCACCGGGGACATATTCGATCTCGATCTTTTCAAACCCGCGGGCACGAAGAATGGCGTAAGCCTGCCGGAACGAAAGGTCTTCCACTTCCGGGATTGTCGCCATCTGCGAAGTGAGCGCATTCACGGTGACGAACACGATACGTCCTTCCTTCACCTTCGAACCGGCCATCGGGACCAGCTCGACAATCGCACCGGGCTTCACGTCTTTTGAAAAGACGGAATCGATCACGTTATAGCGTAGATTACTATTCTTGAAAAATTCGGCGGCCTCTTCCATTCCCAATCCTTTAACATCCGGCACTACCACAGCCTCATTATGCCGGGTGTACGAGTCGAGCCACTTCAATGTTCCGAACACCAGAGCACATGCCACGACCACAGCCAGCAACAGATTTAAGACGTACGGATTTTTTATCAGTTTAACCAAAAAGTCTTTCATTTCTATCTTGTATTTGTCGGCGGATCAAAAGTAGAAAACAAAGCCGTTAAAACAAAGAAAGTAAAGGCTTTTTAGTAAAAACCTCTACTTTCTTTATGAAAAATCTTCAAACGGAAAGAATTATCCGTTGTATTCGTCAGAAACTGTTAATTTAGCTCTTCCTTTAGCACGACGAGAAGCTAATACTCTGCGGCCATTAGCTGTAGCCATTCTTGAACGGAAGCCGTGCTTGTTCTTTCTTTTCCGGTTGGAAGGTTGAAATGTTCTTTTCATCTTTCTGTATATTATTTATTATTATCTTATTCTCATACCAATTTGGGCTGCAAAGATAGAGGCTTTTTTTTAATAAACAAAGAGTTGCCCGATTTTTCGGTGAAACTTTTTACAGTAGGACCTATAAGAAAAGATAAAAGTTTATGGTAAAAGAATCTGCGGAAACAG
>ERZ826764.2901-NODE-2901-length-15093-cov-3.985171_pt1 | contig 15093 bp, 13 predicted proteins | sample MGYA00519870_ERZ826764 | MGnify/ENA primary metagenome ERZ826764 (study PRJEB31778, sample SAMEA3449239) | human gut metagenome | biome: human gut; feature: human-associated habitat; material: faeces | place: United Kingdom | collected 2010/2012 ...
TTCAGATCAAAAAGAAGTTGATTTTGATGGAACAATGACAGTAATGATTTGTACACTTTAATGAGATGTTATCATTGTAGTCATGAAATAAAAGATTCTTCTTTTGCCTATAAAGGAAGACAAGAATGTAAAGAGTGTCATAGTGTTTATCAAATACACTTTCCTTCTGGAGTTGGTTTTATTCCTATAATTATTGCCTTTATTCCAGCATTATATATGGTGACAAGTTTAAGATATTCATTTGTTGTAGGACTTGCTATGTTTGTTTTGTTTTATTGGGCTATTGATATTATTATGAATCATATTTTGATTTATTTAGGTAAATATGAAATTGAAGAAGTTGAATAAAAGAAAAAGGAAGAGTATTATAAAAATATAAATAAAAACAGGGGAGCTTGTAAGCAGGCTGAGAGGAAGTTATCAACTTCGACCCTTTAACCTGATACGGGTAATGCCGGCGTAGGAAGTCCTATTTGATTTTTTACAGGAGCATACCTCCTGTTTTTTTATTTATAAATCCACATAAGTGGCGAATTGAAGGGGAGCGCCTTGAATTTAGTACAAAGCGAGGGAAGCTGTGTTCCAGCGTGAGAGGATACCACCAAGTATCGACCGCAATAAAAAACAAGGAGAGAGAAAAAATGTTAGAAGAAATGTTAAAAAATGTAAGAGAAAAAAGCCCATTGATTCACAATATTACCAATTATGTAACGGTCAATGATTGTGCTAATGTGGTCCTTGCTTGTGGAGCTTCACCTATTATGGCAGATGATCAAGAAGAAGTTGCGGAAATTACTTCCATTTGTACAGGTCTTAATATTAATATTGGAACACTTAATTCACGTACAATTGAATCCATGCTTATTGCGGGAAAAAAAGCCAATGAACTCCATCATCCTGTAGTTTTAGATCCAGTAGGTGTTGGTGCTTCAACGCTTAGAACACAAACAGCTCTAAAACTTTTAGATGAAATTCAATTTTCAGTGATTCGTGGAAATATTTCTGAAATTAAAACACTTGCTTTAGGAAGTGGTACGACAAAAGGAGTCGATGCGAATATTGCTGATAAAGTCACAAAAGAAAATATCAAAGAAGTTGTCCGTTTTGCACAAGAATTTTCTAGAAAAACAGGAGCTATTATTGCGATTACGGGAGCGATTGATCTAGTATGCAATAAAGAAAAAGCTTTTGCCATTGAAAATGGACATGCTATGATGTCTTCTATTACTGGGACAGGTTGTCAATTATCTGCTCTTACAGCATCTTTTATTTCAGCAAACCCTGCTCATTTATTAGAAGCAACACTTGCTGCGGTATGTACCATGGGATTAGCAGGAGAAATGGCACACACTCGACTTACTCGTTTAGATGGAAATGCAAGTTATCGAAATTATATTATAGATGCCATTTACAATATGACTCCTCAACAACTACAAGAAGGTGCAAAGTACCAAGAAGTTTTATTTTAAGAAAAGAGAAAAATTATGAAAACAACAGATAAGATGTTAGAAGCAACAAAAGAATTATGGAAGTCTTATAATGAACTTGCTTTTTGGCAAATGACATGGGATCAAAGTTGTTAATAAAAAATGAAAGATGAAATGTCTTTCATTTTTTTTAAGAAAAAGAAGGAGAATTATTCTCCTTCATAGTTTTCAACGTTATGGTAGATTTTATCTACATCATCACAAGCATTTAAAAGATCCATTAATCTTTCAAATAATTCCATATCTTCTCCTTCAAGAGATACATATTCTTGAGGTGTTGTAGCAATTTCTTCTACATCAAATTCAGCATCAGGACATGCAGCTTCAATAGCATCTTTCATTTTATATAAATCAGTTGGTGCACCTGTTAATTCAATTGAACCATCCTCATGAGTTTCAATTTCTTGACAATCAGCTTCACCTTCCATTAAAGCTTCTAAAGTTTGTTCTTCATCTAAACCTTTAAAAGTTAAAATAGAATATGTATCATATAAATAAGATACAGAACCTTCATTTCCTAATTTAGCTTTAGATTTTGTAAATGCAGGACGTACTTGAGAAATAGTACGATTAATATTATCAGTTAAGCATTTAACAATAACAGTTGAACCACTTGGACCGTATCCTTCAAAAGTTTTTTCTTGATAATCTTCAGTAGCTCCACTTTTTACTTTATCAACTGCACGTTTAATAACATCAGCAGGAACTTGTTCTTTTTTAGCTTTAGCAATAATTCTTCTTAATGCTAAGTTACCATCTGGATCAGTACCACCAGCTTTTGCAGCTAAATAGATTTCTTTTCCATAACGAGAATATAATTTTGCTTTTGCTGCAGCAGTTTTTGCCATAGCAACTTTACGCACTTCATGCGCTCTACCCATAAAAAAGCCTCCTTAATTGTATGTAATCTCAATACTTCGTTATTATAGCGAATACATCAAGGTTTTTCAAGGTTTAATATCAATGACAAACAAGTTTTGTTCATGTATAATGAATAAGCAAATGGGGGATAAAAATGGAAACAATTGTTATTATTGGTGCAGGAGCAAGTGGACTTGCTTGTATGAATGAATTACTAAAAGAAAATAAATATAATATTATTATCTTAGAACAAGCAAAGAAAGCTGCAAGAAAAGTACTTGCTAGTGGAAATGGAAGATGTAATGTTTCAAATTTAAATATGGATATCATGTATTATAATCATCAAGATTCTTTCATTGAAAAATTGATTAAAGAATTTGATGTTATTGATTTCTTTAAACAACTTTCTTTAAAATTACGTTTTGAAAAGAATCTTGTTTATCCATATTCACTTTCAAGTTTATCAGTAAAAAATGCTTTAATGAAAAACATAGATCAAGTTTCATACATTGATGAATGTGAAGTCTTATCTATTAAAAATAATAAATCTTATGAAATTATTACAACAAATGGACATTATCAAGCAGATAAAATTGTGATTGCAACAGGATCACCCGCAAGCCATTTATCAGGACAAAATAATTTAAAGATGTTAGAAAAAATGAATGTTTCTCTCATACCATTTACCCCTAGTCTTGTACAAGTTAAAACGAAACCTGTTTTTAAAGCTTTAAAAGGACAAAGAGTTAAAGGCATTGTCACACTCTATGATCAAAATCAACTCATTGAAAAACAAACAGGTGAAATCATGTTTACGGATTATGGTCTTTCAGGTATCTGTGTGATGCAGTTATCAAGATATTTAAAACGTTTAAAAAATCCTAAACTTGTTTTAAATCTACTTCCTGATATTGAAAAAGAGGAACTTCAACATTATGGTTTAGAAGGTTTCTTCCATGAAAAAATCGTTCATGTTTTTAAAGAAAAAAATATTGATCCGCAACATATAGAAATAAAGATTGTTGATACAATGCCTATTGAAAAAGCACAAGTTTGTCATGGTGGTGTTTCTTTAAAAGAAGTAGATGAAAATTTACAACTTAAGAAATATTCAGGTATTTATGTTTGTGGAGAAGCTTTGGATGTTGATGGTGATTGTGGAGGCTATAACTTACATTTTGCTTTTGCAAGTGGTGTGCATGTGGCAAAATCAATAAAGAAATAAAAGAGTAGTAAATGTGTTTTAAATAGAAATGTTATAATGAATAAGTAAGTGGAAAAACTATATTTACCTAATAAGAAGGAGCTAACTATGGAAAATCAAGAAAAGCATAATATTGAATGGAAAGCAGTTTGGAAAGATGAATATTTAGTTGGTATATGTGCATTTGCTAATGCACAAGGTGGTAAATTTTTTATTGGCATAGATGATAATGGTGAAATTATTGGTGTGGAAAATTCAAAAAAATTATTAGAATCCTTACCAAGTAAAATAAGAGATTCTATGGGAATTGTTGTAAATGTGAATTTACATAAAAAAGACAGTTTGGAATATATAGAAATAGATGTTCCTTCTTATCCGATAACTATATCTTGTAAAGGAAACTATTATTATAGAAGTGGGAGCACATCACAAAAGTTGACAGGTATTGAATTAGAAAGTTTTATTTTACGTAAAAGAGGAGCAACTTGGGATAACGTTCCACACCCATTAGTAAAAATAGAAGATTTAGATCAAAATGCTATTCAAAAGTTTAAAGAACTTGCAATTCGTAAAAAAAGAATAGATGATACTATTTTAGAAGAAGATACGGAAACATTATTAGATAAACTTCATTTAATAAATAATGGTTATCTTACAAATGCTGCCTTACTTTTGTTTTCAAAAGATCCAGAAAGATATTTTACAGGTGCCTTTATAAAAGTAGGATTTTTTGAAACAAATGCTGATTTAATTTATCAAGATGAAGTAAGAGGATCACTTTTTGAACAAATTGATAAAGTTATAGAGCTTATTTTCTTTAAATATATGAAAGCTAAAATTTCATATGATGGACTTCAAAGAATTGAAGAATATTTTGTAAGTGAAGCGAGTATGAGAGAAGCTATATTAAACGCTATTGTTCATAAACAATATGAATCAGGTGTACCAATACAAATAAGTATTTATAAAGATAAACTTTATATTACAAATGTTGGAAAACTACCAGATCATTGGACTGAAAAAACACTTTATCAAAAACATGGGTCTAAACCTTATAATCCTAATATTGCCCATGTGTTTTATTTAGCGGGACACATTGAATCATGGGGAAGAGGAATAGAAAAAATATTTGATTCGTGTATAGAAAACAATTTACCAATGCCAAAGTATTATATTAATCCTACTGATATCATGATTGAATTTGATGCACCCCAAAGATTAGTAATCGATAATTTTTCAAAGGTGAACGATAGGGTGACTGATAGGGTGACTGATAGGGTGACTGATAGGGTGACTGATAGGGTGAACGATAATATGATGAAGGTTCTTAATGTAATTAGTGAAGATCCAGGATATTCATATAATGATATTTCTGATGAGATAGGAATAAGTAGAAAAAGTGTTGCAACTATTATTAAAAAGCTAAAAGATTTGGGAATTATAGAAAGAATTGGAAATAATAAAAAAGGATATTGGAAAATAAAAAAATAGGAGAAGATATGTTAAAAGTAAGTAATATCGCAGTTTCTTTAGATGAAAAAGATTATGCAAAGGTTATCGCAAATACATTAAATATAAGAAAATCACAAGTAAAGAATGTAAAGATTGCTAGAAAAGCAGTCGATGCAAGAAGAAAGAATAAAGTGCATTTTAATATGGGCTTTACTTTTGAATGTGCAAATGAAGATCAATTATTAAAAACACATAGTAAACAAGTAAGTAAAGTTAAAGAATATCATTATGATAAGTTAACACCCAATAATCAAACAATTATGGTTGTTGGAAGTGGACCAGCAGGCCTATTCTGTGCTTATAATTTAGCTCGTAGTGGACAAAAGGTCATCTTAATTGAACAAGGTAAATGTGTTGATGAAAGAAAAAAAGATATAGATACTTATTTAGAAACAGGTAAATTGAATGTGCAAAGTAATGTTCAATTTGGTGAAGGGGGCGCAGGAACGTTCTCTGATGGAAAGTTGACGACGGGTATTAAAGATTATCGTAAACAATTTGTATTAAATACGTTTTATGAACATGGAGCCAATGAAGATATTCTTTATTTAAATAAACCTCATTTAGGAACAGATGTTTTAATTAATGTGGTTAAAAATATAAGAAAAGATATTGAAAAATGTGGAGAAGTGCGTTTTGAAACAAAGTTGGTTGATTTAATTGTTGAAAACAATCAAATCAAAGAAGTTGTTTTAGAAAATAAAGAAGGAACTTATAAAGAAAAAGTAGATCAACTTGTTCTTGCTATCGGTCATAGTGCGAGAAATACGTATGAAATGCTTTATCAAAAACAATTAGAAATTTCTCAAAAAGCATTTGCAGTAGGAATGCGTATTGAACATAGTCAAGAATTTATTAACAAAAGCCAATATGGTAAGTTCTACAATCATCCTGCTTTAAAAGCGGCTGATTATAAATTAGCGGTGCATACAAGTCAAAAAAGAGGAGTTTATACTTTCTGTATGTGTCCAGGTGGTTATGTCATGAATGCAGCCAGTGAAGAAAACCGACTTGTTGTTAATGGGATGTCCAATTATAAACGTGATAATAAGTTCGCCAATAGTGCTATTTTAGTCAATGTCACACCAGATGATTTTGGCAGTTCACATCCGCTTGCAGGAATGTATTTTCAAAGAAAATTAGAAGAAAAAGCTTTTGAACTAGGAGGAAGTGATTATTCAATTCCAGTTCAAAGAGTGGAAGATTATTTAGAAAATAAAGAAAGTAAAGAAAAAATAGAAACAAGTTTAAAAAGAGTTAAAAATGCTCAATTGAATGCATTACTTCCTGAAATTCTGAATATAAATTTAAAAGAAGGACTTCTTTTAATGAATAACAAGATTAATGGTTTTACAAGTGATGCCACATTACTTGGAGTAGAATCAAGAAGTTCAGCACCAATTCGTTTTTATCGTGATGACAATATGGAAAGTAATATCAAAGGAATTTATCCAATTGGTGAAGGTGCAGGATATGCGGGTGGTATTATGTCAAGTGCAATTGATGGTTTAAAATGTAGTGAGGTATTACTCAAAGGAGAGAGATAATGTGTCATTATTTGAGCTTTTGATTATTTCGATTTCATTAGCGATGGATGCTTTTACTGTTTCTATGATGTATGGTATTTCTATGCCTGAAAGAGACATCAAGAAACAAAGCTTCATTGCTTTTTATTTTGGCTTTTTTCAAGCTTTGATGCCTTTTTTTGGTTATCATTTAGGATGTGTGTTTTCTAAATTAGTACAGGCTTATGATCATTATATTGCCTTTATCTTTTTAATGATTGTAGGTATAGGAATGTTAAAAGATGCTTTTAGTGAAGAAGAAACAAGCTATAATTTTCATTTTTTTGATTTAACGATTTTAGCGATAGCGACAAGTATTGATGCTTTTGCAATAGGAATGACTTTTGCCTTTTTGGAAGTTTCTATTTATAAAGCTCTCTTTATTATAGGAATTATTACCTTTTTATTATGTTTGATAGCTTTACAAATTGGGAATTATTTAAATAATAAGTTTCAAAATAAAGCTCTTATTTTTGGCGGAATTGTTTTGATCTTGATTGCATGTAAAACATTACTTGAGCATCTTTTTTAAAAAAAGTATATAATAATGAAGGTGATGAATATGAAAGAAGAAGAAAGAATTATTAAAAATACAATTAAAAGAACGAAAGAATATGATCGAACACTTTCGCCTTATGCTTGTAAAACAAGTGAATGTCAAAAACTTCGAAAAGAAGAAAATGAACATGAAGAATTTGATATTCGTTGGCCTTTTGAAGAAGATATCGACCGTATTCTTTATTGTAAGTCTTATCAAAGATATACCGATAAAACACAAGCTCTTTCCTTTTTTCAAAGTGCTCATATTTCTAAACGTTCAATCCACGTTCAATGGGTTTCACGTATTGCTAGACAAATAGGAAAAGGATTGAATTTGAATTTAGATTTAATTGAAGCGGCTGCGTTAGGTCATGATTTAGGACATACACCTTATGGCCATGTTGGTGAAAGAGCACTTAATGAAAAACTTCAAGAAGCCGGTTTTGGTTATTTTTGTCATAATGCCAATAGTGTTAGAAATATTCTTTATTTAGAAAGAAATGGCAAAGGCTATAATGTTTCTTTGCAAGTTTTAGATGCTATCTTATGTCATAATGGTGAAATGCTTTCTAAAAAGTATGAACCTGATCGTAAAAAAACAAAAGAACAGTTTTTACAAGAATATCATGATTGTTGGCATAAAGAAAATGCCAGTCTTGATTTAAAACCAATGACTTTAGAAGGCTGTGTTGTTCGTATATCAGATGTTATTTCTTATATTGGAAAAGATATTGAAGATGCTATGAGTGTAGGTATCTTACAAAAAGAAGATCTTCCGGAAAAAGTTGTGAAGGTCTTAGGAGATAATAATAAATCGATCATGAATAAGCTGATTGGTGATTTAATGATTCATAGTTATCAAAAACCGTATTTGCGTTTTTCTCACGAAGTTTTTGAAGCTTTATCTACTTTACTTTCTTTTTTAGGGGAAAAGGTCCATCATCATCCTGTTCTTGAAAAAGAAAATGCAAAATTATCAAGAATGGTTAAAGAGCTTTTTGATGTATATTTAGAAGAACTTGAAAATAATGATCAAGATTCTAATATTGTTAAATTTAAAAGTAAGATGATCGAAAGCTATCAAAATACGCCAAATCCTCTCATTGTTTCTGATTATTTATCAATGATGACTGATACGTATGTTTTAAATGATTATGAAAGCAAATTTTTACCGATTCTTCATGGGGAAAAACTTTAATAATTAAGGAAATTGGTGTAAAATAATAATATACAGGAGGGATGGCTTATGAAATTAATAATTGCTATCGTAAACTCTGATGACAGTTCATCAGTACAAGCTGCGCTTACAGAAGAAGGATATTTTGTTACAAAATTATCAACAACAGGGGGATTTTTAAAGAAAGGAAATACAACTTTCTTTATTGGAACAAATGATGATAAAGTTGAACATGCTGTAGGAATTATCAAAGAAAATTCTAAAAAACGTGTAGAAAAGGAACCTACTGTTCCACCTACTGAAATGGGAGAATTCTTTACTCCAATTATGGTAGATGTACTTGTTGGTGGAGCAACAGTTTTTGTGTTAGATATTGAACAATTTGAAAAATTTTAAAAAAAGGACATTGTCCTTTTTTTTTAATCCTTTATAATATTTGTGGGTGAAATTATGGCAATCAAATTATTAAATGAAAAAAGAATAAATGAATTAATTCAATTCATCAATAAAGAAGAAATAACAAAAGAATATTTAAAACAAAATCATAAAATTATTTACATAAATGAAGAACAAGAAATCAATGGGATTATTATCTTTGATGCCTTCAAAAATGAAATTGAACTTTGTTTAGGGAACGAAGAAACAAAACAACGACTCATCAATGTCATCAAAAAAATAGCTTTTAAAGATATTACATATCAAAATAAAACAATAACAATTCCAACCAAACAACAATTTAAACACTATGAAGAAGTTTATACCTTCATACAACAACAAAAAGATCGTGTTTATAGTTTAGATAACTTTAAAAAATACATGCAAGAATTTTTTAACATTCAACATGTTTTAAAGTGTATTCATGTTTGTGGAACAAATGGGAAAGGATCTACTGTTAATTACATGAAAGAAGTTTTAAAAAAACAAGGTTATCAAGTAGGAACCTTTACTTCTCCTGCACTTATTTCACGTCTTGATGTGGTACGTATTAATGATCAATGGATCGATGAACAATTCATTGTGGATGTAGCCAATCGTTATGTCGATACTTGGTTAGAATATGAAATCTCTTTATTTGAAATTGAAGTATTTATTTCAATTCTTTACTTTATTTATCAAGGGGTTGACTATGCCATTTATGAAGTTGGTTTAGGTGGACAATTAGATGCGACAAATATTATCTTACCAATGGTGTGTGTGAACACAAATATTGGTTTAGATCATATGGATTATTTAGGCGATAGCTATGAAAGTATTGCTGGAGCGAAAGCGGGTATTATTAAAGATCACGTTGATTTTATTACGGGCGAACATAAACAAGAATGTTTAGATATTTTTAGAGATACATGTGAAAAACATCAAAGTCATTTGATTCGTTTGGATCGTATTCATGATTTACAAGATGGGGAAAATGTGAAGTATACTTATAAAGATTATAATATTGTTTTAAATACGCCAGCGCTTTATCAAATAGAAAATAGTGCTTTAGCACTTGAAACGTTACTTTATTTAAAGAAACATCAGTTTATTGAATTAGATAATTCTTCAATTATAGACGGTTTATTTGAAGCAAAATGGGCAGGACGTTTTGAAATTATTAGTGAAAAGCCACTTATTATTTTAGATGGAGCACATAATAGAGAAGGTGTTGATGAACTCTATCGTTCAGCACGTAAACTTCATAATCTAAAAATTATTTTTTCAGCTTTAAAAGATAAAGATACAGACTACATGATTGAAAGATTACTTGATTTGACGTATGATATAACTGTCTGTGAATTTAAACATCCTCGTAGTCAAAGTGCAAAATTATTAGCAGGGGATTATCCGGTGAAAATAGAACCGGACTTTAGAAAAGCTTTAGACGATATTTATTTACAAGAAGGAACATTTTTGATTACAGGATCGTTATATTTTATTTCAGAAGTAAGAAAATACTTACTACAAAAGAATTCATAGCAATCAAGAAAGAAGGAGGAGTCTACTTTTAGTAGCAATTGTGTACGGTTTTATATCGGAATTAACGCCCGTGGACTAGCAAGAGGACGAAGCGGGAAAAGCATATGTACGGTTTTATATCGGAATTAACGCCCATGGACTAGAAAGAGGATGAAGTGGGAAAAAAACATATGTACGGTTATTTACCGGAATTAACGCCTGTGGACTAGAAAGAGGACGAAGCAGGAACGATTGGTTTTTAAGTAGCAATCAAACGATGATTCAAATTATATTAGGGGTTATTATTGTTTCGATTGGGATATTTATTTTCTATAAATATCCAATGAAAAGTGATGTGCGACAAATGACATTGGGGGCTTTATTTGTCATTCTAGCTATTATTTTAAAAAGGTTAGCTGTGATGGTACCTTTCCTTGGGTTTCCAAGTTTAAAAATTACATTAGAGGTTCTCCCTTTAATTGTAGCAGGGTTAACATTACAACCTGGTTATTGTTTTATAGTTGCTATCGCAACAGATTTTCTAGGCCTTGTCCTAGCAAATGCAGGAGGTTTTCCATTTTTAGGATTTACTTTAAATGCGGTATTACAAACAGAAATACCATGTTTATTAAAGAACTATTTAAGTGAAAAAAATGAAAAACTCTTAGAAAGAATTGTAAAAATAGTCATGCTTGTTATATCCTTATTAGGTTGTCTTTATGTTTTTAAAATCAATGAAGTCAACATTTCAGGATCAATGTATCAAGTCACATTACCAATTAAATTTACAATCTTTGTCATCATTGCTGCAATGCTTGTTATTCTCTTTATTTTTATAAGATATTATAAAAATAAACTTAGACAAGAAGATTTACGCTTATTTCATTTAAGTATTTTATCTGTTGTCGCAATTGAACTGACAGTAACGATGTTTTTAACACCATATTGGTTACAATCGATGTATGGAATACCGTTCTTTGCATCACAATTTGTAAGAATTTTAAAATCATGTGTGATGATTCCTTTAGGTATTATCATTGTATATACAATGAATCGAATGATTCAAAAAGTTATTAAGTAAAGTTTTGGATATTGTCCAAAGCTTTTTTAATAATAAATATAAGATTAAATTTGCAAAACGGTGCAAACGGTGTGTTGTATAGATGAAAGTGTTACTTTATGTATAGAAAAAGTTCAATTTTTATTAGAGAATGGCTTGAAAGCACTTTTAGTAATGGATGCAAGACAAACTGAAAAAACATGGCTTATAAGAGATGAAATTAAAAAGAGCGGGTATAATAAGTTTGAAATAAATTTTATTGACCAACCAGATATGGTTTCATATTTAAACGCAAAAATAAGTGCTGAAGAATTTTTAATTAGATTAAAGATGATTATGCCAGAAGAGTGCAAAGTACATGAAACAGTTGTCTTTTTTGATGAAATTCAAAAATGTCCTGAAATTGTAACAAAGATAAAGTTTCTTGTAGATGAAGGCAGTTTTAAATATGCTATGAGTGGTTCTTTATTAAGGGTGGAACTTAAAGGAATTGCTTCTGCTCCAGTAGGGGATTTAACTGTTTTAAAAATGTATTCACTGGATTTTGAAGAGTTCATGATTGCAAACAATGTATCAAATGTAACACTTGATATGTTAAAAGAAAGAATTGAAATGTGCATACCTATAGATGATTTTATACATCAAAGACTTTTAACAATGTTCTTTATTTATCTTATTGTAGGTGGAATGCCTGATGCAGTAAAAACATATATTGAAACAAAAGATATTAGAGAAGTAGATAAAGTACAATGCGATATTGTAGCACTTTATAAAGAAGATTTTTCACAGTATGAACTAGAAGATAAAAAACTTAAATTGAAATCTATCTATGATATTATTCCTGCAGAATTAAATAAACAAAATAAAAAGTTTATTTTTACTATGTTAAATAAAGAACTTAAATTTGATAGATATGAAAATAGTTTTTTATGGTTAAAAGATGCTGGCATTGCATTACCTGTTTATAATGTTGAATTACCAGCAATTCCTCTTCTAGCAAGTAAGAGTAGTAATACATTTAGACTTTTTTCGAGTGATATAGGATTACTTACAAGTGCTTATCCTGCTAAAACAAAAATTGAATTAATTAATAAAAATGGTGAAGTTAATAATGGTGCTCATTTTGAAAATGCTATAGCATAACAACTATTGGCTAATGGTTTTGAACCTTATTATTATAAAAAGAAAAATATAGGTGAAATTGATTTTATTATTGAAATGAGTGGAAAGGTTGTTCCGATTGAAGTCAAATCAGGAAAAAACTACAAATCACATAAAGCTTTAGATAATCTAATGAATATAACAGAGTACCACATTGAAAAGGCATATGTCTTTTCTATTGGAAACATAGAAACAAAAGATAATATAACATATCTACCAATTTATTTATGCTATCTTTTAAAAGAAAAAAAGCTTGAAAAGATGATTATAGATCTAGACCTTTCAGGATTATAAATAACTAACTAAATTAAAAATGATATAAAGTTTTCTTATTTTATTTTTATTTTTTAATAAAAAATTCTTACATCATTTTTAATTTTTTGTTATAATGCTTTTGTAAAAATGATGTGTAGCTAAATGCGTAAGTCCAATCCATTTGGAGATTGGTACTTACGCATTTTTTTATGCAAAAAAGGAGAAAATGATGGAAAAAAATAAAATGGCAGTAGTGCCTTTAAAAAAATTATTTTGGAAAATGGGATTACCTATGATTATATCAATGGTTTTACAAGCACTCTATAATGTTATAGATAGTATATTCATAACGAATATGAAAAGTGATGGAGTTATTGCCAATCAAGCTTTAACTTTAGCTTTTCCTATTCAATTGTTAATTATTGCTATTGGGGTAGGAACTGGTGTTGGTATTAATGCCTTATTATCTAAAAGTTTAGGTGAACAAAATAAAGATAAAGTTAATAAGATTGCAGGAACAGGAATCTTTTTAAGTATTTGTATTTATATTATTTTCTTGATTTTTGGACTGTTTGGCTCAGAAAGTTTTATAAGATTGTTTGCTGGAAATAATCAGCACGTTATTGCAATGGGAACAATCTATTTAAAAATATGTTGTTGTTTTTCTTATGGTTCTATTGGGTTTACTGTATATGAAAGATTGCTTCAATCAACAGGTAAAACACATTTTTCAACGATTGCTCAAATATCAGGAGCACTTACAAATATTATAGATTATATTTTTATTTATCCAATGAAAATGGGCGTTGCTGGTGCAGCGCTAGCAACAATCATTGGCCAATTTGTATCATTATTTGTTGCTATGTATTTTCATTATTTTAAAAATAAAGAAATTAATGGTAATTTGTGTTATATTAAAGCAAATTTCTCTTTAATTAAAGGAATCTATCTGATTGGTGCTTCAGCAGCATTGATGCAAGGATTACTTGCGGTAATGATGGCGGGAATGAACGCTATACTAGGATTAGCTCAAGTTGATCCAGTTATTTTAATTGGTTCATTTGGGATTTATTATAAGATTCAACAAATTGCTTTGTTTTCAGCATTTGGTTTATCTAATACAATTATTTCTATTTTATCTTTTAATTATGGAATGAAAGATAGAAAAAGAATAGATGAATGTATTAAATATGGTATTGTTGATACAATTATTGTTTCTTTAATTATTACTTTATTATTCGAGCTTCTTGCCCATCCATTATCACAATTGTTTGGATTATCAGGAAGTACACAAGAAATGATTAATATTTGTAGTACAGCTTTGCATATTGCAAGTTTGGGATTTGTTTTTATGGGAATTTCTGTAGCAATTCAAGGGGTATTACAATCTATAGGTTATGCGATTAGACCTTTAATGATTGCTTTGCTTCGATTAGTTATTTTTTGTTTTCCAATAGCTTATTGTTTTACTTTGACAAAAAGTGTAACAACACTTGTTTGGTGGACTTTTCCAATTTCTGAATTATTGACAGTCATTGTTTCACTTATCTTATTGAAAAAATCATATAATGAAAGAATAAGTCCTGTTAAAAATGAAAGTATAACAAATAATTTAGTTATTGCTATTTCAAGAGAACATGGAACAAATGGAAAAGAAATAGCAAGACAAATAGCTAAAGAATTAAATATTGAATTTTATGATAAGGAAAAAATCAAAGAATTTGCCCTTGAGCATGGATTTGTAAGTAACAAAGAAAATGAAGATTATATCTATAGTCAATTTTTGTCTTTAGATATCAACAAGAATTCTATTATTCTTTTATCAAATGTAATTAAAGAAATTGCTAGAAAAGGAAATTGTGTTATTGTAGGAAGAGCAGCAGACTATATTTTAAGAGAAGATGATCATCTTGTTAAAATCTTCTTATATGCGCCTTTAGAATATCGTATTAATAAAGTAATGGAAATATATAATGATAGTCGAGAAGATGCAATAAAGTATATAGATAAATCAGATTATTCTAGAAAAAGCTATTATGAAGTTATTTCAAATAGAACATGGGGTGATAAATCAAATTATGATTTATGTTTAGATTGTAAACTAGGAAATGAAACGATAAAAAATCTTATTTGTAATTATGTTAAATCGATAAATGAATAAATTAAATGAAGTCTTTCAAAAAATGAAAAGACTTCATTTTTATTTAAGAGATTCTATATAATGGATGCAGTTATAGGGAGGGTATTATGAGTAAGTTAAGAGATCATTATTTATTTCATGCGGGTTTGTCAAGAAAAGTGTGTAAGTAATTTAAACATTACTAAAAAATAGGTTA
>ERZ826764.2923-NODE-2923-length-14993-cov-43.024233_pt1 | contig 14993 bp, 19 predicted proteins | sample MGYA00519870_ERZ826764 | MGnify/ENA primary metagenome ERZ826764 (study PRJEB31778, sample SAMEA3449239) | human gut metagenome | biome: human gut; feature: human-associated habitat; material: faeces | place: United Kingdom | collected 2010/2012 ...
TGACCCGGACAATCAATGCCAACCGACGCAACGTGCTGCCACTTGCCGGAGAAGTGATACGGATTCAAAAATATCCTTGTTTATTTGCAGCATGATTCAAGAAACGAACGATTTGAAGATATGGAAAAAGGAACTTTCAGATACCCGGCAAACCGCTTCGGCGGATATTTGCCAAACCGAATATCCGAACCGTCGGATAGCCGGTTTTCCAGTGACGCGGTGATTTATGGATTCAATGACTTCATGACGCAATGCCGTCATTCATCGGTTATCCGAATCCCAGCTTCACCATTGAAGCGGATACGTGACGGACCAATCTGTCAGTGTTTCACGGACGCCGATATGTATATCACCGCTTCCGTACAGGAACAGGAAAACAATTCATCAACCATTAAAAGCAATAGAACCATGAGTAATGAAATCTTCGTTGCATTCGCAACACAAAAGGGAGGTATCGGAAAATCGACCGTCACGGCTCTTGCCGCCAGCTACCTCCACAACGTGCAAGGTCACAATGTTGCCGTCATAGATTGCGACGCCCCGCAGCACAGCATCCACGGGCTGCGCGAACGTGAAACGAAACTTATCGACGAGAGCCTCTATTTCAAGGCACTCGCGTGTGACCACTTCCGCAAAATAAAAAAGAACGCCTATCCGGTCATTGCAAGCGATGCCCTCAACGCCCTTGACGATGCCGAAAGGATGCTTGCCGAAGAAGATGCGAAACCGGACATCGTGTTCTTCGATATGCCGGGAACGCTGAAAAGCAACGGCGTGGTAAAGACCCTCTCACAGATGGATTACATCTTCGCGCCCATGAGTGCCGACCGCTTCGTCGTGGAAAGCACCCTGCAATTCGCCGTGATGTTCCGTGACAACCTCATGACGACGGGACAGGCGAAAACAAAGGGGCTATACCTGTTCTGGACGATGGTGGACGGCAGGGAGAAGAACGGGCTGTACGACCTGTATGAAGATGTGATTGCCGAAATGGGGCTGTCGGTGTTGTCCACCCGCCTGCCCGACAGCAAGAAGTTCCGGCGCGACCTCTCGGAAGAGCGCAAGAGCGTTTTCCGCTCGACCATCTTCCCGATGGACGCATCCCTGCTGAAAGGGAGCGGCATCCGTGAGTTCTCGGAAGAGATAAGCCGTATCATCAAACCTCAATGAGCATGGGCAGCAGGAAAGTGAACACCGAAGGCATCGACGAGGAACTGTTGATAGCCTCCATCGGCAGACGCAAGCAGGACGGGACCCTGTACCGCGCACAGGAGCCGCCCGTGCCTGCCCCCGAAGAAGAGAGCGTCCCGGAAACGGAACCACCGCCCACGGCATCCCCGTCAAGGGAGAAGGTGCAGAAAGACACCGCCCGCCGCAAACGGCAGGAGGACGACTATTCCGGTCTGTTCCTCCGCCGCAACGAGATAAAGACACGCCAGTGCGTCTATATCAGCCGCGACGTACACAGCAAGATTCTTAAAATCGTGAACGACATCGCCGGACGGGAAATATCGGTAGGCGGCTACGTGGACACCGTGTTGCGCCAACATCTGGAACAGCACAAGGAGAAAATAAACGAACTGTACAAGAAACAACGTGAAGATTTAATATGAATATGGATATGAATCAGGAAAAGAACCAGAAAAACAGAAGTCCGCACCATGACGGCGGAGGTATGCTTGCCCAAGTGCAGGCGAGTGTGGAAATCCTGTCGCCCGTGCCGGTAAGCGGCAAATGCGGAGAAAAGGACTATGAACGGCTTTTCATCCGTGAACCCGAAGTAAAGGCACGCGAGGGGAAGATGGCATACGTTCGCCCGGAGTATCACGACCGCATCATGCGCATAACCCGTGTAATCGGGCATGACAGATTATCGCTGTCCGCCTATATCGACCATGTGCTTACACACCACTTCAACCAGTGCGAAGAGGCGATAAAGAGCCTTTACGCCCGGAATTACGACGCAGTATTTTAATCATCAAAAAGAAAAAGAAATGAGTAGAAAAAAGAATGATTATCGCGCCTTCCTGAAAAAATCAGGCTTCAAGGCAAGGGAAGGAAAACAAGTGTCCATCAGCAAAGAGACCCATGACAAGGTTGCCATGATTGTCCGCTGGCTGGGTGATGGTGAAGTCACAATGGCCGACTTCACTGAGAACGTGGTACGCGAGTTTCTCCGTACACACCGTGACGAACTGAACCGTATGTTGAACGCACTCCCCAGAATAGATTTATGAGCATGACGATGATTCTCCTGACCGTATCGGTCGGCTGCAACCTATGGTTCCTGTGCCTGCTGCTCTACGACCGCATCATGGAAACGAGATTCGTCCGCTTCCTTAAAGGCATTGCCGGGCTATGGCGGTCATTGGGCGGCACGGAGGTAAAGCAGGAAATGATACGGGAAACACCTCCCGCAGAAACATCGGACATCATCGGCAAAAGCCGTTTCAAGATGGCATCAACCCGGACAACCGCTGCCATACCGATGCAAGAAGCCGCCACTTCGGAAAAAGGCATTGAGCTGTCGGAGGAAGAGGCTACTTTTGACGATGGAAACACGGAAACCGTGTCCCGTCCGGCACAAGTCCCGGAGGAAAAACTCGATGAAACCTTCACGAGCATCCCGCCTTCGGAACTGGAGTTCGGGGAGGATGAACCGGAGGACGGAACGCCCGACACACCAAGAGCTACGGGGAGCAGTTTTGACGAGATAGACGATGCGGTCAGGGCTGCCAAGAACCCGGAAGCGACAAAGAAGGAATGTGAGCGTGCGGCAAATGTCTTCTCCGATATGGAAGGAACGGAACTGTACGAGAAACTGATGTCCGGCTCAACTGAAATGAGCATCCGCATCAAGGGGCTTATCGAAGTCCGGCTGAAGAAACCGAAAAAGGAATTTACCGTACCCGACAACATTGACGAGTTCAATATTCGGGACTATGTATAACGACTAAAAAAGAGTGGAAATGAAAACGTAAGACGGCATCAACCATGCGCACGGCAGTACAAGGTACAGCCAACCCGCAACGGACAGCCCCAAGTCCGTAGAAACAAACGGGCTACCACTAAAACCAAAGTAAAGTAATCAAGTATCAACCGCCCGAAAAAGGACTATCCACCCTTTGGACGGCACAAAAAAAAGAACAGTTTATGAACAAGAACATCAGACAAAAGTTCATCATCTCTGCGGCACTCATGATTGCCGCAACCGCTTCTGCTTTCGCACAAGGAAACGGTCTGGCAGGCATCAACGAAGCCACCTCTATGGTCTCAAGCTATTTTGACCCAGGCACGAAATTAATTTACGCCATCGGCGCGGTGGTCGGGCTTATCGGCGGCGTGAAAGTCTATGGCAAGTTCGTGCGACGTGAAGTTGCGTAAGTGATTGTGTAACATTAAGATTACACCTCCAGTTCCGTCTGGAGTAGCCTACGGACACGTGCATTAGGAGTAATCCTTTTGTACGAAGCTGTCCCGACAAGGTAGCCTTTCCGAAAGGAGGAGATTGAACCGCGAGGGGAAATCAACGGCTGATAACACCATTCAGCGCGAGGAGCTTGGCTTAGCGGTATGGTCAACGAAAGTGAACTGTCCGATAAACACCGTAAAGTACAACGAGCCAAAGGTTGTTGACAGGCTCGAACCAAAAGGTAAGCAGTCGGCTGTCCTCTTGAACTTTGGGGACACACGGACATTAGCACTGCCGGTGGAATAGACAGGACCTAACCCGCTTATTTGTCACTTATGTAAAACACGGTAAGCCCGTACCTCTCCAGTTCATCAGAGCTGGTAAGTAAGCCGTAAGGCAAGCCTACATGGGGTGCGGGTATAGGATAGCGGAAAAAGCGAATGCCTCCCTGTAATGGGGAGGATACGGATTGAGCCAATATCACGGGTTGGTAAAGGCAACATCATCCGACACGAAAGTGGGCAGACTTCCGCCTATGGTGACACTTTACAAAATAGTTTACAGAACTTTTAAAGAAAGGAAAGCAAATGAACGCAAAGAAATTGGCGTGTGCGCCCGAAGACATAAACATTCACGAACTTTGGTCAAAAATCGACTGGGACAAATGTGAGCGTTTTGTCCAAAAGCTGCAAGCACGTATTGTAAAGGCTCAAAGGGAAGGCAGACATAACAAGGTGAAAGCCCTGCAATGGATGCTTACCCACTCGTTCTACGCCAAAGCATTGGCGGTAAAACGAGTTACGACTAACAAAGGAAAATCTACTTCCGGCGTTGACAAGATTACATGGTCTTCTCCATTGGCGAAAGCCAAAGCCATATTCACTCTGAAAAGACGTGGTTACAAGCCACAACCTCTAAAGCGTGTGAATATCAAAAAGAAGAACGGGAAATTACGCCCACTCGGAATACCAACGATGAAAGACCGTGCGATGCAAGCATTATACTTAATGGCTCTTGACCCGATAGCGGAAACCACTGGCGACAGCCACTCTTACGGATTCCGCAAGCATCGCTGTACGCATGATGCCATTGAACAATGCTACATCGTTCTTTCTCGTTCGGTCGCTCCCGAATGGATTCTTGAAGGGGACATCAAAGGATGCTTCGACCACATCAGTCACGAGTGGCTAATCAACAATATCCCTATGGATAAGGAGATACTACGAAAATGGCTTGAATGCGGTTACGTGTTCAACGGCGAACTCTTTCCCACGGAAGAGGGAACCCCACAAGGTGGCATAATATCCCCAACTCTTGCAAACATGGCACTTGATGGACTACAAGAATTGTTGGAAAAGAGTATCAAGAAATATCAGGTGAACTACAAAAAGATAGTTCCTAAGATACATCTTGTACGATATGCAGACGATTTCATTGTCACGGCAAAGGATAAGGAAACGATTGAACAGGTCATACTTCCGTTAGTACGCAAATTTCTTGCAGAAAGAGGTCTGACACTATCAGAAGAAAAGACAAAAATCACACATATAAGTGAGGGATTTGACTTTCTCGGTTTCAATATCCGAAAGTTCCGCAACAACACATTGCTGACAAGACCGTCAAAGGATGCGCAAAAGAGATTTTGCGATAAAATCCGCAAGACTATAGAATCCAACAAGTGTATAAAACAGAAGTCACTTATCATGATGTTGAACCCAATCATAAAAGGTTGGGGAAACTATTACAAATATGGTGCTTCTGGCGAGATATTTCACCGAATGGATTGGGAAATCTTCAAGAAAATATGGCAATGGGCAAGACGCAGACATCCACAAAAATGTAAAAGGTGGGTAAAGGATAAGTATTTCAGAACACTACACGGACGCTCGTGGAGATTTGCAGCAGATATGGGCAAGAAAGATAAAATAGATTATCTCGAACTGACCTATCTACCAACCATTCACCATGAAAAGTTCGTCAAGGTTCGCCACTATGCCAATCCCTATGACCCAGCCGATAAGTCGTACTACGAATGGAGAGAAACCTACCGAATGAAGCAAACGCTGAAAGGCAGACAATCTCTGATAAACATTTGGAAACGACAGAATAAAGTGTGTCCTGTATGTGGAGAACGTATTGACAGAGAAAGACCTTGGAGTATCACAGAACAAATAGTCAGCGGACAAAAGGTAAGAACTCTTGTACATACCAGTTGTAAACGTAAAATGCAAAGTAGATTATGAATATGAAAGTCGAAAATGAGATGGCTCTACCGACAACAAAGTCGGTAGCGGTCATGTTGCTTGAGCCGTATGCGGGGAAACTCGCACGTACGGTTCTTAGAGGGGAAAGCTCCCGTAAGGGGGCTGACCTACTCGACTCGTCCGGCGACCCCGACACGAGCAAGACAGCCGCCTCATGGTTCGGGGCTTGCATCTTCCTGATTGTCGCCGCCACCATCCTGCGTTCATTCTTCCTTTAATAAACAATGTATGGCTGAATACCCGATAAACAAGGGTATCGGCCGTCCGGTAGAGTTCAAGGGCTTGAAGGCTCAGTACCTCTTCATCTTCTGCGGAGGTCTGCTGGCTCTCTTCGTCTTGTTCGTCATACTCTACATGGTCGGCATCGACCAGTGGATATGTATCGGCTTCGGCGCGGCATCGTCTTCCGTCCTCGTATGGCAGACCTTCGCGCTGAACGCCCGGTACGGCGAACACGGGCTGATGAAATTGGGAGCGGCAAGGAGCCATCCCCGATACCTTATCAACCGGCGGCGGATCACCCGATTATTCAAACGGCAACGAAAGGAAGAAACGACATGAGAAATACATCCAAAATGACAACACTGGAAAACAAGTTCCCGCTGCTGGCGGTGGAGCATGGCTGCATCATTTCCAAAGACGCCGACATCACGGTGGCTTTCGAGGTGGAACTGCCGGAGCTTTATACCGTGACGGGCGCGGAGTACGAGGCGATACACGGCTGCTGGTGCAAGGCTATCAAGGTGCTGCCGGACTTCTGCGTCGTGCATAAGCAGGACTGGTTCATCAAGGAACGCTACAAGCCGGAGCTACAGAAGGACGACATGAGTTTCTTGAGCCGCTCTTTTGAACGCCACTTCAACGAGCGTCCGTACCTGAAACATTCCTGCTACCTCTACCTGACCAAGACGACAAAGGAGCGTAACCGGATGCAGAGCAACTTCAGTACGCTGTGCCGGGGGCATATCATCCCGAAGGAGCTGGATAAGGAAACCGCCGGGAAGTTCATGGAAGCCGCCGAACAGTTCGAGCGCATCATGAACGACAGCGGCTTTGTCAGGCTGCGCCGCTTCTCCACCGACGAGCTTGTCGGGACGGAGAAGTCTGCCGGGCTGATAGAGCGTTACTTCTCGCTCATGCCCGAAGGCGACACGACCTTGCAGGACATCGACCTCTCGGCAAAGGAAATGCGCATCGGCGACAACCGCCTGTGTCTGCACACCCTCTCCGACGCGGAGGATATGCCCGGAAAGGTAGCTACCGACATCCGGTACGAAAAACTTTCCACCGACCGCTCGGACTGCCGCCTCTCCTTCGCCTCCCCCGTGGGGCTGCTGCTCTCCTGCAACCACATCTACAACCAGTATGTGATTATCGACAACAGCGAGGAAAATTTGCAGAAGTTCGAGAAGTCCGCGAGGAATATGCAGTCGCTCTCCCGATACAGCCGGAGCAACAGCATCAACCGCGAGTGGATAGACCAGTACCTGAACGAAGCCCATTCCTACGGGCTGACCTCGGTACGGGCGCACTTCAACGTCATGGCATGGAGCGATGACGCGGAGGAACTGAAGCATATCAAGAACGATGTAGGCAGCCAGCTGGCGAGTATGGAGTGCGTACCGCGCCACAACACCATCGACTGCCCGACACTCTACTGGGCGGCGATGCCCGGCAATGCGGCGGACTTCCCGGCGGAAGAGAGTTTCCATATCTTCATCGAGCAGGCGGTATGCCTTTTCACGGAGGAAACCAACTACCGCAGCTCGCTCTCGCCCTTCGGCATCAAGATGGTGGACAGGCTCACTGGAAAACCGTTGCACCTTGATATCAGCGACCTGCCGATGAAGCGGGGCATCACGACGAACCGCAACAAGTTCGTGTTGGGTCCTTCGGGCAGCGGCAAATCCTTCTTTATGAACCACCTCGTGAGGCAATACTACGAGCAGGGTACGCATGTGGTACTGGTGGACACGGGAAACTCCTATCAGGGCTTGTGCGAGATGATCCGGCGCAAAACAAACGGGGCGGACGGCGTGTACTTCACCTACACGGAGGAGAAACCGATTTCGTTCAACCCGTTCTACACCGATGATTACGTGTTCGACGTGGAGAAAAAGGACAGCATCAAGACGCTGCTGCTGACGCTCTGGAAGTCGGAGGACGACAAAGTGACGAAGACGGAAAGCGGCGAACTGGGCAGTGCGGTGAACGCCTATATTGAGCGTATCAGGGCTGACAGGAGCATCGTCCCCTCGTTCAACACCTTCTACGAGTATATGCGCGACGACTACCGCCGCGAACTGGCGGAACGTGAGATAAAGGTGGAGAAGTCAGACTTCAACATCGACAATATGCTCACCACCATGCGGCAGTATTACCGGGGCGGACGCTACGACTTCCTGCTCAACTCCACGGAGAACATCGACCTGCTCGGCAAACGGTTCATTGTTTTCGAGATTGACAGTATTAAGGAAAATCGCGAGCTTTTCCCGGTCGTGACCATCATCATCATGGAAGCCTTCATCAACAAGATGCGCCGTCTGAAAGGCGTAAGGAAACAGCTGATAGTGGAAGAGGCTTGGAAGGCTCTATCTTCGGCGAACATGGCTGAGTACCTGCGCTATATGTACAAGACCGTGCGCAAGTATTACGGGGAGGCAATCGTGGTGACGCAGGAGGTGGACGACATCATTTCCTCGCCCGTGGTCAAGGAGAGTATCATCAATAACTCCGACTGCAAGATACTTCTCGACCAGCGGAAGTACATGAACAAGTTTGATGCCATACAGTCCCTGTTGGGTCTGACGGAGAAGGAGAAGTCGCAGATACTCTCCATCAACATGGCGAACAACCCGTCAAGGCTCTACAAGGAAGTCTGGATCGGACTGGGCGGCACGCAGTCGGCGGTCTATGCCACCGAAGTTAGTGCTGAAGAGTATCTGGCGTACACCACTGAAGAAACGGAGAAGGTGGAGGTTTACCGTCTGGCGGAGCAGCTGGGCGGCGACATCGAAGCCGCCATCCGGCAGCTTGCCGAAAGGCGGAGAAACAAGAAATAATAGAAACAGATTCATCAACCAAAAAAGAAAATGTGTATGAGTATATCAAGAACGAAAATGCTGCAAGTCAGCAAGTGTTTAATCGGGCTGGCAGTCATGATACTGCAATCCTGCGAAACTGTGGACAACCGCCGCGACCTGCTTTGCGGGAACTGGGAGAGCGTTGAGGGAAAGCCCGACGTGCTTATCTACAAGGAGGGCGAAGCCTATAAGGTAACAGTATTCAAGCGGAGCGGTCTGCGCCGTAAGCTGAAACCGGAAACCTATCTCTTGCAGGAGGAGAACGGCAACCTGTTCATGAACACCGGATTCCGTATCGACGTGTCCTACAACGAGGCGACGGACATCCTGACCTTCTCGCCCAACGGGGACTATGTGCGCGTGAACCCGAAACCGGACCATCCGATAGGCGAGCAATAAATAATGAAATCCACTAAAATCCAAAGTAACATGAGAACAAGAATAACATTAGCCATCTGCCTGTGCCTGTTTGCAGTCGGCAGGGCAAGCGCACAGTGGGCGGTGATAGACCCGTCCAACATCGCGCAGAGCATCGTGAACACCTCCAAGAACGTGGTACACACTTCCACGACCGCCCAGAATATGATAAAAAATTTTCAAGAGACGGTGAAGATTTACGAGCAGGGCAAGAAGTATTATGACGCACTCAAATCCGTGAACAATCTGGTAAAGGACGCCCGGAAGGTGCAGCAAACCATCCTGATGGTGGGTGACATCACCGACACCTATGTGACCAGTTTCCAGAGGATGATGCGTGACGATAACTTCACGGTGGAGGAACTGGGAGCCATCGCTTTCGGCTACACGAAACTGCTGGAGGAATCCAACGACGTGCTGACGGAACTGAAGAATGTGGTGAACATCACCACGCTCTCCATGACAGACAAGGAGCGCATGGACGTGGTGGAACGCTGCTACTCCAAGATGAAGCGTTACCGCAACCTTGTGAGCTACTACACCAACAAGAACATCAGCGTGAGCTACCTGCGTGCGAAAAAGAAGAACGACCTCGACCGCATCATGGGGCTGTACGGGAACATGAACGAAAGATACTGGTAGCCTATGAATTTCGACAACCTTCACCAGATTCTGCGCTCGCTCTACGAACAGATGATGCCGCTATGCGGGGACATGGCGGGCGTGGCGAAAGGCATCGCCGGGCTGGGTGCGCTGTTCTACGTCGCCTACCGGGTGTGGCAGTCGCTGGCGAGAGCCGAACCGATAGACGTGTTCCCCATGCTGCGCCCGTTTGCGATAGGCTTATGCATCATGTTCTTCCCGACGGTGGTATTAGGCACGATAAACAGTGTCATGTCGCCCGTCGTGCAGGGCACGGCAAAGATGCTGGAGGCGGAAACGCTGGACATGAACCAGTACCGTGAGCAGAAAGACAAACTGGAATACGAGGCGATGATGCGCAACCCCGAAACCGCCTACCTTGTGTCGAACGAGGAGTTTGACAAACAGCTGGAGGAACTGGGCTGGTCACCCGGTGACATGGTGACGATGGCGGGGATGTATATCGAGCGCGGGATGTACAACATGAAGAAGGGCATCCGCGATTTCTTCCGCGAGATACTGGAACTGATGTTCCAAGCCGCCGCCCTCGTGATAGATACCATCCGCACGTTCTTCCTCGTGGTGCTGGCGATACTCGGTCCGATAGCCTTCGCCATATCGGTGTGGGACGGCTTTCAAAGTACACTCACACAGTGGATATGCCGCTACATACAGGTTTATCTGTGGCTGCCCGTGTCGGATATGTTCAGCACCATACTGGCGAAGATTCAGGTGCTGATGCTGCAAAGCGACATCGAGCGTATGCAGGCTGACCCGAACTTCTCGCTGGATTCGAGCGACGGTGTGTATATCGTCTTCATGATCATAGGAATCATCGGCTACTTCACCATCCCGACGGTGGCAGGCTGGATTATCCAAGCCGGAGGCATGGGAAGCTACGGTCGCAACGTGAACCAGACGGCAGGACGAGCAGGAAGCATGGCGGGCAGCGTGGCGGGTGCAGCCGCAGGCAACATGGTCGGACGTGCCGGGAAACTGCTGAAATAATCAACTGACAATTAAAAACGAATAAAAAACAATGGAATTTAAGTCACTCAAAAACATCGAATCATCGTTCAGGCAGATACGCCTGTTCGGTATCGTCTTCCTCTCGTTGTGCGCCGTGATAACGGTATGGAGCGTGTGGAGTTCCTACCGCTTCGCAGAGCGGCAACGGGAAAAGATTTACGTGCTGGACAACGGCAAGTCGCTGATGCTGGCTCTCTCGCAGGACTTGTCGCAGAACCGTCCGGCGGAGGCAAGGGAACACGTGCGTCGTTTCCACGAGCTGTTCTTCACGCTCTCGCCCGAAAAGAGCGCGATAGAGCATAACGTGAAACGCGCCCTGCTATTAGCGGACAAAAGTGTGTACAACTACTATTCGGACTTTGCCGAGAAGGGGTACTACAACCGCATTATCGCCGGGAACATCAACCAAGTGCTGAAGGTGGACAGCGTGGTATGCGACTTCAACGGTTATCCCTACCGTGCCGTGACCTACGCCACACAGAAGATCATCCGGCAAAGCAACGTCACCGAGCGCAGCCTCGTGACCACGTGCCGCCTCTTGAACTCGTCCCGTTCGGACGACAATCCCAACGGTTTCACCATCGAGGGATTCACCATCATCGAGAACAAGGATTTACAAACCATCAAAAGGTAACGGACATGAAGAAAATCAGGAAATCATTTTGGCGTGCGTACTGGATGCTCCACGACAAAAAGAAAATGCTGGTGGCAAGGCTCAAAGGTTATCTGGACGGCTTGCCCCCGAAAACACGCAGGCGCATCGTGCTGGCGATGCTCGCCGCCTTCGCGGTGCTTGCCCTCTACACCTTCGGCAAAGCCGTCTATGACATTGGCAGGAATGACGGCAGCCGGATAGTAACAAACCATGCCGGACAGGTGGAACTGTCCGCAAAGCCGGACAACAATCATAATGTAATACCTTATTTATATGGAGCAGACGAAGAATGAACCTAAAAACGAGAACACGGCGGCTCCCGACAACGGGAAACCGAAGAAGGAGCGCAAGCCGCTGACCGAAGCCCAAAGGCTGAAACGTCAGAAAATGATAGTACTGCCCGCTATGGTGCTGGTATTTATCGGGGTGATGTGGCTGATATTCGCCCCGTCTTCCGACAAGGAGCAGCAACCGGGAACGGGTGGTTACAACATCGAAATGCCCGATGCGGACAAGGCGAACCGCCAGATCATCGGCGACAAGGCGAAAGCCTACGAACAGGGGGCGATGGAGGAACGGCAGGAAAACCGCAGCCGCGCCATGCAGGAGCTTGGCGATATGTTCGACCGCGAGGTGGCGGAAGCGGACGGCGGCAGGGACTTCGACCTTGCCAATCCCGGAAATGCGGAAGATGCAACAGCAACATCATCCGCTCCGAAAACCATCCAATCCTCCGCAGCCGCCTACCGCGACCTCAATGCCACGCTCGGCAACTTCTACGAGCAGCCGAAGAACGACAACGCGGAAATGGACGAACTATTGGAGCGCATCGCCTCGCTGGAATCGGAATTGGAATGCGAGAAGGGCAAGGCGTCCGCTATGGATGACCAAGTGGCACTCATGGAGAAGTCCTACGAGCTGGCGGCGAAGTACATGGGCGGACAAAACGGCACACAGCCACCTGTTGGACAGGCGGCAGAGCCTTACCCCGTGCAGAAAGCCGGAAAGAACACGGCTGCACCTGTCAGGCAGGTAACGCATCAGGTGGTGTCCTCGCTCTCACAGCCGATGAGCAACGCTGAGTTTGTCGCCTCCTTCTCGCAGGAGCGTAACCGCAGTTTCAATACGGCGGTGGGGGTCACGACCGTATCGGACAAAAACACCATTTCGGCGTGCATCTATGGGGCGCAGAGTGTGACGGACGGGCAAGCTGTCAAACTCCGGCTGCTGGAGCCAATGGCGGTAGCGGACAAAATCATCCCCCGTAATGCGGTGGTGGTAGGCACGGCAAAGATTCAGGGCGAACGGCTCGATATTGAAATTACTTCGCTGGAGTACGCGGGTACGATCATACCGGTGGAACTGGCGGTGTATGACACAGACGGGCAGCCCGGTATCTTCATTCCCAATTCGATGGAAATGAACGCCGTCAGGGAGGTTGCCGCCAACATGGGCGGCTCGCTGGGCAGCAGCATCAATATCTCCACCAACGCCGGGGCGCAGCTCGCCTCCGATTTGGGCAAGGGGCTGATACAAGGCACGAGCCAGTATATCGCCAAGAAGATGCGTACCGTCAAGGTGCATCTGAAAGCCGGATATAAGGTCATGCTTTATCAGGATAGAGATTGAAAACAATAACAATCAACGATTAACAGAAACAACAAGCAAATTTTATTTACCACTAAAATCCAAAGTAGAATGAAAAAAGTAATCATCATGTTTGCCCTCGCTATGGGCATCGTAACTGCCAACGCGCAGGAGAATGTAACCGTTGGAGAGAACAACGGAAGTGAACAACCGACCTTGACAAAGAAGGTCTATCCGCAGAAGGAGGCGGACGGCGACCTGTATCACGGGCTGACAAAGAAGCTGACCTTCGACCGCATGGTTCCCCCGCACGGTTTGGAAGTGACCTACGACAAGACCGTCCACGTCATTTTCCCCTCGGAAGTGCGTTATGTCGATTTAGGCTCGCCCGACCTGATTGCGGGCAAAGCCGACGGAGCGGAGAACGTCATCCGCGTGAAAGCTACCGTGAGGAACTTCCCGAACGAAACCAATATGTCCGTTATAACGGAGGACGGTAGTTTCTATACCTTCAACGTGAAATATGCAGCCGAACCGCTGCTGCTCAACGTGGAGATGTGCGACTTCATCCATGACGGCGAGAAGGTAAACCGCCCGAACAACGCGCAGGAAATCTATCTGAAGGAACTGGGTAGCGAAAGCCCGATGCTGGTGCGCCTTATCATGAAGTCCATCCACAAGCAGAACAAGCGCGAGGTGAAGCACATCGGCTGCAAGCGATTCGGCATCCAGTACCTGCTTAAAGGTATCTACACGCATAACGGTTTGCTCTATTTCCATACGGAGATAAAGAACCAGAGCAACGTGCCTTTCGATGTGGACTACGTCACATGGAAAATCGTGGACAAGAAGGTGGCGAAGCGTACCGCCGTGCAGGAGCAGATCATCTTGCCGCTCCGTGCGCAGAATTACGCCACGCTCGTGCCGGGCAAGAAGAGCGAGCGCACGGTATTCACGATGGCGAAGTTCACCATCCCCGATGACAAATGCATCGTGGTGGAACTCAACGAGAAGAACGGAGGTCGCCACCAGTCTTTCGTGATTGAAAACGAGGACTTGGTACGTGCCAATACCATCAACGAACTTCAAGTGCGCTGACCATGAGAAAGTACATCGCAATAATCATCGCGTCGCTTGCCCTGTGTACGGGGCAGGCGCACGCCCAGCGATGCCTGCCGAAGATGCAGGGCATCGAGGTCAGGGCGAATATGGCGGACGGCTTCAATCCCGGCGGCAACGACGGCGGATACAGTTTCGGGGCGGCTCTTTCCACCTACACGAAAAAGGGGAACAAATGGGTGTTCGGTGGCGAATACCTGTTGAAGAACAACCCTTACAAGGACGGGAAAATACCCGTGGCGCAGTTCACGGCGGAGGGCGGATACTACTTCAAAATACTTTCCGATGCCCGAAAAATCGTGTTCGTCTATGCAGGGGCTTCGGCTCTTGCCGGATATGAATCAGTGAACTGGGGCGAGAAGGTGCTGCATGACGGCTCCACGCTCCATGACCGGGACGCCTTCATCTACGGTGGTGCGCTGACGCTCGATATGGAGCTTTACGTGGCTGACCGTATTGCTCTGCTTGCCAATCTCCGGGAGCGTTGCCTGTGGGGTGGCGACACGAGGAAGTTTCATACGCAGTGGGGCGTGGGCATCAAGTTTATCATTAACTAACGCACTGCATGGAACGGACGGAAATCGACGCCATGAGGCAGATACCCCTTGCGGACTTCCTCGCACGGTTAGGACATGAGCCTGTCCGAAGAAGCGGCAACGAGTTGTGGTATCGTGCGCCATACCGCAATGAGCGCACGCCCTCTTTCCGTGTGAACGTGGCAAAACAGCTTTGGTACGACTTCGATGCGCCCATATAGGCTACACAATAAATATCTCTATGGCAAG
>ERZ826764.2934-NODE-2934-length-14922-cov-21.751732_pt1 | contig 14922 bp, 14 predicted proteins | sample MGYA00519870_ERZ826764 | MGnify/ENA primary metagenome ERZ826764 (study PRJEB31778, sample SAMEA3449239) | human gut metagenome | biome: human gut; feature: human-associated habitat; material: faeces | place: United Kingdom | collected 2010/2012 ...
GCACCATGGCGAAGAACCGGAAAACGCCTGATATGAATTTGCCTGTCTGGTTTGACGGGCAGAACATCAACGAAGCTCTGTTTTGTGAAGAATTTCTGCAGGAGCGCAGAATCATCTTCGCAAACGGAGCTTTTTTCACGCCCAATGGTCGAGTGACGGACGATCTCCCTCTGCGTGGGGAGATTTACGACAAGCTGAAATTCTGTGCCGTAAACAATATCCCCCGGAAGATCACCAACATTCTGGAAGTGCTGAAACTGGAAGCACAAGTGCCTGACTTTCCACCGGAACAGGATAGAATTCATTTGTCCAACGGTACGCTCCTTTTGGACGGCACATTTACTGAGGGCAGACCTGCTATTGTGCGGAGCCGTCTGCCTGTTGCCTACAATCCCAACGCGCCCGCACCTGAAATCTGGCAGAACTTTCTGGATGGGCTGCTCCATGCGGAGGACATCCCCACCTTGCAGGAGTTTATCGGCTATTGCCTGATCCCCTCCAACAAGGGACAGCGCATGATGGTGATTAAAGGCAATGGCGGCGAGGGCAAATCTCAAATCGGTGCGGTGCTATCCTCTATATTCGGCACAAATATGAAAGACGGCAGTATCGGCAAAATTTCTGAAAACCGCTTTGCCCGTGCCGATCTGGAACACATTCTGCTGTGCGTGGATGATGATATGCGAATGGAAGCCCTGCGCCAGACCAACTATGTAAAATCCATCGTGACAGCACAAGGCAAGATGGATTTGGAACGTAAAGGCAAGCAGAGTTATCAGGGCTGGATGTTTGCCCGTCTTCTTGCGTTCAGTAATGGCGATCTGCAAGCTCTGTATGACCGAAGTGACGGATTTTACCGCAGACAGCTTGTGCTGACTACCAAGGAAAGGCCTGTGAACAGAGCCGACGATCCTGACCTTGCAGAGAAGATGAAGGCTGAAGCCGAGGGCATCTTTCTGTGGGCATTGGAAGGATTGCGGCGGCTTGTTGCCAGCAACTTCAAATTCACAGAGAGTGACCGTATCCGGGAAAACCGGGAAGCGGTCAAGCGTGACAACAACAATATCTTCGATTTCATGGAATCGGAGGGATACATCCGGCGCAAAGCGGATGCGTCCATCAGTTCCAAGGATTTCTATGAAATATACCGGATGTGGTGTGAGGAAAACTCCCTTGCACCGCTGAAAGCCCGTAGCTTCAGCGATGCCATGATTGCCAATGCCGGGAGATTCAATCTGGAGCATTGCAACAACATCACCAACTCTGCCGGACGGCGGGTGTGGGGCTTTATGGGCGTGGAAGCTGTGGCAAGACCTCATATAAATGGATTTTACGATGTTTCGCCGTGTACGTACGTACCGGAGGGCTGGCGGGAATGATTTTTCCAGTCGTGCTCTGTACGTATGTACGCAGCATTTACCCCCCGTTCTCTCTTGTTATAGGAAACAGCGGTTTTCAGAGCCGACCTGTTTTCGGACATCGAAAATCAATGGTAATGAAAACAGCGAAGTTTTTGACCGCAGGACGAAACCATTTCGCCAAATCGTGCTTCTCTAAACCGTGTACTCTGTTCACGGAACAATGGGTGTTTTCACTGTTCCAGACTAAACCTCACGGAACAATAAAATGGGATATATGCCTATATGGACAGAATATCGCACCCGCAAAAATAAAACGATTTTGGAGTTGCCGGATTTTTCACTGTTCGGTGCATCCGCTCCGCTTCGGAGAGTAGCTATCGTACCAAACTACAAATCAAAATTATGGAGGAATTTTCAATATGAATGTACGCAATGAAATAAAGGCACAGATCATCCGTGCCGGAATGACCATGCAGGAAGTAGTTGACTTGCTCTCGGACGAATACGGATGGAGCGACAGCGTTTCCAATTTGTCCGCAAAATTACAGCGGGAAAGCATCCGATATAAGGAAGTATTGGAGCTTGCCGCTGTGCTTGGCTACGACATCGTATGGCAGAAAAGACGGGAGAAGTGATGCCTCGGCAACAGCCCCTCGCATCTCCCGTCTCCATAGGCGCACCGCAGTGCTGCCTATGGATGGCAGTGAAAGATACGGTTTTTGCTGCCACCGGATGCAAGAAGTAGTTCGGCAGAACGGCTCCATGCAGACGGGCTGACCATGGGAAAAGGCGCAGACATTTTCGCTTTGGTCAGCAGAGGTCGCCGCAGTGACCGCATCCCCTCTCGGGAGAGCCCACGGCACTTTGCAGCCAGTATGGATGAAAGTGTCATAGTGGGTTATTACACTTTGAAAAAGTGCCGTTCTCCAGCCCTCCGCTGTCTGCAAATTTTAAAGAAAGGAAAAATCCAATGGCAAGAAATGATGGAATCCACCGCACCGTAGCTCGGAATCAGGACTTGGAAACACCGGCTGATGTGGCAAAGGTACAGGAACACAATGAGCGTGAAAAGGACAGCTACAGCAATCAGGACATCGTACCGGAACGCACTTCTCTGAACATTCATTTCAAAGCCCCCGCGGACGATTATGTAAAAATGTTTGAGCAGATGGAACAGGACGGTGTAATCTCCACAAGAGGTCTGAAACCGGATGCCGTCAAATACGGTGAGTTGATTTTTGATGTGAACTCTGCTTACTTCTACAATCACGGCGGCTATGAATTTGCAAAACAGTTTTATGCCGATGCCTATAAAGCCGCCGTGGAGATCGTAGGCGGTGAGCAGTATATCCTATCCGCTGTGATGCACGCCGACGAGCGCAACCGGGCAATGTCCGAAGCTCTGGGCGAAGATGTGTACCACTACCACCTTCATGTGGTTTATATCCCGGTGGTAGAGAAGCAAATTCTGTGGTCGAAGCGATGTAAGGATGAATCCCTCCGGGGAACGGTAAAGGAAACGATCACGCAGGTCAGCCGCAGTAAAAAATGGGAGTCCAAGCCGGTGCTTGACAAGGATGGTAATCCAATGTTGAACGCAAAAGGAAAAAAGATTTTGAAGTCGTCCTACAGTGTGTTGCAGGATGACTTTTTTCATTTCATGCGAAATGCCGGATATACCGATGTGGAGCGTGGAGAGCGTGGCAGTACCGAGGAACATCTGACAGTGACACAGTTCAAGGTTCAGGCTGAACAGCAGCGTTTGGAAGCTATGACCGGACAGGTGGCACAGGCGGAGCGCGGGTTGGAGAATGCCAAAGCTGCCACGGAGAAACAGAAAAAGAAACTGGAAGCTCTGCAAAAGGAAACCAAAACAGCAAAGACCGTTGCTCTGACGGTGCAGGAGATTGAAACGATGGGAAAGAAAGCCACATTCGGAAATAATATCACGCTGACACCGGATGAATGCGACACGCTCAAACGCTATGCGGTCAACGGCATTATCGCCAATGCTGACAACAAGCGCTTGAAGGAGAAACTCGCTTCCGCTGAAAAGACGGTTTCCATCTGGAAACAGCGGTATGAAGCAGTAAACGAAAAATATATGGAACTGAAACAGAAAGCCCAGCCTTTTCTGGATGCACTGGAAATTGCATCCGAAAGGGTTCGGGCTTTTATCAATTCTATCCTCATCAGAGGAAAGGAAACGCAGGAACACAAACACCCTGCCCGGAAGCGTGGACAGGATATGGAACTTTGATGGAGGAATCGCCTATTGAAGAAATATTATGAGGAAGCGAAATATAATGCGGCATTTGACCGCTGTGTGGATGTTATGAGCCAGATGCTCCAGAAGTACGGGCATCAGGTTTTGGATAAATTAGAGCAGGACACTCCGCAAACGGTGGAGTGTTCCAAGGATGATAAGCAAGCGCAGCCTTTGACGGATAAGGCTGCGTAAAAATTTACAATTTACACGTTGCGTACTTGTTGCGGCTATGCTATAATATGTACGCAACGTGTATTTTTGCTTTTTTGGAGAAAAGACGAATGGATTGTAAAAACAGAATTATTAAGTTGCGTGAAAGCACAGGACTGAACCGGAAAGATTTTTGCAAGCTCGTCCATATTCCTTACCGGACTATGACCGAGTGGGAATTGGACAACCGCCATGCACCGGATTATGTGCTTAGACTTTTGGAGTATTATATCCGCAACGAGGGATTGATGGTAAAAGAAATGAGCGAAGGAGGTGGCGATTCTGAAAAAGAAGCAACTTAAATGTTATCTATATACGAGAGTGTCCACCTCCATGCAGGTAGACGGATACAGCTTGGATGCCCAGCGGGACAAGTTGCGGAAGTATGCGGCATACGAGGATATGGTCGTTGCCGGGGAGTATTCTGACGAAGGATTTTCCGGCAAGAACATCCAAGGAAGGCAGGAGTTTCAACGGATGCTGAACGACATCCAGGACTGCAAAGACGGCGTTTCCTATGTGCTTGTCTTTAAGCTCTCCAGATTTGGCAGAAATGCAGCCGATGTTCTGAACTCTTTGCAGCTCATGCAGGATTTTGGTGTCAACCTGATTTGCGTGGAGGATGGCATTGACAGCTCCAAGGATGCCGGAAAGCTTATGATTTCCGTGCTGTCTGCGGTGGCGGAAATCGAGCGAGAGAATATCCGCACACAGACAATGGCAGGACGGGAGCAAAAGGCTCGTGAGGGCAAATGGAACGGCGGTTTCGCTCCCTATGGATACAAATTGGAAAGCGGAAACCTTGTCATTGCGGAGGATGAAGTGGAAGTAATCCGTGTTATTTATGACCGCTACATCCATACCAATGAGGGCGTTGCCGGAATTGCTAAATATCTCAACCGCAACGGGTTTGTGAAGAAGCTGCGGCAAAATAACACCATCCCCGGATTTTCAAGGAACTTCGTGCAGGACGTACTGGATAATCCCGTTTATATGGGTAAAATTGCTTATGGCAGACGGAGAACCGAAAAGAGGCAAGGTACAAGAAATGAGATGCACGTGGTCGAGCAGTCGGAGTTCCCTGTTTACGATGGTCAGCACGAAGCTATCATTTCCGAAGAAGATTGGTATCTGGCACAGGAAAAGCGCAAGATCAATTCCTTTAAGCGGGAAAAGGTCAACAATCCAGACCACGCACACATCCTATCCGGTATTTTGAAATGCCCGTGTTGCGGAAAGAGTATGTACGGCAATATTGCCAAGGCTCATAGCAAGGACAAGAAAACACGGTATTATTACTACTGCAAAAATACGGTTACGCCGACGGGACATGAGTGCAGCTTCCGGCTGAATATCGAGCAGACGGAAATCAACAAATTTGTGGCGAAGGTCATCTCCGCTATGGTCAGCAATCCCCAATTTATAGAAGCAATTCAAGCGAAAATTGGAACGGCGGTTGATACAGAGGATATGGAAAAGCAGATCGCCGTTCTGCAAGGACAGCTAAAGCAAGCCTTTGGAACGAAAAGCCGCTTGGAGCGTCAGATGGATACTTTGGACATCAACGATGCCCACTATGACAGAAAAATTTTGGATTTGCAGCGCCGATATGATGAACAGTATGATACGATAGAAGAAATCGAAGTTCAGATTGGCGAATTGCAAAGTCAGATACGCAGCATCCAGCAGGAGAAAATCTCCGGCGATAACATTTATCGGCTCTTACTGGCATTTGATGAAGTCTACCATTCCGCAACGGAAGCAGAACAGAAAGAGTTTATGAAAGCCTTTATTGAGCGAATTGAGATGTTCCCGGAAAAGAGAAAAGACGGAAGCTGGATAAAGAAGATTGTATTCAACTTCCCTGTGCCTGTTGATGGCGAGGAAGTGAAAGAACTTCCCTTGGAAACTGAAACAACAGTCGAGACGGTATGTCTTTTGTCCAAACTGAAATCGACTCAGCATATTGAAGTTGAGTTGGATATGGACGAGCTGGATTTGACCGATGCGGAGAAGAAGGCTACCTATCAAGAGATTAAGGATTATGTGCTGGAGCATAGCGGCTTGAAGGTCAGCAGCTTGTATATCGCACAGGTGAAGCAGAAGTGCGGTATTATTGAGCGTGAGAATTACAACAAGCCGAAGTCTGAGGATGCCAGGCAGCCCCAATGCCCGCCGGAGAAGGAAAAGGCGATTATGGAAGCATTGAATCACTTCGGGATGATTTGAGGTGACGTATATGGAGCGATTGATTTCCTGTGAGTTCAATATAGATACTGCCTGTGTTGAACTGAAATTTGTTGATGGCAGCATGATTTCCATTGACACGATCGCCGTGGAGAACGAGATTGCCGACAATATGTATCAACGGTCAGAACTGGACTATCTCATTTACAATGACCCAATTGCCTATGCTGATCTTATTCTTAATGGAAATCCAGAAATCTATTTGAAGACAATAACAGAGTATAAGTCTCTGGACTAATTGAAAGCCGCCAGTTCTGGCACCCTACGGTGCCGGTACTGGCGGCTCTTCTTTACATTTTATCAATCAAAGCAAACACAACGGCTTGCTGATCTTCACTCAATCTTGACCAGCGCTCCAGCAGCTTCTGCTGAGATTCAGTCAAAGAAACAGGCGAGTTGCCTTCAGCAAACAATTGAGATAGCGTGATCCCAAATGCGGTACAGATCTTTTCCAGAGAAGGGATTGTCGGTACCATGTTTTTGCGATACCAGGAAGAAATGGTGGACTGTGGCAAGCCTGAGTGTTCTGCAAGCTGATATTCTGTCCAGCCTCTCGCTTCACGGTATTCAGTTATAGCCGTAAGAATATCTTTCACTACACTCACTCCTTTACTTGCATTCTTCGTAAATTATAATTCGACAAGTCGTTGTATTTTAATCATATATATCGTATTATTTTAACGAAACACAAAAGCAAGGGGGCGTGAAGTTATGAATAACAAAAGCTGCTTTTTTATTGGTCATCGGGAAGCCTCAACGGAGATTCTTCCCGCCCTGGAGAGCGCAATTGAACAACATATTTCTGAATATGGGGTTACAGAGTTTATTGTTGGTGGCTATGGCGGGTTTGACCGTCTTGCAGCCAGCGCTGTAATTCGGGCAAAACGGCAACACCCGCAGATTGCGCTGGTACTGTTGCTCCCATATCATCCGGCTGAACGACCGATTGAAAAGCCGAAAGGTTTTGACAGTACCTATTATCCTCCGGACATGGAAAAGGTGCCCCGTCGCCTTGCAATTGTCAGAGCAAACCGATATGTGGTGGATCATGTTGATTATCTGATCGCCTATGTATGGCATTCTGCAAGCAACGCCAGAGAATTGGCAGAGTATGCGCAGAAGCGGGAGAGAAAGGGCTTAATTACAGTGACAATGCTGTAAAGATCGTCTTTAGCTAACTAAAAAGTCATTACTTTTATATTGATTTTTAACTTGCTAAAAGTAATGACTTTGTGCTATAATGACGGTGACAGATTTCGTCGAAAAGAGGTGGTTTTGTGGCAAAAAAGAAAGCGTCTTCCAATGTGAACCCTGATTATGAAGCGATTACAAGTTTTCAGAAAGGTCAGGCATCACGCATTTTCAAGGAAGTGAAAGAACGGGATAAGGTTCTGATCGTCAACAAGCAAAACAAGCCGCAAAACGTTGTTATCTCATACGAGCGATATTTACGGCTCAGAGAAGAAGGAGCAGATATCTAATGAACATTAACGAACAAGCAAATTTCATATGGAGTATCGCAGACCTGCTCCGTGGTGATTTTAAGCAAAGCGAATACGGCAAGGTAATCCTGCCATTTACTGTCCTGCGCCGTTTTGACTGTGTGCTGGCCCCTTCCAATGCAAAGATCTTGGAAGCAAACAAAACGCTGACTGTCAGCAACAAACGACCCATTTTCAAGCGTATGACCGGCCACGACTACTACAACATCAGCCAGTTCGATTTTGAAAAGCTGATGGATGACAGTAATGCCATTGAAGCGAACCTGCGTGATTACATAAATGGTTTCTCCGAGGATGTCCGTGAGATCATGGATAACTTTGAAATCTTCAGTGTAATCGACAAGCTCTCCCGTGCAAACCTGCTGTACTTGGTCGTACAGCGGTTTGCCGAGATCGATATGAGCGATACCCAGATTGATAACCTGGAAATGGGCTATATGTTTGAAGAACTGATCCGCCGGTTCTCTGAACAATCGAACGAGACCGCCGGTGAGCACTTTACGCCCCGTGAGGTTATTGAGCTGATGGTGGAAGTACTGCTTGATCCTGATATGGACGAGATTGCCACCACCGATGGCAAGGTTATCACCATTCTTGATCCTGCCTGCGGTACGGGCGGTATGCTCTCTGTGGCTCAGAATAAGATGCAGGCATTGAACGCCACTACCAGAGTGATCCCCTTTGGTCAAGAATTGAATCCCGAAACATATGCCACCTGTTGCTCTGACATGATCCTTAAGGGAAACACCAATAGCCGAATTGTTCTGGGCAACAGCTTTAATGAAGATGGTTTTCAGGGACAGACCTTCGACTATATGCTGAGCAATCCGCCCTTTGGCGTGGAATGGAAGAAAGTTGAAAAATTTATCAAGGACGAAGCTAAAAACAAAGGCTATAGTGGTCGTTTTGGCGCTGGTTTGCCCCGTATTTCTGATGGTTCTTTCTTGTTCCTACAGCATCTGATCTCCAAAATGAATGCTCCGGAGAATGGCGGCAGCCGCATCGGGATCGTCTTTAATGGGTCTCCCATGTTTTCCGGGGATGCTGGCAGCGGTGAAAGCGAGATCCGCCGCTGGATCATCGAAAACGATCTGTTGGAGGCCATTATTGGCCTGCCTGACCAGCTGTTCTACAACACCGGGATTACCACATACATTTGGATTCTCACCAACCGGAAAGAGAATCGCAGAAAGGGCAAGGTGCGTCTGATCAACGGTGCCGGTTTCTATGAGAAGATGCGTAAAGGACTGGGTAATAAACGAAATATGATCAGCCCGAAAAACCGAGCAGAAATTGTTCGTCTGTACAGCACTTATGAACCGGATGAGAATTATATGGATTTGGACAACGATGATTTTGGCTATCGGAAAATCGTTGTGGAGCGACCTTTGCTGAATGAGGACGGCACCCCAGTAACTGACCGTAAGGGTAACAGAAAAGCGGATGCCTCCCTTCGTGACTACGAGATAGTACCACTGAAGGAAGACATCCACGAATATTTCCGCCGAGAGGTGTTGCCATTCGTTCCCAATGCCTGGATTGATGAGAGCAAGACTAAGATCGGCTATGAAATTCCCTTTACCCGCTATTTCTATAAGTTCACTCCGCTGCGTGACAGCTCCGTGATTATGGAGGACATCAAAGCTTTGGAAGCTCGTATCCAGACGAGTTTGGCGGAGGTGTTTGCGGAATGAAGAGATATCAAGCATATAAAGATAGCGGTGTTTCGTGGATAGGCGAAATACCTGTCGACTGGAGCATAAAGAAATTAAAATACTACACAACGACCAATGACGAGGTATTAACAGAAAACACTGCCCCAAACTATGAATTCCGTTATGTTGATATCGGAAGTGTGACTTTGCAAAACGGGATTGAACACTATCAAGGTTTTTCTTTTGAGGATGCTCCATCTCGGGCAAGACGTATTGTTCGAACCGGTGACGTAATCGTTTCTACCGTGCGAACTTATTTGAAGGCTGTAGCGAGTATCCAGGACGACAAAGATGTTATTGCATCCACCGGGTTTGCAGTTATACGGCCTAAAGAAGTTGACTCCAGATTCCTTGCATATTCTCTTGCAAATCACTACTTTGTCGAAACAGTGTCTTCACGATCGGTAGGTGTTAGTTATCCAGCAATTAACGCTTCTGAAATGGTTGATATCAAGAATGTATTACCGCCGAATGATGTCCAGAAATGTATAGCTGATTATTTGGATAGAAAGACCGCGGCAGTTGACACTGCGATTTCTGACAAAGAAAAGCTCATTCAACTTTTGGAAGAGCAGCGCACATCAATAATATGTTCTGCAGTAACCAAAGGAATTGACGCTACTGCCAAAATGAAAGACAGTGGTGTTGAATGGCTCGAGGAAATTCCTGTACACTGGCAAGTCATTCCTGCAAAGGCACTGTTTTCACAGAGTAAAGAAACTCGGCAAGATGATGATATTCAGTTAACTGCCAGTCAGAAATACGGTATTATCTCCCAAGAAGACTATATGGCTTTACAGAGCACCAAAATTGTTCTCGCCGACAAAGGGTTGGATGACTGGAAACATGTGGAACCGAATGATTTCATAATTAGCTTACGCAGCTTCCAGGGTGGTCTGGAAATCAGCTATGTCCCCGGCTGCATTACATGGCACTATATTGTGCTAAAACCCAAGGACGGAGTGGAGCCAGAGTATTTCAAATGGCTGTTCAAGTCACCACGATATATTCAGGCATTGCAGCGCACAGCCAACTTTATCCGGGATGGACAGGATCTGAGATTCTCTAATTTTGTTCAAGTACCACTTCCGTTGATCCCAAAGGATGAACAAAAGGAGATTGCCGAATATCTCAACAGAGAAACCGCTCGAATTGACAGCATCATTGCTGATGTAACCGAGCAGATTGAAAAACTAAAGGAATACCGTCAGAGTGTTATCTCTGAAGTGGTAACCGGAAAGGTGGCAGTGATATGACATATCAAGAATTGTCACCGCAGGGCGAAGCTCTGCTGAAAGAAATAATTGACCTTCAGACCAGCGGTAAGGACAACACTGCCCATTGGAACGAACGGTTTCAGAATCTGTCATTTCAGGAAGAAAATCTTCTCCGGGATACCTTCCGTGAACTGAGAGAATGTGGATATATAAAAACCCAATGGGCTGACAATATCCCATATTATCTTGCTGTCACGGTGGATGGAAAGAACTACGAGGCCAATAAAAAGGCAGCAAAAAAAGCCGAGAGAAAGCTCTCCCGGCGGGAATGGAAAATCGCCATCGTCTCCGCCATCATTGGCGGTTTGGTTGGCCTGATTCCGTGGATTTGTACTCTGATAGGAGGTGGTCAGTAATGGCAATCGAAACCAAGGAGATTACCTTTGAGAGTGAAATTGAATACAGCCTGCTTGACCACGGCGGATACATCAAGGGTAATCCTCGTGACTATAATCGGGAGTTTGCTGTTGACACAAAACAACTGTTCCGCTTCCTCCAAGAGAGTCAACCTGCGGAATGGGCCAAACTATGCAAGAAGCATGGCGATGACGTGGAAACCGGCTTTCTAAAAAAGCTGTACCGGGATTTGGATACCCATGGTATGCTGTATGTTCTTCGCCACGGCATCGTGGATGCCCCGGCAAAGTTCTCCATGTGTTTCTTCAAACCTGCCAGCGGTATGAACCAGACCAGTCAGGCACTTTATGAGAAAAATATTCTCTCCATTACCCGGCAGGTACATTACAGTCTGAAAAACGAAAACTCTATTGATGTCGTATTATTTATCAACGGCTTGCCGGTGGCAACTTTGGAATTGAAAAATCCGGCGACCGGTCAGACCGCCGAAAATGCAAAGCATCAGTACATGAAAGATCGTGATCCTCGAGAGCTGCTACTTTCTTTCAAATCCCGGTGCCTGGTTCACTTCGCTGTAGATACCGACGAAGTCTGGATGACCACCAAGCTGGACGGTATCAATACATACTTCCTGCCATTCAACAAAGGCAATAATGGTGGCAAGGGAAATCCCGTCGGCAGTGGAACATACCGCACTTCCTATTTGTGGGACGAAGTGTTGCAGAAGGACAGCTTGCTGGATATCGTTCAGCGATTTATCCATCTTCAGGAGGACAAAAAGAATCCCAAGAAGTCCGCAATGATCTTCCCACGCTATCATCAGTTGGATGTCGTTCGCAAATTGGTTGCCGATGTATACGAGCATGGCACCGGACGTAACTACTTGATTCAGCACAGCGCAGGCAGCGGTAAATCCAATTCTATCTCCTGGCTGGCACACCACCTGTCCAATCTGCACGACAAAAATGATAAAGTTATATTCAACAGCATTATCGTGATTACTGACCGTCTGGTGCTGGACAAGCAGTTGCAGGACACAATCTATCAGTTTGAACACGTGGAAGGCGTTGTTGTTAAGATTGACAACAATGCTGCTCAGCTGGCGGACGCTCTGAACACAGGCAAGAAGATTATCATCACCACGCTTCAGAAGTTCCCATTCATTCTTGAAAAAGTGGACGATCTGAGTGGAAAACGGTTTGCCATCATCGTTGACGAGGCTCATTCTTCACAGACCGGCGAAGCCAGCAAAAAGATGAAAGCAATTCTGGGCGATACAGAAGGGCTGACCGAAGAAGAACAGCTCCAGAAGGTTGCCGACGAAGAAGCCAAAGAGGAACATAAACAGTCTGATAGCGAGGATGAGATCACCAAGGAAATGGCCACTCACGGTCGTTTGGCAAATTTGTCCTTCTTTGCATTTACCGCAACACCCAAGGCAAAGACCCTGGAAATGTTCAGTACACCTGATGCAAACGGAATTCCTCGACCGTTCCATATCTACTCTATGAAGCAGGCAATTCAGGAGGGTTTCATTCTGGATGTCTTGAAAAACTATGTGACCTATGATACCTACTTCAAGATCGGCAAGAAGATTGCGGATGATCCTCGCTATGAAAAGAGTAAGGCGAACAAGGCTCTGGGCAAATTCCTGAGCCTGCATCCGCATAATTTGGCGCAGAAAACGCAGATCATTGTAGAGCATTTCCGTACCGTCACCAAGAACAAGATTGGCGGTAGAGCTAAAGCTATGGTTGTCACCGGTTCCCGTCTGCACGCTGTTCGCTACTATCAGGAGTTCCAGCGTTATATCAAAAAGATGGGTTATGAGAATGAGCTTGGAATCCTGATTGCTTTCTCTGGGACTGTGCGTGACGGTGGCGAGGAATACACCGAAGTCAGCCTGAATGGAATTAAGGAAAGCGAGCTGCCAGAGAAATTCCACGGCGGTGAATATCAGGTGCTGTTGGTAGCAGAAAAATACCAGACCGGCTTTGATGAGCCTCTACTGCATACCATGTTTGTGGATAAAAAGCTCAGCGGCGTAAAGGCTGTACAGACCCTTTCACGCCTGAATCGAACCTGCTTTGGTAAAGAAGATACTTTCGTGCTGGATTTCGTAAATTCAGCAGAAGATATCCGTGCGGCATTTGCCCCGTATTACGAGGAAACTACCATCGAAGAAACTACTGACGCAAATATTGTATATGAACTAAAATCCGAACTGGACGAATTCCGAGTCTACTGGGCAAGTGAGATTGAATCTTTTGCAAAGGTATTTTTCAAGCCCAGCAAAAAACAAGGCAATATGGACTTTGGCGTCCTCAATAGCTTCCTCGACCCTGCTGTGGATCGATACAAAGGATTGGAAGAAAACGAGCAGGAAGAATTCAAATCTACACTGACTAAGTTTGTCCGTGCCTATACATTCCTGACAAATATTATCCGGCTGGATGATGCAGACCTCCATAAATTCCACGCCTATGCCAAGTTCCTGCAAAAGAAGCTGCCGAAGCGTGAGGGCGGTGGACAGGTGTTCCTGGACGATGAAGTTGCATTGCAGTATTACCGAGTTCAAAAAATTTTCGAAGGTTCCATAGCTTTGGAGCAGAGCGATCCTCTGCCTAACAAAATTCATCCCGGCAAACCAAAGCCGGAAGAAGAAAAGGCACCGCTATCCGAGTTGATCGACAAGATCAATGAGAAGTTCGGCACCGAGTTTACCAACATTGATAAGGTCCTGGAGCAGATTGTTTCTGACATGGATGCCAACGAAGAATTGCGTATCCAAGCTCGCAACAATTCTCAAGAGCATTTCCGTTTCCCGTTCAACGATGCTTTTATGGATGTTGTCATTGGACGTATGGCACAGAATCAACAGTTCTGCGAAAGAGTTCTGGACGATGCAAAATTCGGTGATACAGTTCGAGATCTTCTGATCGGCGTTGTGTATGATCGCTTAAGGCAGAAAGATGCTCAGCGGCCAATATGAGCGCAGGAGGAAACCACGAATGATTACTCATATTAAACTTGAAAAATTTAAGCGTGTGATCGAATTTGAAACGGATTTAGATGATATCAATGTTTTAGTAGGCACTAATAATTCGGGAAAAAGTAGTGTGCTACAAGGCATTCAATTTACCATTATGGCAGAAGTGGCACGACGTGTTTCAGGGGGTACTACTGTGCCACAGGATAGATTGTTGTATCTGCCATCCTCTGATTTTGCAGTTCTTAGACATGATAGTCCTTACACAAATTATTCAGGCGCAACCAGTTCGCTCACTCTAATGAGCGATTCCGAGACAAATGATACTCCAGATTTAGTTCAAATAACCCTTAGGTTTCTTTACAAAGGCATAATCATAAATCACAACAAAAACCGAGCCAACCTACACTAAAACGTCGCTGTTTCTTTGTGAAAAGCGACGTTTTTTTATGGCCCGGTTTTGGAAAGGAGTGGTGCTGACTTCATATCAAAGAGAAAGGGGGAATTTTTTAGCTGGCCGGGCCGGGAGGTCTGGCCTTTTTTCATCTCACGAAAAGGAGGTTAGCCAATGGCAGATGAAAAAGTAAACGCGAGCCCGGAGGAAAGCAAAATCCCGGAAGCTCCGGCCCCGTCCGGGCCGGGCGATCCGCCCGCGCCGGAACACACCGAGGGGCCCGCTGTTCCTGGTGGGGATCAGGCGGCCCCCGCTCATGCGGAGCCTGCCACGCCGGAGCAGTCTGTTATCCCTGGTATGGGTGAGGACGCTCCCGCGCCATCCGGCAAGGTGATCAACCTCTCGGACATCCAGGCCGCTGATAAGGGCGGCAAGGAGGCTTCTGCTCCTGCCCCGGAAAAGAAAGCGCCGGAGGCGGATAAGCCGCCGAAGCGCCGGGGCCGTCCGCCGAAAGAGCAGGCCGGGCCGACTGTGGAGAAAAAGTCGAAAGCGGCGGAGCCCCGCACAGGCCGCCCGTCTAAGGTTGACAAGGCGGCCCGTG
>ERZ826764.2940-NODE-2940-length-14894-cov-6.435744_pt1 | contig 14894 bp, 4 predicted proteins | sample MGYA00519870_ERZ826764 | MGnify/ENA primary metagenome ERZ826764 (study PRJEB31778, sample SAMEA3449239) | human gut metagenome | biome: human gut; feature: human-associated habitat; material: faeces | place: United Kingdom | collected 2010/2012 ...
GCCTGGCAGATCATAACATCTGCCAGGCCGCCGCCATTTCCATAATCACACATTTCGTATCGAAATCTTTACTTCTCTTCTTCCCTCTTCTTGCTGCTCAGCGCTGTAAATGCTGCCAGCAGGAATCCGGACAGCAGTGCTGCTAATCCTGCGTGTGCACCTGCACGATCACCGGTCTTCGGAAGACCTGCAAGCGGTACATTGCCGTCATCAATCAGCACTAAATTATCAGCCGAACTGCTTTCAGGTAAGTTTGCCAACGGTACCTCACCCGGTTCAATCGTTACCGTTCCCGGATCAGTTCCAGGCCCCTCCGGCACGTATGGCTTATCAGGATTCGGAGTATTGCCGCCTCCGCCTCCACCGCCTCCGCTGCTGCCTGAGGTTACTCTAAGGGTGCCTGCTAAATACGTGATATTATAGTTGGAGGTAACTTCTCCATTATCTGCCATGATCACTGCATCACTGGCTATATTCTCGCTGCTGCCAACTGAGGTCTGTGAACCTGTCACTTTAACTGCCGTCAGTGTCTGGCCGTCTGCAAGCGTTCCGTCTGTGATCGATGCGGTCGGTGCGGTTAATTCTGTTCCGTTGTATTTTCTTTCCGCACTGGCTGCTGTAATGGATAATGCACGTTTCTGAATGACTACAATACCTGTTACAACGGCTGTGTCGTGATAATTTGGATTGACAGCCTTTACATAGACGGTGTGGCTGCCCGCTTCTGTAAAGACAGGCACTGTCTCACTAAAGTTCTGATTATCCACGGAGTAAAGAATCGTGGAGCCTTCCTTCAGTGCGGTTACTTCTCTCAGTCCATGTGTCTTTCCATCATACGTTACGGTTTCTCCGGTTACATTAACGGTATTCGTATTTAATGCAATGATATCCAGCTTACCGTTCTTCACCTCTACCTTATAGTTGGAATTATCACTGTAGCTTGCAGTCAGTGTAATGTCAGCGCCAACCGCCTCTTTGTTCTTATCCGCGTCAAGTCTGTGGTAAACTACAGTCCCTAAATCTCCGTCGGATATCAATCCCTGAATCTGGCCCGTAAATAATGGGTCAATGTCACTATAAGATTTCGATTTGTTATCTACAACAATGGTTGCCGGCCTTGCTGTTATGCGAATCGTTACATCTTCAGCCGTTAAGTCCTCATAACCGGTTTTCGTCGCCTTCACAGATACCGTTACGGTTCCATCTGCTACATTGGTAACGCTTGGTGCTTCGGTACTCCATTCACCGTTTCCAGCCTTATAATAAATCGTGTAACCAGGTGCATGCTCAAGCTTAGCGGCTGCCTCGTGGGCGGCTCCGTCATAGTTCCAGCTTCCTCCTGCTGCTGTCAGCACTGCGTCTTCAAGGAACGCGGTCTTAATGGCAAAGTCTCCCTTCACTACGGTTACAATGTAGTTGCTGTTTGACTCATAATCTGCTGTCAGTACCTTCGGATAGGTTCCTACTGCCTCTTCTGTGTTGGTTCTTCTGTAGGTAATGGTTCCCAGATCTCCGGACGCCACAAGGTTTGCTGCCTTTCCAGTAAATTCCGGATCCTGCTCATCAAAATACTTCTCCGCATGATCCACTGTGATGACTGCTTCCCTTGGTGTAATCTTAAGGGTTACATCCTCTGTCGTTAAATCTGCATAGCCGATTCTCACAGCCTTCACGGATACAGTTACGGTTCCTTCCAGTACATTGGTGACGCTCGGGGCCTCTGTGGTCCACTCGCCATTGCCTGCTTTGTAGTATACTGTGTAGCCGTCTGCGTTCGTTACATTTCCGGAGGCCGCGTGGGCTGCTCCGTCATAGATCCAGCTTCCGCCGGCTGCTTCCAGCTTTGCATCTTTTATGGATGCGGTCTTGATTTCGAAGTCTCCATTTACCACATTTACAATATAGTTGCCGTTTGCCGTGTAGTCCGCAGTCAGTACTTCCGGATAGTTTCCTACCGCTTCGTCTGCGTTTGTTCTTCTGTAGGTTACGGTTCCGAGATCCCCTGCTTTTACCAGGTTCTCTTCTGTTCCCGTAAATGCCGGGTCAGATTCATCGAAGAACTTCTCCGCGTCATGTACCCGGATCGTTGCGGTTCTGGCTGTGATCTGGATTGTTGTCTCATTGGATACCAGGGTCTCATAACCTTCACGGGTACCTCTTGCGATCACAGTTACGGTTCCATCTGCTACATTGGTGACTCCCGGTACAGTCTCAGACCAGGTATTTCCTCCATCCGTACTGTATTCGATCTTATACTTCTTCAGTGCTGCCAGAACGGAATCGATGACATCCAGTTTTACTCTGTGCTCATCTCCGTCATATACCCAGCTTCCTCCGACAATCTTAAGATCTGCCTCCGGGTCCGTCGCTTCTTTAATCTTAAAGTCGCCGCGTTTTACGGTTACTTCGTAGTTTGTGTTGTCTGTGTAAACTGCATCCAGTACATTCTCATACGTTCCCACACCTGCTGCGTCATTGGTTCTCACATAGGTTATCGTTCCGAGATCGCTGTCTGCAACCAGTTTTGTTACGGTTCCGGTAAATACCGGATCTGCCTCGTTAAAGAACTTCTCCGCATTGTTTACCGTGATCGTTGCCGGCTTCTTTGTGATCTGAATGGTTACGTCTTCAGCCGTTAAATCTGTATATCCCGTCTTCGTTGCCTTGACGGATACGGTTACGATTCCTTCTGCCACGTTGGTGACGCTCGGTGCTGTAGTGGTCCATTCGCCGTCTCCAGCCTTGTAATATACAGTATAGCCGTCTGCGTTCTTAAGAGATGCGGTCGCCGCATGTGCCGCTCCATCGTATACCCAGCTTCCGCCGTCTGCCGTCATTTTGGCATCCTTCATGGTCGCTGTCTTGATTTCAAACGTTCCCTTATGCTCGGTTACATTGTAGTTCTCATTTTTAATATAGGCTGCGGCCAGTACTTCCGGATAAATGCCGACTGCCTCGTCATTGTTTGTTCTGATGTAGGTCAGCCCTGTTAAATCGCCTTCCTTTACAAGTCCTGTCACGGTTCCTGTAAACTTCGGATCTGCTTCATCATAAAACTTCTCTGCATCGTCTACGACAATGGCTGCATCTTTCGGAATGATCTCCAGAGCAACCGCGTCAGTCGTCAGTTCTTCATAACCCGTTCTTGTCGCCTTTACGGATACTGTCACGGTTCCGTCCAGTACATTGGTTACACTCGGGGCCTCTGTGGTCCACTCGCCGTCTCCGACTTTGTAGTATACAGTGTAGCCGTCTGCGTTCTCAACTCTTCCGGCTGCTGCATGGGCCTCGCCATCGTAGATCCAGCTTCCGCCGGCCGCGGTTAATTTCGCACCTGCGATAGAAGCAGTTTTTATCGTAAAATCTGCATTTACTACGGTTACTTTATAGTTGTCGTTGGCGGTATAATCTGCCGTCAATACCTCTTCATAGGTTCCTACTTCCTCGTCATCGTTGGTTCTGCGGTAAGTAACCGTTCCCAGATCTCCCGCCTTTACCAGATTAGTCTCTGTTCCTGTAAATGACGGATCATTTTCGTCGTAGAATTTTTCTGCATCATTTACAGTGATAGTCGCGTCTCTTGGTGTAATGACGAGTTTGACATCTTCTGTCACAAGATCCACGTAGCCGGTTCTCGTTGCTTTCACAGATACTGTCAATTCGCCTTCGGATACATTGGTGACACCTGGTATATCCGTCGTCCATTCACCATCCCCTACACGATAATAGATGGTGTAGTTATCCGCATTTGTAAGTTCTGCGTTGGCGTAATGCGTTTTTCCATCATACGTCCAGCTTCCGCCGGCTGCACTTAGAGAAGCACCTTCCAAAGTCGCTGTCTTGATTTCAAAATCGCCTTTTTTAATGGTCACTTCATAGTTACCATTTGAAGTATAGTTTGCTGTCAGTACTTCGTTGTATATACCAACTGCTTCTTCCGTATTCTCTCTGGTATACGTTACCGTTCCAAGGTCTTCCTGGTTTACTAACGCTGACACGGTTCCTTCGAATTTTGGATCCGGCTCATCAAAGAACTTCTCTGCATTCTTTACCTGGATGATGACTTCCTTCGGCAGTATTTTGAGCGTTACATCCTCTGCCTCCAGGGCTTCGTATCCATGGCGTTCTGCTTTAACCGATACGGTTACAAGCCCATCTGCTACGTTTGTCACACTCGGTGCTTCTGTAGTCCATTCGCCGTTTCCGGTCTTATAATAGATTGTATAGCCGGGTGCATTTTCCAATGCAGCTGTGGCGGCATGTGCATTTCCATCATAAGTCCACTCTCCGCCAACTGCTGTCAGCACTGCGCCTTCGAGTGATGCGCTCTTAATTTCGAAATTGCCCTTTTCTATCTCTACTGTATAGTTCTCGTTTGAAGTATAGTTTGCAGTTAATACGTCCTGATATACGCCTACTTCTTCATCGTTATTGGTTCTGCTGTAAATTACGTTTCCAAGATCTCCCGCTTTTACAAGTCCGTTTATCTTTCCTGTAAATGCCGGGTCTTTTTCGTCGTAGAATTTTTCTGCATTGTCAACAACAATCGTTACCGGCGCCGGAGTAATTGAAATCGCAGCTTCATTCGATTTCAGCGGTTCATATCCTTCACGAGTACCTCTTGCAATAACGGTAAGCGTTCCGTCGGATACATTGGTCACTCCCGGTACATTTTTAGACCAGGTCTGGCCTCCGTCCGTACTGTATTCAATCGTATATCTCTTCAGTGCAGCCAGTGCAGAATCTATGACATTCAGCTTTACTTTATGCTCTTTTCCGTCATACGGCCAGCTGCCTCCGGCGATCTTTAAGTCCGCCTCAGGATCCTTTGCCGGATTAATTTTGAAATCACCTGGTTTTACAGTTATCTTATAATTGGTGTTTTCTTTGTATTCTGGAATCAGGACTTTATTATACGTTCCCACGCTCTCGGTATCATTCGATCGTTTATAAGTAACCGTTCCAAGATCTGTACTATTAACAAGTCCCTGTACAGTTCCCTCAAAGGTTGGATCGCTTTCCCCAAAGGTCTTTTCTGCATTTTTTACTGTAATTGTCGCTGGCTTCGGTGTTATCTGCAGCGTGACATTCTCAGTCTCCAGGTCTACATAGCCATGTTTCGTTGCTTTTACAGATACCGTTACAATACCTTCTGATACCTCTGTTACACTCGGCGGATTTACTGTCCAGTCACCGTCATTCACTTTGTAATATACGGTATAGCCATCCGCCTTATTAAGAGTTGCTGCTGCGTAATGTGCATTTCCATCGTATTCCCAGCTGCCGCCCTTAGCCGATAAAGACGCTCCCGGCATCGTAGCTACCTTGATTTCAAAGTCGCCTCTGTGCTCTGATACAGTATAGTTTTTATTTGCTTTATACTCTGCAGCGAGTACTTCCTTGTAAACATCGACTTCCTCAGCCTCATTTGTTCTCACAAATGATACGGTACCAAGGTCTGTTTCGTTTACGAGACCTTCTACTTTACCGGTGAACTTCGGGTCCAGGGAACCATAGGCCTTTGAACTGTTATCTACCGTAATTGTCACTTCTTTTGGTTTAATTGTCAAAGTTCCCGGTTCTTTTGTAATCGTGTATTCATGTGTTACATCGACACCCGATTCATTTACAACTTTTACACTACCTGTAATGGTGATTGGATAGCCATCTTCCTGAACATCACGTCCGGAACCACTGGCTTTTATGTTGGTAATTCTGTGACCTGCTTTTAAACCAGTCGATTCATATCCTGTTTCCGATGCATACTGCATTTCACCATTATAAACTTTTTCTGTATCGGCTGCTTTGATGGTCAGCGCCTGTTTTTTCTGCCACTGTGCGTATACAGTAATGTTATCTGTAACGATCGTGTTGGAAGTGAACGCGCTGCCTGAACCATCCATTGCTGTATTCCAGCCAAGGAAATTGTGATCCTCTCTTGCTGCGGTTGCTATCTGGCCGCCTAAAGCGGTATCCTTAGGCACGGTCACGCTGCTAACGCTTGGCGTGCCTCCGTTGCCGTGAAAGGTTACTGTGACATCTTTGATTTCCTGATAGCCATAGTACAGATTAACAGCCTTCTTGGCAGGGCTCAGCTCTACATTTGCAGGATTCGCACTTCCATCCTTTGATGCACTTGCCGCTACATACTGATATTTGATACCATTGTACTCAATGGTCGATGGTGCATTCACGGTATAGCTGCCAAACTCCTGAGGTGCATCCCCATAAAGTTTGGTTCCCAGCTGCTGGCGGCGCTCGAAATCAATCGCTTCGCCGGTTCCGTTGATTGTAATACCGTCTTCATTAACCAGGTAATAGTTTAATGTGATGGTACCCACATCTCCAACTGCCAGGTTGGGGCTCGGAATATCCTGAGTCTGGGACTGTTCATTTGGATCCGTGTAATCTACTTTTGCTTCTTTGTTGGTATCCGGTGCAGTGCCGCCTGGTACCGAATCCTTTACTTTAATATAGATAGTAAGGGTTTCCTTATTGGCGGAAATATTACCGAAATCCCATGTAACTGTCTTATTATCGGAACTCCTGTTTACGGTGCCTGTGCTTGCTTCATACCACATGCCATTGTTGTAGTCCGTTGCAATCTCAAACGCCTCTGTGTTGATGACATCTGTAATTGTCGCTTCTGTTCCGGCGATTTTGATGGAGCTGGCGATGGCGTCGTAGATGCCTACCAGATCGCTTGTTTTTTCGATATTGATAGCATAGGTTGATTTAGGGGAAGAGGCTAACGGAACGATAAAATTGTTAAATTTTTTATCTCCAATATTTAAACCGATTGAATAAATAGTAACGCCCTGCTCCCGTAAGTCAGCCGCATCTTTTTGTCCTGTATGATAATCTGACCAATCATAATCACGAGGTTCACCATCACTCATAAATACGATATATACAGGACGAGAAGTATCTGTTCGTCCATCTATAATTTTTTTTGCTGCTTGGAAGGCATAATCATAATTTGTACCTCCTGAAGCACTCATTTGATTGTCTATAACATAAGTTTTAAAATAATCTGTCGCAGAATAGGTTACAGGTTTTTTCTTTCCAACCTTAATTGTCTCATCTGCTTTTAAAAATGTTTCTGTCGAATTATTGATACCTGGATAAGCTATTGCACTACTATCAAAATCAACGATAGCAATTCGATTGTCAGATGGAACACCATCAACTGATTCATATAAATTATCTACGAATCCTTTTGCTCCACTTTTAGCTGTCGACCATTTTGTTCCTGACATACTACCAGAACTATCGACAATTAAAATAACATCACTACCCTGGCGGACCGGATTTCCATAAATGGTAAAATTAATTTTGGCCAAACCATTTACTTCATCCACCCATTCTGCTGTTTTGGTAGGAAATACTTTACCAGGTGTCGTATTATCATCAGCAAGTCTCGAACGATAATAATTTCTTGGAACAGCATTCAGAATTTGTACGTCTTCTTCTTCCCTTTCCACCGGTATCTCATCATAAAATAACTCAACTTTATTTTCCGCCTCAGCACTGATTGTTATCTGCTCTGGCATACTGCCTAAGTAGGTAAGAGACTCTTTATCCCAGGCATAATCCGCCGGATTAATCACATCCCCTTCCTTCAGACCTCTAATCACTTCATCCTCTGATATATCTTTATCATTATAAAATGCATTATGATGAATCGTAAGAGTTAATCCTTCTGCTACTTCAACAGATATCCCCATTTTATCAAGGGTCGTTACATATGCTTTCGCATAACTTTCTTCATTGAGTAATACATGGCCATAGGTCTTGCCTTCGATTTTCTCTGAAGGTTTATTCTCTTCATGATCGGCATGATCACCTTTATCCGCATTACTTCCTGTGCTTACTGAAACCGGATTATCGGCAGGCGTATTTGCTTCTGTATCCTCTTTCGGACTATCTGCTTTCGGAACCTCTTCATCTACAATTGATACGTCTGACTCTTCTGAAGTCGGCTCAATTGCAGTTGTCAATACGTAGGTGTTGTTTCTTATTATAGATACGGTTTCATTTCCTGTATCTGCCGCCTCTGGTTCCTGTGCCGGTGCTTCTGGTTCCGGTGCGGGAGCTTCTGTATCTGGTTCCTGCACTTCCGGTGCCTGTGTTGCCGCATCAGTTTCCGGTGCCTGTGTCTCTGGCTCCTGCACTGGGGCCTGTGTTTCCGGTTCCTGTACCGGGGCCTGCGTTGGCTTTTCGGTTTCTGCCTGCGTAGGAGCCTCTGTCTTTGGCTCTTCTGCCGGTGCTGTTGTTTCCGGTTCCTGCGTAGGTACCTCCGACTCCGGTTCCTGCATCGATTCTTCCGGTACCTGTGCCGGTGCCTCAGTCTCCGGCTCCTTCGTCTCTTCTACACTTCCGGTTTCCCCACTGGGTACAGTGGATTCTTCCGGGGTTTGTGCCGGCTTATCGCCTTCTATTGCATTTCCATTCTCATCGAGTACCGGCTTTTCGGTTTCTGCCAAAGAAGAATTTCCTTTAACCGTAACCTTATCCGTTACATAATCATCAATTCTGGAACGAAATGCAATTTTGGATTCAGAGTCATTGATATAAAGGAAAATAATTTCTTCCTCACCAGTTATCTGATATCCTTCTGTTTCACCTTTTACTCGGATAAACATCCGGAGATTCGCTCCGTCTGCGTTTTCCTCTTCGTCCAGGTCATAAGAAGGGGCGATTTCATATACCGTGCCATTTGTAAATAGCTTCTGATACTCTTTCGCGGTACTTCCTGTCTCCTCGATTCCGAGATCCTCGTAAGTAAAGGTACTGCCATTATCAATAGCAGCCTGAGCGGATTCCACTATATCTTCTCCGCTCATGACAAAGGTAGCTTTTTCTGTTTCCAGTGCATTTGATACATCTGCCAATGACACCGTGTTCACGGAGGTCATGGTCAGAACAAATGCCAGGAACGCGGCAAGCCCTCGTCTGAACTTTTTTCTAAGTCCTTTCATACTTTCTCTCCTTCCTTACCCTTCCATCCGGGCTTTTTCTCTATTATTAGTTGTTGTAAATCTATCTTCAAACTCACTCTCTTCCTTAACGCTTTCCAATGCTGAAGCTATCAACATGATCATCTCCAAAAAGCTTCTGAAAGCCTGTTTCTCACCGGTTTCACGCCAGTAAATTACTCCCTGCCAGGTTGAGTGTTCCCTGAACAGGATCTTGATCAGAAAGGTCGCTTCCTTCCCGCCTAAACGATAGGAATCCCAGGTTTCCTCTGAAATAATTTTTCCTTCCAGAGATTTTCCGGAATCGTTTTCTCCAACGCCTGCTTCAAACAGACGTACCATAGCATCAGCCAGACCCATGATTCCTTTAAATCGCTCCAGATGATTGATAAAAGCGTTTTGTACTCTTCCTGTCACCAATCCCTTTTCGCAGGAATTAATCGCAATCTGGCAGATTTTTGTGACCCTCGTTCCTCTCTCCTCCGATTGACCGGTAAAGATTCGATCAATCATCTGAAGCATCTGCAAAAGACTTTCAAAGCTTTCTGTCTGTTCACCTTCCAGCCAGGTAATATCTCCCTGCCAACTGGCGTTATAGCGAAATTTCACATAAATCTGAAACGTCGCCAGTCTGCCATTCTGATACCGGTTGCATTCCCGTATTACCGGTTCCGGATACTCTATTCCTGTAAATCGCCTCAGTTCCATAGCCTGTTTGGGACATGACATGCTGTCAAAAATACGATTCATTTGAATTATCATTTCAAGGAAATTATCATATCGGATTCCCGGAGTTTTTCCCGCATGATAGATAACTCCCTTCATACATCGATCTTCATATTTATCTACAGAAATGGTAAAATAACGATATGAATTATGAATCATGCTCATTTTTGCTATCGACAATTTATTCACCTTCCTATAATTTATTTTATTATACAGTTATTTGGATTTTTTAAATTTGTTTTATTTCTATATCTTACGAAAACATTAATTATAAGAGCATTATACAGTGCCATGGTCACAAAACGGTTACATTTCAAGATTTTTCCATAATTTATTTTTGTTTTTTTGCTTTTTTTAATGCCAGGTTGGCTGTTTTAAAACTCATAAAATAAATTATATGTACTATTTTTTACTTTCCTCTATTTTTTTAGTATTCATATCATACAAGTAGACTTTAGTCTATACAATATTGTCTTTATTTTTAATCTGTATCTTCTATTTAACCCCTATATTTTAATTTTTTTACTGTTTACTGCGCCCTATTTTGTGTTATTTATCGTAATTTTCATGATTTTTTGTTACATAAGCGAAAATAAGGTCATAAATTAACTTCACGAAAAAATTTAGGCAGATATAACTTTGCCTAAAAGAAACTATAACGAAATACTTAAGATGGAGGAAATCAGAGACTTAGTTATAGCGTTAAATTATAGAAATCTATTTATTTTTATAGAATATTTGACCTTTTAAAAAGATTTTCGACATGAAAAGGCGAAGACCTGACAGATTATTACTTCTGCCAGGCCTTCGCCTTTTTAATCATTTTTATTGTAAAACTTTATTTCTCTTCTTCCCTCTTCTTGCTGCTCAGCACGGTAATCTCTGCACGCCATAGACTGCATGAAAGGGTCTAAGTGTTTCACGGTATTCTTTTACATTGTTACAATAAAATTTACTTGTAGTCACTAAATCAATTTAATATTCATAATAGACGGTCTGCCCAGCCTTTTCCTGCCCATTAAGGACTAATTTATCCGGCTGATCCTTCATCACCCTATATCCATAAAAGCGAACATTTGGATTAACTATATTAAAAACTTCTCTAATATATTCCTGCCCTTCAAATGAAAAGAGCCTCTGCTTTTCTCAAAACAGAGTCTCTTCCTATTATAATTATACTATTTATAAAAATGCCACAATTCCGTCACAACCGATCCTACTCATCAATACTGTAGTTCGGAGCCTCTTTCGTAATATGAATATCATGCGGGTGGCTTTCCTTCAGGGATGCTGCGGTAATCTTTACAAATTTAGCTGTTTCCTGAAGTGTCTTAATATCAGAAGCACCACAATAGCCCATTCCTGCTCTGAGTCCGCCCAGCATCTGGAATACGGTATCTTCGACGAGACCTTTGTATGCAACACGGCCTTCCACGCCTTCCGGAACCAGTTTTTTGGCATCAGACTGGAAGTAACGGTCCTTGCTTCCGTTTTCCATGGCTGCAATAGAACCCATGCCACGATATACCTTATACTTTCTTCCCTGATACAGCTCAAATGTTCCCGGGCTCTCATCGCATCCGGCAAACATACTTCCCATCATGCAGACATTACCGCCCGCTGCGATGGCCTTTGTTAAATCTCCGGAATACTTGATACCACCATCTGCAATAACTGGAATTCCATATTCTTTTGCTACCGCATAGCAATCCATAACTGCTGTAATCTGCGGCACACCGATACCAGCAACCACACGGGTTGTACAGATAGAACCAGGTCCGATACCGACCTTAATCGCATCTGCACCGGCTTCAATCAGGGCCTTTGCCGCGTCTCCGGTCGCTATGTTTCCAGCGATAACCGGAAGATCCGGGTATGCTTCCTTAATCATGCGTACACAGTTTAAAACGTTGGCAGAATGGCCATGAGCGGAATCCAGGACAATCACATCGACCTTGGAAGCGACCAAAGCGGCCACACGATCCAGAACATTAGCAGTAATTCCGATGGCAGCACCACACAGAAGTCTTCCCTGGCTGTCTTTTGCAGATAACGGATATTTGATCTGCTTTTCAATATCCTTAATTGTAATGAGTCCCTTTAAATTAAAATCATCATCAACAATCGGAAGCTTTTCCACTCTCGCCTTGGCAAGAATCTTCTTCGCTTCTGTCATGGTAATGCCTTCCTTCGCCGTCACCAGGTTTTTGGAAGTCATACACTCTTTAATTTTGCGGGAAAAATCTTCCTCAAATTTTAAATCACGGTTGGTAATGATACCAACCAGCTTTTTGCCTTCTGTAATCGGCACACCAGAAATACGGAACTTCGCCATCAGCTCGTCCGCATCCTTTAATGTATGTTCTGGGGAAAGATAAAATGGATCCGTAATGACGCCATTCTCCGACCTCTTTACCTTATCAACCTCATCTGCCTGCGCCTGAATCGACATGTTCTTGTGGATAATACCGATACCTCCCTGTCTTGCCATGGCAATTGCCATACGGTGCTCGGTAACCGTATCCATACCAGCACTCATCAGGGGAATGTTCAGCTTGATGGTTTTCGTGAGGCAGGTCGTCAAATCAACCTGATTGGGGATTACTTCTGAATAAGCTGGAACTAAAAGTACGTCGTCAAAAGTAATGCCGTCGCCAATAATTGTACCCATTAAATTTTCCTCTCTTTCTTGTCCTTTTTATTAATGTAACTAATATATTTTTGCTTGTTAGTTACATAGTTTAACAAATTTTGCGTCACTTGTCAACGGACAATTTCAATCTGTTTTCCGTGTGTGAAAGACATAATTTCCAGCGTATTTAATATATTCATCGCGGCTTATAAATTTACATTATTTGGGAGTTTGTGAGAAATACTTTATATTTCCTTTGTTCAGCCTTTTGCTTTTAATTTAAGCTGTATGTCATTTATGATCATATTTTTTGTGCGGCTTTATATTTTCTATGCTAATGCCAGACTCCCTGTATTTCACCCACGTTTACGTTTCTATCTGCCATGCTTTAAACATGTTTCCACAATATTTGTTTCCTATATAAGAAAAACTATATTCAGCTCATAAAAGCCAAGAAAAAGACAGGATAAATTCTTCCTGTCCAAATGCGCATAATCATCAAGCGGGCAATGCATAAGTATGTAGACAAATGCACTGCCCGCAATCAAAATTTATCGTTTAATGATGCCATTCCTCATTTGATACGGCTGACTAATTTCCGGAGGGAGCGCTGCCTGAACTAATCTTCTTCTGTTTCCAGATATAGAAAATAAGGACCAACAGGAATGAGAGACTTTGAGCAATTGTGATTCGCACAAACATCAATTCATCAGCACCTGTATAGGAGGTAACGTGTAAAATATTTACGATTGTATTATTGACAAAATGATCCCCCATAGCCATATAAAGTGAGCCGGTCAATCTTGTTATCATAGCCTCTTTAAAACCAACAAGACCGCTTGTGATTACCAACATGAAAATGTTAGCCACCATCCCTCCCATGCTGCTCATACCGTCATAATAACTGCGAATCGGGCCTATGACGTGCCACGCACCAAATAAAATGGAGCAAATAATTGCTGCTGCAATAAATTTGTATTTCTGTTGAAGAATTTTTTGAAAAAGCCCTCGATAGACGCCTTCCTCCATCAGTACATTAACGATGTTACCAACAATACAAATAAGGAAGAACAGGATACCGGTCTGATTTCCTATATTTTTATCCACAGCATAGCTGCTGACATAAAATTGAAGGGACTGGAAATTCCCCTGCGAAACTGCAATCAGGATTTCTGCCCCATATGCGGCCGCAAACACAGAAATACCAAACAGTAAACCGAATGCAAAATTTTTGAATATACCTTTACGTTTAAATCCAATAAACTCGAAATCAGTAGATAGAATTTTTATTGCAATCCAGAGAATTATGATGCCCGCAATCTTATGTATGATCGCTTCTCCCAATAAGGTCTGATCTGTACGAATCATAAAATATTCTATCATTCGAAAGATAAAACACAGTATGTAAATTGCGAGCACCGATAACAAGGGACTTCTTAGCTTTTTCATGTAGAGCTCCTTCTGCCGTTTGACTTGGATTTATTTGGCCGCCTCACCTGATTTTGAAACGATATGTTTCTTATACTTTATATGTTAATCTGGGGCCTGTCAAGCTGTCTTACTTACTCCTGGTTTGTATCTATGAAATTATAGGAAATGCTGTTAACACATTCGATCTATATTCCATCACCTTTATTTATATATCAGTAAATGTTAACACATAATAACATTTTATTATTTATGATTTGTATCTGATTTATTTAGAAATCTTTTGTTATTGTATATTGCTGGTCTTTATTTTATGCCTTTAAGATCCAAATTAAAAATAGAAGCTTATAATCAAAAATGCAGCCTATTTCGGCACATTTGCCGAAGTAAGCTGCATTCATTTATTTACTGTTTTCTTTTCTAATTATAGTAAGCTCTGTTGTATAACTGATATTCTCTTCATAATCTACCAATTTCTCGTATCTTATGATATAGATCACATATTTACTGCTCTTTTCAGCTTCTTTACATCATCTTCCAGTATGCTGACTCGAATTCTTGTCATTTCGATACTTCCCGCTACTCTTATCGCCTCATCCAGTTTTCTGTTCAGAATGAAATGTGATTCTGCAATAAGAGCAATACTCGGGCGGATTTCATTTTCAATGGTAAAACGAATCCCCTTCACATTTTCATTTAACTGTTCCATCTTAGCATCAATTCTGCCTTCCATGGTGTTCATATCATTTCTCAGGTCTATGATATCAGTCTTTACCACGGTCATATCACTCTTTAATTCCACGATATCACTCTTTACCACAGCCATATCGCTCTTTAATTCCACAATATCACTCTTTACCACAGTCATATCGCTCTTTAATTCTACAATATCACTCTTTACCACAGCCATATCGCTCTTTAATTCTACGATATCGCTCTTTACCACAGCCATATCGCTCTTTAATTCTACGATATCGCCCTTTACCTCAGTCATATCGCTCTTTAATTCTACGATATCGCTCTTTACCACAGCCATATCGCTCTTTAATTCTACGATATCGCCCTTTACCTCAGTCATATCGCTCTTTAATTCTACGATATCGCTCTTTACCACAGCCATATCGCTCTTT
>ERZ826764.2941-NODE-2941-length-14890-cov-2.973239_pt1 | contig 14890 bp, 14 predicted proteins | sample MGYA00519870_ERZ826764 | MGnify/ENA primary metagenome ERZ826764 (study PRJEB31778, sample SAMEA3449239) | human gut metagenome | biome: human gut; feature: human-associated habitat; material: faeces | place: United Kingdom | collected 2010/2012 ...
AGCCGGAATATTCATTTTAAATAAACCGAGTTTTTTTATTATATTTATATCCCAGTAAAGCACCTATTATCCCACCAACAATATGTGCCATGTTAGATATATCATTTTGTTCCACCATTCCTTCATATATCTGCTGACCAATAAATATTCCCACTACCAAAATAAAACTTAATGGAATTTCCCCCTCAGAAAAATTTGTAAATGATGCCAAGACTATAAATGCAAATACAACACCACTTGCACCACACAAACCTACATTCCAAAAGAACATATAATTTATTATTCCCGTCACAAAAGCTGTTACAATTATTACCCAAAATATACTTTTAGATCCGTACTTTTCTTCAAGCATAGGTCCTAGTAACAATAGATATGAGGCATTAGCTATAAAATGTGTCCATCCATCATGTCCTAAAACGTGTGTAAAAAAATGTAAATATGTTAATGGTTGCAACAACGACGAATGATGGGTCATAAATAGACTCTGTGTTATCCGTCCTTTGGTAATTATTCCAAGCAACGTCACAACCATGCACAACAAAACATAACTTAACACAATGGGGGCATTATATGATATTTTAATTCTATGTTTCATATATTTATCTCCAACATTATTAAATCATCTGTGTTTACTTGTCTCCAACATTGTTTGTTTCAATTCTTCTTCAATTCTAACAAGTTCTCCCTGTGCCTTTTCTCTTTTTGCAGTTCCTTGTTCGTGTATTTTTATGACATCGTTTATGGTTGCTATCAAATCCCTATTGCATTGTCGGAGTGTTTCTATGTCAACAATCGGTCTCTCTGCTTGTTTAGCCGTTTCAACAGTAGCCATTTTAAGCGTCTCAGAATTTTTTCGCAATAGTTCATTTGTTTTATCAGCAAGAGTAGATTGTGCCTCTAATGCTCTTCTAGTATGCTCAATTCCCAAAGAAAGAACCAGTTGATTTCTCCACAAAGGAATTGTGTTTGCAAGTGAAGATTGTAATTTATCTAACATTTCTCTATCATTGTTTTGCAGCATCCTCACTTGTGGTGCAACCTGAATCGAAATTACTCGAGTTATTTCCAAATCACTTAATTTCTTCTCAAACCTGTGACACATATCTTCAAAATCACGATAGCACTGAACATCTTCCTGCATTCCCGTTTCATCAGCTTTTGATTTTAGTGCTTGTAATTTTCCAGTTTTAGCTAATTCCAGCGCCTTTTTCCCCGCAATGATATACATCGTCAATTCCTTGTAATATTGAATATTCAATTCATACATCTGCTGATAAACATCAATATCTTTCATCAATACACTTTGATGTCCTCTCAGATCCTTCTCTATCCTATTAACATTAGTTTCTGCCTTTGCGTAATTAGCACGTATCGAATCAATCCCTCTCTTTGCTTTTTGAAAAAGGCCAAGAACACCTTTCTTTTGCGGCTCAACTGTTGCATCAAGAGCAATCGTCAACTCTTTCAACGAATCTCCAATTTCACCTAAATCATAATTTTTCACCTTACTGAGAATTGAAGTTGAAAATTCTGAAATATGCTGTTGTGCTGTTTCCCCATATCGTACAATTTGTTCAACATCCTCAATATTAATTTCTCTTACATATTCCTCTACTCTTTCACGTTCCTCATCAGTAAGCATATTTTCATCAACAGCCCCAGCAGCATAATTTCCATTTTGAATTTTGGGTGTAGATGAAATTGACTGCATAACAGGTACAGACTGAATGTTTTTTCTTTCATCTATAGTCATTTCAAGTAACTCTTTATTTTTTTCTTCCATCTCATTTCCTCCTGTGTTTTTAGTATATTTTAATTTTAACTCAATTTTTTTGCAAGATTAATTCGAAATGTGTGCTCCTTATTTTCAAGTGATTCTAACTCTTTCAATGACGCACTTAATTTATTATCCAATGCTTTAAGCATCTCTTGGTTTATCCTACTATTACTTTCCCCCTTCTGAACCTTCACAAGTATATCACCTATTTTTTCTTGCGTTTTTATCATCTGATTGTTTTCTTCAACTCCCAAATATAAAGAAATTTGATTTCTCCAAAGTGGCAAAGTATTGGAAAGAATAGCAATAATCTTATCAATTAGATTTCTGTTATTCATACACATTAGCTGTAATTGTTTCCGACTTTGTTGGGAAACAATTCTCGTCGTCTCTAAATCTTGCATTTTTCTTTGTAACCGCATAGTCCACTCAACTAAATGATCATCCCTCGCATTTTGTACTTCAAGTAGAACATTTTTTCCCAAACATATATCCTGTTCCAAATTCTCAATACAATTTTTCAGGATTTGATCTTCTTGTTCTAATATCTTTGTATTTTTCAACAGATATGCCTCTTGTAATTGCAATTGTAACGCAACATTATCCATATACTCAAAAATTTTAATGTATTTGCTAGCAATTTTTTTTCTTCCATATTTATCAATAACTGGAATTTTCTGAATTAAGAAATCTTTTTTTTCATCAAATTTCTTTTCCAACTCGTTAATTATACTATCAAAATCCACTCTCAAATTATAATAATCATTTATCAATAATTTAGATATGTTATTAGTTACGTCTCGCAACTCCGATTGTGCCTCAGCCCCATATAAAGTAATTGAATCGTGATTTCCTATAACTAACTCCGCATTGTCCATCGACTTCTCCTTTCCTTACTATCGCTCTTGTTGCATCATAATTTCTAAGGCAGCAATTTCCCCTGCTATATCAATTTCTTTTTCCTGGTAAAATTTATCCAAAGTTCTTTCAAACGCATCATTAATCGAGCCTAAAGTACGCTCAATTTCCTTTTTGGTTTTTATCAAATTTTTTCCTTTTATCTGTTTGCTATCTGCATCAATATATGCCTCTAATAACTTATCTGTTGTTGGCAAATAATAATTTAGGAAGAGGCCTAATTTTTCAAGCTGCTGCGGGTAAACATCAAGTTCATAAAAAATCATCTGAACCAAGCCATCCATTTTATCTAAAATGTGTGAAATATTTTTATCTTTTATTATGCTTTTACTTTCCTGAATTTTTTCGATATAATATTCTCCCTTTTTCATAACTTTTGCCATGTCATCTGTTCTTTCCAACATCCTTCTCCGCTCGTCCAGGATTCGTTTAAAATATCTGTCATATGTACTTTTCTTTTCTTGATATTTTTCAAATACCTGATCAGATACCATAAATACTTCCTGCTCCATCACAAAATGACCTTGCGGAATTAGTTTATCCTCTGTTGCTCTTTTTAAATCATTTATGACATTTTTTTCTAATTGTTTTGAAAATGCTGCCAAATCTGTCACTAATTCAATACTTTTAAAATGCAGAACTTTATAATACACTTCATATCTAGTATAAAATTTTTTCTTTGAATTCAAGCGAATATACCAAATTATATTTCCTACCAAAATAAGAGTAATTGCAACACTTCCAATCCCTGCATATATTCTAAAGCCAACAGACAAAAAGAATACGGACACTACCATTATCAAAAACAACGCATAGATTATAGACATTGAAATGCACGATAGCATTTGCACATGTAGCAGATTAATTTCTGGATGTTCAAAAACGTACTGCTCCCTTGTATCACCAACATCTTGTAACTCCATTAATTGATCATTTAATTCCGAATAGTTTCCAGCATCTATCCCATTGGAAACGATATTTGCCACTGTTCGTGCTTTTGTAATAGGATCATTTTTCCAACTATTCTCATTTAATTCCTGTTTATCCATAATCTTTCCCCTAATCTATTTGTTCTGTTTTTAACGGTTTATGTATCTCACCTACATCCATCTGCGTACCAACACTTGAAGCAGGAACCGCTATTGTTGGTACAAGCTGAGTAGTTGGTGTCCCTTTAGGAATCTGTATTTGCTCGTTAATATTAGGTAATTTAAAAGTCCCCTCAGAAGATAAAACCGGTGTTTTCACACTTGGAACCTGTGCTGCACTCGGTCCGCTAGCATGGCTACCATGTGTAGAACCAGATCCATGACTTCCGTGTGCTGATCCAGATCCATGACTTCCAGATATATGACTAGAGTGACTTTTATGCCCTCCATATGTAGAGCCAGATCCATGACTTCCGTGTGTAGAACCAGATCCATGACTTGAATGTGATGTTCCAGAAGTATGACTTTGATGGCTTACATGACTCTCATGATAACCACTTCCTGACGAGTGTGAACTATGAGATCTATGTGAACTATGAGATCTATGTGCAGCAAACGCATCAATAGACAACAAATTTCCTAATACGATCATCATTGTCCCTAACATCAAAAGCTTTTTTCCTGGAATATTTCCTTCCTCATCTTCAATCAAATTTTCAATACTCTTCCTAAACTCAGGAAACTTACTATTCATTTTAATCCTCTTTTCTTTCTACTTCACTATTATTTAATGTCCGGTATCTGAAACAAATTTATTTGCTCACTTTAATGCACCGCCCATTCTTCCACTTAGTTTTGTATACACCATTTTGATTAGTTACATATGTACATGTTCCATATGGCTTGCCGTTCTTAAATTTTCCCGTCAAGCTTTCTCCCTTTGATTTTGATGGATATGAATATGTTCCCTGACCATTCATTTGATCCTTATTCCATTTTCCATCATAATCTGCACCATTTTTCCACTTGTATTCCCCTCTTCCCGATTTAAATCCATTTTTCACATTTCCTTCATAGGTATCTCCATTTTTATATTGAATATGGGCCTCTCCATTTAATTTTCCATTCTTGACATCTCCCTCATAACTGGTCCCGTCTTTTAATGTCATATTCACAGAGACTGCCTTGCCGCCTTTTATGGTAAATACATACTTTCCAAATTTGTTTTTCAATTTATAATTTCCTGCAACGAACTTATTCTCTTCAAATTCTCCACTTACTTTAATTCCCTTTTGGTATGTATATGTTCCTTGCCCAGACATTTTGTCATTCTCCCATGCACCATCGTATTTGTCACCTGACTTCCATATATACACACCATCCCCCCCTTTTTTGCCATTCTTAAAATCACCAGTATATTGATCTCCACTCGTATATTCCATACAACCATTTCCATCAATACCACTATCCGCACATTTTCCCGAATACTTTGTTCCATCTTTGAATTGAATCAATGATGTTGCTATTTTTCCATTGTCATATTTAATTAAATATTTGCCCGTGTCATTGTCAAAATTGCATTCTCCCTGCCAAAATTTATTTTCCTTAAAAGTTCCTACATAAGATTCTTTTTGGGATGTCGTATATTTTCCCTGACCATTCATTTGATCATTTTTCCAATTTCCTTCATAGACAGTCCCATCATCCCATTTCATCGTCCCCTTTCCTTCTTTTTTTGAATTATGAAACTCTCCCTCATACGTTCCCTCAGATGGAGTTTGTAATTTTCCAATTCCCTCCATTTGATTGTCACGCCAATATCCAGTATACTTTGTTTTCGATTTAAATTTGAAATCTCCTTTTCCAAATAAATATCCAAAGTCCGTTTCTCCAGTATACTTTCCTGCGGTTGTTTTAATGTATCCGTGAATATTATATGAAAACTGTCTAATGACTCTGTTTTGAATATCATATTTTACTGCTATCTTCACGCAAAAGCAGGCCAATGCTAATTCCACCACAAGAAAAGCTATAATACTAATCAAATTATTTTTCTTATAATTAGCTACCGCTTTTCTATACTCACTTTCTGGATTTTGTATATCATCTGTTATCTTTTCCATGTGATCCCCTTTCTCACTTTGTCCAATTCTTCAATATGTTTATGTCATCTAAATCTTCTCCCAGCAAAACACCAAAAATACAATCTAATATTCCAGAATAAATTCTGCATCGATATCCTCTAGGAGATTTTTCAATGACATCCTTTTCTAGCGCATAATTTACAACAGGACATGTTCCGCAATATGGCTGATATACACAGTCTGTGCATGTTGGAATACTTTCCACAACGCTTGCCGCACATACTGTCCTACATATTCCATTACTTACCAAGTCGTTATAAGAATTGTCATATACATTTCCCAAACAAAATGTATCGTCTCCCATTTCATACAACATTCGCCCCTCATCGCAAGTAAAAACTTGTCCGTCGGAATAATACGCCAACTGACCAATCCCTGCTCCACATGGTGATCTCAAATCCATATAATTGACTGCTTCCCCAAAAATTTTGCTTAACAATAGAGATGCATGAATTTCCTTCATGTAATAACCTTCCCTATTAATTTGCAATATTCTTTTAAAAATATCCTTGTAAAAGTCTACAAATTGTTCCGGATCATATCCAATTGTATTCCAGCCTTTCGTAGCTTTTCCTAACGGTGTAAGAGGACGTATAAATATACTGTCAAATCCCATGCTTTTATATGTATCGACTATTTCCTTTGAATATTCAAAAGAATAATTCGATGTTGTTTGTATGGCACCTACATGCACATTATTCTTCCTTAATCTTTCAGCCGCCTGTAGCACTCTATCGTACGTTTCACCTCCACCCTTAAATGGTCGATTTATATTATGTAATATTTTCGAACCATCCAATGATGTAGATACACCAAAATGATACTGCACCAAAAACTCTATGATTTCATCTGTGAGAAGCGTAAGATTAGAAACAATATTATACTCAATAATATGATTCTCTTTCTTATCTTCTGCATATTCCACAATGTGCTTAATAATGTCAAAGTTCAGTAACGGCTCACCACCTTGAAATTCGAAATTCAGATATTTTGTTGGGGATTGCAATGCTATATCAACCGATCTTTCAGCAACTTCATAGTTCATGTATATGTCAGAACATTTCTCTCCATTGTTAGCCTGGCAATATACACATGACATATTACACTCTGTTGTTACAACAAAAATGTGCAATGATGTTGAAACATTCATATACTGTTTATATTCCCTTAACAAGTACCTGTTTTGTGATGTAAAATCAAGTTCAGAATCAGTATATATCATTTTATTAGCAATCAATTCTTTGCCAATATCACTTTCTGTATCAATCTGCTTCTGCAATAATTTTTTTAAGTCCATTTCGCTAATACACATGTACTTTCCAAAATCATTCGTCAGCAAAAATCTATCTTCCATCTTTTTGAAGTTAAAGTAATTTAGTTTCATATCTGCGTTACCAATTCATCTTTCTCCATGTTGTAAGTTCCTGCAAAAATCCCTCCACAAGCATCTCTCACCACACAGTTGTCACATTTACTATTGTATCTTATTTTGTCAGCGGATATACTTTTTTCGCACAGTGTCCAATATTGCGTTTTTACCGTACAAAGTGGAAAATTGAATAACCGTACGTCAATTCCATATTTAATCAAAAGCAATATACTCTGCTCTATTTTTTCGAATGACTCTCTATATGAAATCCATACACTTTCTCTATTTACATATGCATTTCCTGTCATTTCCATTGCCATAATACTGACATGAGCAATTTCTGCAAATTCATTGCAAATCAGTTTCGCCATGTCATAAAAATCATCTACATTCAGCTTATTAACGACTAAACGCAATTCTACTTTAATTTTTTTGTATAGCAATTTCTTCAAGCCAACTGTTGTTTGTGCAAAACTGCCCTCCGTTTGTGTTATTGCGTCATGAATAGCTTCCTTTGACCCATGCAACGGTATCCCTAAAATCGTGTTCTTCGGAATTGTTTTCTTTAAAAGCTCTACATATTTGGTTATCGAAAAAATTCTGCCATTTGTTAATATCATAAATTCTGTATAACAAAATTTTCGGCTTAAAAAAGCTATAAAGTCAAATATTGTCTCACCTATCATAAAGGGTTCACCGCCAGTAATTGTTAAATGCCTAGTGTCATCAGGAATATGTCTTGCAATTTCGATTAAATCCTCTGATGTCATTCTTTCACCCTTTTTTCTGGCGAATTCTGGCGATGGGCACATAATGCAGTTAGAATTACACTGTCCAGTCACAAAAAAGTAATTGTCTATAGAGCTATCATCATAACATCTATACAAAGTGCCATCACTCCAAAGATTACAAACATCATAGTCATTGCATAACGACAATTTTGCGTACTCCCTCTCAATAATCTCCAATTTTACATAAGCAGGATACAAAATCACTTTTCCATCCTCAATGCTCAAAAAATCCAATCCACTTTGTAATAAATCGTTTTTTGTGTTTTCATTTTTCGCAATCGATACAACCCTATTCCCTTGTTTATAATTATTTAGCCTTATCCTCATCTCAAAATTCTCCAAACCACATAATAACTTGCAAATCCTATCAATAAAAAAAATGCAAACGGAATTTTCCTTACAATTACTAATTGTTCAATTTTCCGATTTTTTACCCATCGTTTCACACTTTCCACCTCATCTTGTGTCAAACGACTTCTTAAATCCTCTGATGAGATTTGAGGCAGCCCCCTTACTCTTGAATTTTGTAACATCAATGATGATGCAACAGACAAAATCATCCCATCATGTAATTGTGAAATCTTAACCGTTTCATATAAACTTGTTTTTGCTGTCATTTGACAAAGCAATATCAAAATAATTAATATATAATTTCCAATTTCATATGAATACGGAACAATCCCAAAATACACTATCATAAGCACCAATAACAAGGCTGCAGTTCCCAACAAATACCACTTTTTGAATATCTTTTTATTGTTAACCATGTATGCTACAATTAACGAAATAACCCGATAAATCCAGTTATCAATTGCAACTCCATGAGTTGTAATAACCAAAAATATAATATTCAAAATTCCAATGTACACTAAAGTTGTCATAAAAGAACATACAAATTTTGTTATATATCCTGCTATATAAGCCCCTGTCATCTTGCTTTTACCTTTAATCAAATCCCTCACAGAAAGTATTATCAAATATATATATCCATATAAGATAGCTAACATCACAGCAATATACAAAGTCAAACCATTTCCGTTATAGGTTAAATAAAAATCTGCCGGATAAACAAGAGCTAGTACAAATAACAATTTTGCATCTCCTCCCGCAAATGAATGCGAGAAAAAAAGGTACAACGCAATTACTATAACAACTATAAGATTTGATATAAATTCCCAAGCCATGCCTCGTCCCACAGTGCCATAATATATGGTGTCCAACAACAATCCTATACAGGCAAAAATCACAATATGCTTATTATATACTTTTCCTTCATTGAAATCACTCTTAGCGGTCAAAAAAAATAGCCATCCAAAAGTAATTCCATAAAGCAATTCAAAAAACATCTTCATATTACAAATTTTCCATCCCTATTAAATAATTTTCAAATTCTTTAACAGTTAGTTTTTCATCATACATGCAATTATTAAAGCATAATATCATATATCCATTTTCATGACATTCTACCTCAATATCTACTAAATGTTTGTATACATTAATAGCTTTTTTTATATTCGTTTCTGTATATATATCATTTTTTATTTTTAACCTAATCATTTTCGGCATACCAATCTTTCAAAATACTGTTTTCATCAGGTTCCTGATCTGTAATCTGAATTGTATGCATACTTTCATCTTCCATAATTACACTTGTTGCTAATGCTCTTGCCAGCATCAATTCTCTAATGGATTTGGTTTGTTGGTAAATTTCATGTCTAACAGCTTGCGTCAACATTTCATTTACAAACTCATTTTCAGTTACCTTGTCACATTCTTGTTTAGATTCTATGGATACATAATAATATTCATTATCTGAATCCAAATGCAAATAAGCAACATCTGTAAAATTATATGCTGCCTTTATAAGAGACACTTTGGGATACAATGACTTGTTAAATTTCATTTTCTCTCCTTTATGCCAACAAGGAGACTCGTTCTCAACATTATGGTTCATATATTTTTCCTCCAATTTCTATGTATCTTTTATTATAACATTATAATAGTTCCTTTTCCATGTATTTTTGCGACATGATTGTGTTTCTTTGATATAATTCTAATTCTTATTCTTTCCACTTCCCCCTCATCTCCAGCCACATCCCCTTCTTCTGCAACACCTGTCCCTCCTCAATCTCTGGACGGATGATGGACTTGATCACATCTTCCTCCGCTCCAGCCTGCAGCAGTTCGCGGATCACTTTTCTTCTCGTCTCGCTCATCCACTCGGAAGCATAGATATCAAGAAGTGTGAGCTTATCAAAGTTTTCGACAAACCAGACTTTTCGTTCTTCCTCTTCCCGTTTTATTTCATAATTTACCGCAGACTGGATCATGCCGGCAGTGATTGTCTTTTCCACTTCTGCCCCTTTGACATCTTTTGGCGTGGAATGAATCTTCTTCTCCATCGCATCCAGACCCATCATCATAAAAGAAAAGGCATCCAGTTCATACAGCCGGATGTTTTCATTTTTCGATTGCTGCTTTTTGAGATATTCCAATGACTCTTCCCCGATAAAGTCACATTCTTCCATCTGCTGTTTCTGTTTTTCTTTCTGCACCGCCGGGACAAAAGCACCACATTTTCTTGCTTCCAGATATGCTTCGTGTTCCCACGGGAACCATTTCTTATCCCGAATCGGATTTTCCCCACGCACAAAAATAATACATTCATCATCCGGCAACAGGCGAAGCTCATACTCTAACATCAGCTCCCTGCCAAGCACATCGTAATTCTCACTGTAAGAACCGCTGGTTCCTTTGCTTTCTCCACTGGTTCGTTTGTCGATCGTCCATTTTCCAAGCAGCTTTGAGACATATTCATAGGTGCTTGCTTCGTTACCGCCCAGATAGATAAAAGTGTCGCAGTTTCCGACAATGCCTTCCCATGCTCCGTCCACAAAAAGCGTTTTTAGCTGTGCCAGGGACTGTAAGATTGGCACACAGTACACACCACGGCTTCTACAGGTGGCAAGGATCTTATCAAAGTTATTCGGCATCTTGATGTTCGCCATTTCATCCAGCCAGAATCCCACATCCATCGGCAGTTTTCCACCAAAGAATCTCGCCTGCCGGTACAGTTCTTGAAAAAGCAGCGTGTACACCATCCCCGGTACGAAGTTAAAGGTATCGTCATCATCCGGAATGATGATAAAAAGGTTGCTCTTTGTTTTCCCGTCTCCATCCATTCCCGTTCCAAACTCGTCCAGCGGGATGTCATTGGATGAAAAGATCTCCAAAAGTTCCTCATTATCAAAAGGCTGCATCCGGGCATTGACTGTCATAATGACGGAACGGATCGTTTCATCCGGACCGCCTCTATAACGCTGGTATGCTTTTACGGCCGGATGATCCGGCTTTTTCTTCGCCAGTTCTTTCATGCGTTCATCTAACTTTGGCGGCGTATCTTCATCCACGAACTGTGCCTCATCTAACAGATAAAGAATGGATTTCCAGTTTCTCTGCAGAAGCTCTGCCTTCCCTCTTTTCGGGTTATATACCCCTTTCGGACACTCCATCCATACATAGAGAAAAAGGCTTTCTAGGAACATCCTCTCTGCCTTTTCCCAGAAAGGATCCTGAGAAGAATTTTTGATATTTGCTGAGTTTGTATTCTGGATCAGATTCGTCACCAGCTTCGTGATATCGCTCTTACTGCGGATATACGGAAACGGATTGAAATGCATGCTTTTCTCCATTTCGCACAGGTTCAGCGTATATACTCTGGTATCCTTCTGTTTCGCCAGCCATGCTCCCTGCTCCTCCGCAAGGCTTCCCTTCGGATCCGTATAGATGTTGCAGTCGTGTAACGACATCAGATTTGGTGTCAGGAAGAACGCGGTCTTACCGGCACCACTGCCCCCAACAACCACGATGTTGTTATTGCGAAGAGTATCCGAGTCGTAGCGGAAACGCACATTTTGCGATAACACTTTGTTTTCCGGAGACAGACCGGACTTTGTTTCTTCTGTCCTTGCGGCATACTTTTCATTGAACGCCCGCACTTCGCCCCATTTGGCAGAACCAAACTCATTGCCGGGCATCCGGTTATGGTCGCTTTTACTGTATGCCTGAAAACTGCAGATCATCCACAGCAAACCTCCCACCAAAACCATACTGTAACTTTTGTCATTATAAACTTTCAGCGGATGCAGCAGACACCAGATGATCTGTTCTTTCAAGTTTGATATTTCCACATCCACAAGATACAATCCGCTCAGACTGTAAAACAAATAAAGCGTGGGCAGTAACAAAACCGCACACACTTTGAATAATAGGTGTAATCTTCTTTTTCTGTTATCATCGGCAACATGCGTTGCACGGGAGCGTTCTTTCTTTCGTTTCATATGAATCCCATATTCCTTTCTCAGCCCACAAAATTTGAGCCAAAACTATAAATTCGCCGTGTAAAAACGCTGATCATTTATTTCACACTGCTTTCCTATCGTTTCTTAAGATTTACATCCGGTTTGTGCCGCAATATCTCTTCCGGTACCGGCTGCCTCTCTCTCCCTCTGCTTCTCTGATACTTCAGACACTCTGCCGCAATGTCTTCATTCTTTTTGCTGTATTTTCGCAGTTCTTTTCCCTCCAAATCAATTTCCCGAACCTCAGAAGTTTCGCTTTGCTTCAGGTATGCCTGCAGCCGTTTTCCATCCTCCGAAATACTTACCGCTGTCTTATCCAAAGAAATACACCGGATAAAGTCTTTGGATTCCTGTGGCTCCTTTGGAAGATTGGCAATATAGAGATTCGGTGATTCTGCCACCATCTGTGTTTCCATGTCAAAGGTTACCGGGATGTATTCCGGACTTTGATAACGCTCTTTCATTTTTTCCAGAGACAATACTTTTCCCACTGTTTGCTCTGGAACCGGTTCAGGGACAGAAGATTTTTCTTTCATCTCCTGTCCCTGATTAAAAGAGGGAAAGATCGCTGCATACTCCGGTTTCAGTTTTTCGATCATTTTCACACGGTCATTTTCCACCGGGGCAAATGCTTTTTCCAATTTTGCAATATCCAGTTTCACTTTTTCTTTCTCATGAATATTCTGCCTTTGATCCAGTGCATATCCCCAGATGTCTCCCTCTCGTTTCAGGCAGGTGATCACAGTCTGTCCCTCATCCAAAAGAATACAGTCTGACTTTTTGATCCGTATGGCACTGGAAAGATTTTCTCCCAATCTGCCACGGGGAATACGAAACAGATAAGCATCCTTTTCTTCACGCAAAAGAAGGGATTCCACATTGATACTGATTGGAAGATACTCTTTATCCTGTATCCGTTGCTGAAGCTCCTCAAGCTGCTCCTCATGCATCCTGCCTTCATATCCTTTGGCAGCAAGTTCATCCAGATATTCCAGTCCTCCGGGACTTGCCATTCCCATATATTCGTCCAGATCGATCTCTTTCGCTTCTTCCCTGAATTTCTTTTTGTAGTATTCAATGACCATACGCACGCTCTCCACCTGCTCCGGATTGTATGCGATCTGTGTATAGCCGTCTCCCAGATTTAAGTCCGGCAGCTCCGCAAAAGTTACTTTCATCTTTTTCAAACGGTCATAAAAAGGGATCAGCTCTTTTTCCCCTTCCAAAGGAATATTCAAGATCGTATATCTTCCACCTGTCATTTTCTCCAGATCAGACAATTTCATGGTATTGTGTGTCCCCTCACTGGCATAATGAAGTTTCATCCGGTGCTGCATTGCTTTCACCTGTGCGATCTGCACCCCTTTTGCTGCTCCTTTCGCTGAAAAGCGGATAGCCTTTCCTAAACCGCCCAGCCCTCTTCCATACAATTCAATGATCTGCACTAAGGATTGTAATTCTTCACTCATCTGCGTTCCCTCCTGTTTTTCTTTGCTTTCTCGTGTGGTTCCTGTTCTTTCTCCATCATTTCATAAAATTCGATACACCGTCGTATCTCCATCACATCCTTTCGATTTTTCGCCATCTCAAGAACATCCTCTGCAGGCATCTTTGCCTCCACCGCTTTGCGAAGCTGCTCAATCTGTGCCGCCGACAATCCGGTGTCCCTGATAACATACTCCATCACTTCTTCATAACCCTGTTTTGACTGATTGTGAGCCAAATACTCTGCGAGGAGCATCTGCAGTCTCTCTGCCGGATTCTCCATTCTTTGAATTTCACCATTAGATTCCGGTTCTATCCCAAATAAAATGCAGAGCATTTTTTCATGCTTTGCAAGCAAATCCGATGTGTCTGCTATCAGATAACTGGCGATCTGTTTTTCCGTCAAGCCGTAGCTGGCACCAAGAAATACTAAAGTCCATTCGCCATCTGTTGCTGAAATACCGTGCTTTTTTATCAATGTCTTTATCAATGTCATTTGTTCTTCCGTCACCTTGTTTTATTCCTCCTTTGCTTCATCACTCGTATCAACTCTCTCTGTACCCTGTGTGCTTCTTTACGCTTTACATAAATACCGCATTTTCTGGTTTCATTCTTCATCTTTTGAAGCACTCCGACGCTCCGCTCATGCATATAAAGCGGTGTACCTGTCCGCCGGTACAATCTTCTTGCCTCCAGCACCTGACGCACCATTATTTTCTGGTACTCTGACATTTCACCATAGGGGATAAACTGATAGTTTCTGCTCATTGCCCAATCAAGGTTTTTATTTCTGCCTGTGGACAGTTCTTCTTTTCTTTCCTGTCTTTGCGATGTGATACGCCTGTCGATATCCACCGGCATATACCCCTCACTTAATCGGTAGCTGCGGATTGCTTTTCCTCTCCCCGGCGGTGTAAGGGCAAGGTAGACACCATGCTCTCTTGAAACTCCTTCCCACAACTGGTAATAGTGATCCTGCACCATTCTTCTCTTAAAATCTGCATAGGATCTGCTTTCGAGGATGCACTGGTCAATGTCCCGTTCCACCTGCTCTTTTCCGGTCCGTTTGCCATCCTTTTTTTCATAATCTGTTGAATAATCCAATTCCGGATCCTT
>ERZ826764.2953-NODE-2953-length-14849-cov-3.393741_pt1 | contig 14849 bp, 10 predicted proteins | sample MGYA00519870_ERZ826764 | MGnify/ENA primary metagenome ERZ826764 (study PRJEB31778, sample SAMEA3449239) | human gut metagenome | biome: human gut; feature: human-associated habitat; material: faeces | place: United Kingdom | collected 2010/2012 ...
CCGGGGCGCTGCTGGATCGGATGCAGGAGCTTTCCCTGGAGATCACGCCGGAGGATCCGGCGCAGGCATATGAGCTGCGGGCTGCGGCGGAGGTGACCACCTCCGGTTCCGGCGCCGTAGTATGGATGGCCGCAGGCGCCGCCGTGGTAGTGGTGGCCGCAGGCATGGTGATTTGGAGCAAGCGGAGGAAGATATGTACGAAGTAACGGAGAAAATTCTGCGGGAAGTGCGGAAGGTCATCGTCGGCAAGGACGATGTGGTGGAGAAGGTCTGGATCTCCATTCTGGCCCAGGGCCATGTGCTGCTGGAGGACGTGCCGGGGGTGGGTAAGACCACCATGGCGCTGGCCTTTTCCAAGGCGCTGGGGCTGGAAACCAAGCGTGTGCAGTTCACGCCGGACACCATGCCCTCGGATATCATCGGCTTTTCCCTGCCGGAACAGGGACGGATGGTGTATCAGCCCGGTGCGGTGATGACCAATCTGCTGCTGGCGGACGAGATCAACCGCACCTCCAGCAAGACTCAATCCGCCCTGCTGGAAGCAATGGAGGAATTGCAGGTCACTGTGGACGGCGTGACCCGGCCCCTGCCGAAGCCCTTTATTGTGCTGGCAACGGAAAACCCGGTGGGTTCTGCAGGTACGCAGATGCTGCCCGCATCCCAGCTGGACCGTTTTATGATCCAGCTGAGTATGGGCTATCCCAATCGGGCCAGCACGGCGGCGCTGCTGAAGGACCGCCATCATGTGGACCCGCTTTCTGCCTGCCAGACAGTGACTTCCCCTGCCGAGATGGAAAAACTCATTGCGGAGGTCAGCAATATCCATGTGGCAGACCGGATCTATGACTATATTGCGGAACTGGTGGATGTGACCCGTTCCAATGCCTATGTGACCTTGGGTGTCAGTCCCCGTGGCGCTCTGGCCGTGACCCGTGCGGCCAAGGCCAACGCCTACTTAGAGGGCCGGGACTATGTGATCCCCGACGATGTGTGCGCCGTGTTCCCGGATGTGTGCGTCCACCGTCTGATCCTCAACTCCAAGGCACGGCTTCAGGAATATACAGCGGCACTGATCCTGCAAAATGTACTTACCTCCGTCCAGAAGCCGGATATCCGGGAATTTTCCAGCAAATGAGAAAAACGATTTTAGGCAGTGCCCTGTGTTATTCTCTCCTGCTGCTGGCGTTGACGGCGCTGCTTCTTACAAGGGGCTCCTTTTGGGCACTGGCAGGGCTTTGCTTGCTGCTCCTGCTGCTCCTGACCTCCTGGGCGGTCAATTTCTATGTCCGCAGGCACCTGCAGGCAGACATTCTGACCCCGGCCACAACAGCGAAACGCACGGCAGCCAGCTGCCGGGTGCGTATCCGCAATTCGGCGCTGCTGCCCGTAATGCGCTACGGCTGCCAGATCTCTATCCGCAATGATCTTACCGAGGAAGAACAGACGGTGACGCTGACCGGCAGCATCGGAGCCAAGGGCGAAAGCAGTCAAACCATCCTGCTGCAAAGCCGGTATTGCGGCAGAGTGTATGTGCAGATCAGGCGGTTTACGCTGCTGGACTATTTGGGCCTGCTCCCCATGAAGGCCCCCGTGAAAGCGGATGCCCGACTAACCATCCTTCCGGACCTGTATCCTATGGATGCAGATATGACCGCCAGACCGGCCTATGCGGATGACGGCGCTTCCAATCGCCGGGGTGAGGACCGCAGCGAGGTGTATCAGCTCCGGGAGTACCGACCCGGCGACGACATCCGACAAATCCACTGGAAGCTGTCCTCCAAGTTAGATGAGCTGATTCTGAAAGAGGCCAGCCAGCCGGAGAGCCGTTCCCTTTTGGTATTCTGGGATAAGCGCACCGGCGGTAACCCCCAGCAGATGGACGCACTGGCGGAGGTCGTGTCCTCCGCAGGCATGGCACTGCTGCAAAGTGGTGTACCCTATACCCTGTGCTGGACGGACCGGGACGATCTGCAGGCTCAGGACATTTCAGAGGAAAACCAGCTTTTGCAGGCTATCCCGGCTTTGGTAAAGACCAGGGGCAGCGCTGAGTGCCGCCTGCCCAAAACTGACGGTTACAGCCGCATCCTCTATTTCGGCACAGCGCCGGAGGAGCAGCTGCTTACAGACGGACGGGTGCATTTCATCCTCTGTACCGAAGAACAGTATCCCGGTGCGACCACCTTTGCCCCGCAGAATTATTCCGAGGCCATGCAACGACTGGAGGTTTAGCCCATCATGCGAAAAAATGAAAATGGACTCCAGTGGACCGTCACCGAAACGGCACAGAAAAAGCTGCACTTTCCCTGGGGCGCTTGGGCGGCCTGCGCCGTGCTGACGGCGGGCTTCTGCTTGCTTTTGACGATTGCATTCCCGTCCGTTCCCTACCCATGGTGGGCCATGACGGCAGCTGCGATTCTGGTGCAGGCGGCACTGCTGATGGCGTACCAAACCAAAATCGGGAATTGGCTCGTTCCGGTGGGCATTGGCGTACTGCTTCTTCTGAGCCTGGCACTGCACAAATTTGTCCTACCCGGTTTTGGAACACTGGCAAATGATTTTCTGACCCTGCTGACCGGAAAGACCGGGAAGATCTATCTGGACTTTGCGGCAGCGGATGCCCGGTTTCTGCCTCTGGCGGTAACGGTTCTACTGCTGGCGCTATCGCTGCTTCTCAGCCGCAGCGCATGGGGCGGACGGTTACTGCTGGCCTTGCCGATTCTGCTGCCCTGCTATGCAGCCCTGTTGCTGGGCTTGTTTCCCATAGGCATCGGCGGTGGGCTGCTGATTATTGGCACGGTGCTGCTGATGGTGCAGCACACGGCAGAGGGAGAAGCCCTTGCAGGCGTTCCGGCGCAGCTGATCTTGCCGGTCCTGTGTGCAGCGCTGTGTCTGTTGATTGGCCTGTCCTGCCAAGACAAGCTGAATACAGACATAGTCGAGACGATGCAAACCCAGCTTCACCAGCGGCACTACGACAGCGATACCAATTCCATGCCGGAAGGAAACCTCAAGAACTTACCCGCCTGGAAGAAAAGCGACACCCCGGCGCTGGAAGTCACAATGGAGCAGCCGGAAAAGGTGTATCTGCGAGGGCAGATATACGACACCTACACCGGCACCGGCTGGAAGGCAGCCGACACCGAAGGAACCGCCCAATATGAGGACCTTTTTTATTGGCTCCATGAGGCGAATTTCTACGGCCAGAGCCAGATCGCTCTGGCGGATGGCTATACGGAGACAGCCACCCCCCTCTCCATGACCGTCAAGAATCTCTCCGCCTGTTCCGCCCACGGCTACTATCCCTATGCCGTCTATGGCAGTGAAACGCTGGCAGCGGACCGCATCGGGGACACGGACCTGCCCCCGGCAGAGAGCCTGTCTTATCTGAAGGGTAGCGTGCCGGACTGGTATCAGATCCAGCGGAACCTCTCCACCGCTCAGGGACGGGAAAGCATTGAGACCTATCTATCCAAGGAGCAGGCATATGCCGACTATCTGCGGGCCATCGACCTGCAGATGACCCAGGACAGCTGGGCCGTCCTCCAGCGGCAGCTGCAGCTGGACACCCAAGCCCGGACCATTGGCGACATCCGCACCATTATCTTTGATTATCTCCGGGAAAACATGACATACGATGAGACTGCCCGGACCATGAATGGCAGCGGTGACTTCCTGCAATATACGCTGGAGCGCAGCGGACACGGCTACAGCGTCCACTACGCCACGGCAGCGGTGCTGATGCTGCGCTACATGGGTGTTCCGGCCCGCTATGTGGAGGGGTATTACCTCTCGGCGGAGGATGCCGCCCGGTACAAGGCCGGTGAGGCCATCACCTTAACAGAGGAAAACGCCCACGCCTGGGCGGAATACTATGTCAGCGGTGTCGGCTTTGTGCCCTTCGAGGTGACCCCCGGCTACATAGACGATGAAGAGCTGTCCCTGGGCGGCGACAGTCCGGACGAAAACACCTACGAGAACAACACCCAGCAATTTGTGGAGGTGGAGCAGCCGGAGGAGATCAACGAGCACAAGCAGGACCGCTTTACCTTCTCGCTGGATGCCCACTACCTGCTGTTTCTTCCGCTGCTGCTGGTCTTGCTGCTGGCCGGATGTATTTTCCATCGCCGCAGGGTGTTTCGGAAGAAGCTGGCCGCCATCGACGCTGCAGACGACCGGGAGGCCATTTCCATGCGCTATGGCTACGCCGTTTACCTGCTGCGCCACAGCACGATCCGGCCCCCGGAAGGAGCGGCAGAAGCCGCAGAGCTGAATCAAAAGGCGCTGTTCAGTACCCAGGAGATGACTCCGGAACAGCGCAAAAAGATTGACTCGTTTGCCGTGCGTGTACTGGATGCCTGCAAGGACAGCTGGACACCGTGGGAGAGAATACGGTACCGGCTCTGGAACTGCCTGTACTGAGAAATTAAAGGAGGATGGAAAATGCACAAAAGAGTAATGGCTCTGCTTCTGAGTCTGGTGCTTCTGGTTTCTGCCATCATGCCGACCACGGCAATGGCCGCAGAGGACGAGGGCGGCAGCTTCGTGTTCGTTGCCATGAACGCCAACAGCACCATCGTGGAGCCGACCCGTATCCAGTATAAATCTGGACAAACCATTCAACAGGCGCTGGCTGATTCAGATATTGAATTTGTCGGCCTGGAGCAGGGATTCATTTATGAGATCAACGGCGTTTCCGCCAACTATCTGCTCTATTATGACAAAGGCGGCTACAAGCTGGACGCTCCGGCTTCTTCCATTAAGGCCCTTTGCTTCCACGTATCTTCGACGTATTCGGATGATGCCATCCAGCTGATCCTCCAGATGGCGGATTACCTGGACATGACCAACCATGTGCAGAATTATCCGGCAGCGGCCAATGCCTATGCAGCGGCGCTGAAGGGCCTGCGGACGGCGACTGCCGACTCGGCAGGGCCTCTGCTGCAAGCCCTGAAAGATGCCATTTCCGAATATGCGGCCCTTCTGGACGGCACCCAATACACCGTCTCCGCAGCGGCGACTCAGAACGGAGTCGCTGTGGCGGAACCGGTCATTACCCTGACGGATGCCTATGGCAACGTCACCACCGGCACCGGCAGCGCCAAGGTCATTGCCGGCGACTACAAGCTCAGCGTATCCGACGGCGGCCATAACCGCACGGACGGTACACTGACGGTCTCCGCTGATGCACAGGTCTCCGTGACCCTGCCCTACGGCGAGTGGTTCGGCAATATCCGGCTGCTGGATGCGGAGAAAGAACCCTATCGTTTCAAGCAAAATCAGGCGGACCATACGGCGCAGTATTGGATTGAGGACACAGGCAACGCCCTGAGCAGCGTGTATCTGAATGCGGCGATGGGCAATGTCCCGGATACCAAGACCACCAAGCTCCGCACCATCTATACCGGCACCAACGGCAAGGATATGTCCAATCTGGCCCGCAGCTGGAACAGCACGGCCACGTCGCTTACTTATCTGCTTGCCGCCGGTATGGAGGGCAAGACCTTCGCTCTGGAAGCCCAATATGCCGGTGCAGACGGATACACGCAGATCCAGTCCTACGATGTTACCGTGACCCGTGTCCCCACGCTGAAAACGCTGACTGCTACGGCGGAAGGGACCAAGCTGCCTCTGGATTTCGAGCCGACTGTACGGGAGTACAGCCTGACGACCGTTTCCTCCACGCTGGAGATTGCCGCTGAGCCTTTCGGGGAGGATTACACCGTCACCGGGACCGGGACGGTGCAGCTGACCGGAGACACGCAGGATCACACGGTTCAGGTCACGGCTCCCAACGGAGAGCAGAGTGCCTACACCCTTCACATTCAGAAGGTCGCTTCCGTGCCTGTGACGCTGACCGTTCCCTCCGGCACAACGGTGCAGGTTTTCAACGGAGCTGGCTCCGAGATCGCACCGGTGGATGGGACCTATCATCTGGTCCCCGGCGAAAGCTATACCTGCATCGCCACGAAGAATACCTGGTATCACACGCAGATCACCTTCACGGCTTCCAGTGGACTGAATGTGTCTGTCCCGGAGCCTGTCACCGCCGACTGGCTGACCGGTCTGGCCTTCTATAATGGCACCTACGCTTCCAGCCGGATCGCCTACGCCGCCGACAAGACCTTCTCTGCCGCCGACCACACCTACCACTATACGGTGTCCGACTGCAACAGTTCTGTTGCCATGCAGGCCACGGCAGAAGGGACCGTGACGGCTCTGTATCAGACCCAGAGCACCGTCCCGGAGACCCATGACCTTGCACAGACGGTAACGGTCACGACGCCTGTCAGCAAGACGGGACTTGCCCAGAATCTGACCTATGCCGTGGCCAAGGCAGGTTACGGCCAGACGGTGACAGTCCGCATTTCCAAAACAGAAAACGGCACTACCTATTATCAGGAGTACACCGTCCAGCTGCTCCGTCAGCTGCACCTGTCCAGCCTTTCCGTTGCCACCAAGGACGAGACGCTGCCCTTTGTGACCACCAGCGGCGCAACGGCCCGCTTTGACCGGGATACCACGGATTACTATGTTCGGGTGGACCGGGAGACCACGGCCCTCTATCTCTCCGGTTCTTATCCCAATAGCAGCGCAGACACCGCCTGCTGCGGCGGGTACTATGCCAAGGTCAACGGTGTGCGCTATGATACGCTGGCCGGTGCGGAAGCAGTCCTGAACACAGACCTTTACAATGAGGATATTTCGGTACAGGTCTGCCATGCAGATACCGGCAGCGTCGAACGGACCTATACCGTCCATGTTCAGAAAAGTGACCCCATTCAGCTGACCATCCAAACGACCCCGGCGGATGCCACGGTGTTCCTGACCAACGATCTGAATGGCAAGCGCATCGTGGAGAAAAACGGCACCTACAGCCTGACCCCCGGTGCCAGCTATTCCTATACCACCACCTGCGCCGGTTATATTGGCCAGAAGGTGGAGCATTACACCGCCCCCGACAAGGACGGCACGCTGACCGTTACGCTGGAGAAGGCTCCGGCCAACGACACGCTCATCAATTTCGATTCTGCGTGGCCCCACTTACGCCAAAACAATGAGAATAACGGTGTGGTGGACTACAAAACGCCGGTCTATGCCAAGGATGCCGAGCTGTACTGGGCCACCTCCATTGGCTCCGGCTACGATGTGAACGCCTGCGGCTGCCCCATTCTGGTGGACGGTGCCATCTACACCTACTCCGGCTCCCGCATTTACAAGGTGGATGCCATTTCCGGTGAAATTCTCATTGACAAGCCTATGGACCACAATTCCAGCTTCGCCATCAATCCGCCCACCTATGCCAACGGCATGATCTTCGTGGGCCTGTCCGACGGCACCATTCAGGCATTTGACGCCAACACCCTGAACTCCCTGTGGATCTACCGGGATTCCATCGGCGGCCAGCCCAACAGTTCCATCGTCTATCACGATGGCTACATCTACACCGGTTTTTGGGTGGGCGAGATCAACGAAGCCCATTATGTCTGCCTGAGCGCCACTGACGAGGACCCCACGCAGACGATGGAAGAAAAACTCCCCACCTGGTATTATACCAGCAAGGGCGGATTCTACTGGGCCGGTGCCTATGTGTGCGATGACTTCCTGCTGATCGGCACGGATGACGGTGCTTCCGGCTACACCACCGGCAAGCCCAGCCTGCTGTCCTTTAACCCCAAGACCGGCGAACTGCTGTCCAGCTACAAAATGGACGTGACCGGAGACATCCGCAGTTCCATTACCCATTACAACGGCAAGTATTACTTCACCAGCAAGGGCGGCTACTTCTTCGAGGCCAGTGTGGATGCGAAGGGTAACATCGAATCTGTCCGCACCCTGAAGCTCTACAACTATGCAGACGATCCCGCCAATCCCGCCATGTCCACCTGTACGCCCACCATTTACAATGGACGGGCCTATATCGGTATCTCCGGCACGGCGCAGTTCGGTGCATACAGTGGCCATAACCTTACGGTCATCGACATCCCCAACTGGGAGATCGCCTACACCGTGCGGACCCACGGCTATCCCCAAACCAGCGGCGTTCTGACCACGGCCTATGAGGAAGAAACCGGCTGCGTCTATGTGTATTTCTTCGATAACTTCACCCCCGGCAAGCTCCGGGTGCTGGAGGACAAGCCCGGTCAGACCGAGGTTTCTCTGAAAACCATGGAGACCTATACCGCCAGCGGAAAAAAGGAGACCTATACGACGCCCTACAACATCTTCACTCCCAGCGGCGCACAGGCCCAGTATGCCATTTGCAGCCCCATCATGGACGAGTACGGCACCATCTACTTTAAGAACGACTCCGCCTACCTGATGGCCGTGGGCAGTACCATTGAACGCATCGAGGTCACGAAGCTGCCGGACAAGATGACCTACAATGTAAAAGACACCTTCGACCCCACCGGTATGCAGGTAACGGCCTACTACGCCAACGGCATGACCCGCGATGTGACAAAGTATGTGACCTGGTCGGAAAAGCCGCTGACGGCGGATGATACCGACTTCCAGATCACCTTCCCCTACGCCATGTACCAAAACCGGGAGAACAGCGACACCCTGGAGATGGAATACGGCGTCCACTGCGACAAGCCTATGACCACCCTGACCCTGACCATTGGGGACCAGACCGAGGTCAAATACGGTGATGTAAATGGGGATGGCATCATTGATGTCTCCGACGCCATGCTGATCTGCCAGATCTATTTGGGTAATGTTACCCCGACGGATACGCAGAAAAAAGCTGCGGATGTAAATGCCGACGGCACCATTGATGTCTCCGACGCCATGATGGTCTGCCAGTACTACTTGGGCAACATCACGAAGTTCCCAGCGGAGAAGTAACCTATAATCACTTTTCATGAGGTGTCTTATGTCGATAGAGCAACATCCCTAAGACCCATCATAGAAATCCATATTGGAATGTAGCGCAAACTGCCCGAATGGTGCGGTTTCTGCACTTACGCTTTGAATCGGCTCTGCTATGCCTTTGGCATGGCAGAGCCGATTCTTGTCTTTGCTGCAGGAACTCTGAGGTGGTTCCCCGCTCGGTTTAGAACGGGCGTGTGCACTCACACCTTTCGGCGCAAGGAATTCCTTCCGTCTGTGTCGCTCCATACAGGCCACGGCAAATGCAGAAAATTATCTAATTTTTCTGTATTTTGTCCCATAGCAGCCGAAAACTGTGCGGCAAATAGGTGCCGTGGCCCTCCTCCCTCAATATGAAACCCAAAATTCATATTGAAACGGAGGAAAAGGCTATGGATGGAAACCATCCGAAAAGCAAAGGCACGCATCCACGCCGTGCAAAGGCAAAGGACAATCCCTACACGATTTACACGACTGGCTCCGATACCGGCCATCCGAAGTACATTTTGGAATTTTCAGACGGCCAGAAGCGGCCGCAGCGGCTTGAAATAGATCAGGCGCTCTACGAACTGTTTGACCAATTTGAACTGGAGGACAAGCGCTTTCTGAATGAGGTAGACCGGCATTATGAGCACATTGACCTGACCGAAGCCGAGATTGAGCATCGGGCGGCCTTCCCGAAAGAATCTCTGGAGGAAGAAATCGGCCGGGTGCTCCTCTATGAGGAATTACATAAAGCCATCGCACGGCTGCCGGATACGCAGCGGCGCAGGCTGGTACTCTATTACTTCCAGCAACTGACCTATGAGCAGATCGCAGAAATGGAGGGGTGCCGTTATCAATCGGTGCAGGAGTCCATTCTGTCGGCAATCAAAAAACTGAGAAAATTTTTCAAATAGTCCCCTGTAAAAACGAGCGCCAGTGAGGAAGAAGGTAGAGAGACAGAAACTCTCTGCCTTCTTTCCGCTTATACGGCGAGTTGGTCAAGTGTACCTTGACAATCCCATACCCATTCATCAAGTACATTCCCATAGGCGATGCGATGAGCAAAAGCTACCTTAGCGGCTGCGCCATGACCTGCCGGATGAAACAACCAGACTGCACCTAATGTTGATTTTCTGTCTGCGTTTTGTTTCTGCCGACAGTGAGCGAGAAACAGCAGCTATTATCACACGGCGGCTCCGTGTGTGGCCATGACCGCCTGTGGGGGCGATACTCCTGTCCGGCCATAAAGTCGAGCGTTGAAGCGGTTTCTGCCGTGATCCGTCGTAACAAGTGGGGGCAGCTCGGAGCGATCCTCGGAGGGGTGCAATTCCCGTGGAGCCGACAGCCATCGGCCGCTTGATGATTTCCTATGCAGGTGGGGCGTCGAGGACAAGTGACCTGCAAATAACGATTATGACTGGCCGGGGAAATGTTATGTTTTCTCCCGGCCTTTACTTAGCCGCAGCGAATATGGCATCATTTATGAAAGCGGAGGTGAGCCAGTGTGACCAATGAAGAACTGAACACGGCTTTATATGAAAAGATGTTTGCCGAGCAGGAGACTTACCGGGCGTGGCTGCTTACGCAGGCACCGGAAGAGATTCTGAATCACACCTATGAATACACCGTGCGGGAAGATATTCTGATGTCTCTGGAATACAACAGCCTACCCACTGCACAGGTGCGGGCGTTGCTGAAATCCCCCAGTCCCCTTGCAGATGTGTTTGCAGCATGGGAGGACCGGGAGACAAGCTATATGGAGGAAATCTGGCAGACTGTCACGGACCGGGCCAGGACAGAAGCGCAGAAGTCCCGGAACACACAAATGGAGCGATAAGAACAAAGTCCGGTTGGATTGCCCAATCAGACTTTTTACATAGCCGCTGCAAACGGCAAAGAAGGAGGTTTTACATGAGCCGCACATATTTACGGGGCGAGATCTATTACGCCGACCTTGACCCCGTTGTCGGATCAGAACAAATGGGGACACGTCCCGTGCTGATCCTTCAAAACAATGTTGGGAACCATTTTGCAAGGACGGTCATCGTTGCGCCGATCACCAGCCGCATCCATGCGAAGTCAAAGCTGCCTACGCACAGCTATATCGGCATGATTGGCCGGATGAAATACCCTTCGGTCGTCATGCTGGAGCAGCTGCGGACTTTGGACAAGCGCCGCATCGGTTACTATATCGGCAGACTTTCCGAAGAAAAAATGCAGGATGTGACCAGAGCGCTGTGCGTCAGCCTTGCCATTCGCCAAAATACGTCGAAAGGAATGTGATCCGCAATGGAAAAATTGTTTACCCGGAAGGAAGCTGCCGAACTGCTGGGGATCAGCATCACGACTCTGGATGCGGCAAGGAACAGCGGCCTCATCGCCTATGTGCAGTATGTTCCAAATGGCTGCGTTTTCTTTACCAGCGCCAGCCTTCAGGAATATGTGGCCAAGTGTACGCACAGAGCAAAGCCCGTGGAGAAGAAAACGACCTACCGCAATGTACGAAAGGATAATTCGCACATTTGAAGAATTGCCGCCCATCTGATAAAACAGAAGCAACGCAGCAATGCGTAATACTTGGAGGTGAGATAATGGCAGGAAAAAGACGTAGGATCCCGAAGTACGGCACGGTCGAAATCAAAGGGCACACCTACTATCGGACGACCATAACGGATAGTGAGGGAAAACAGCGCACCCTCTATGCCAAAACATGCGAGGAGCTTTATGACAAGGAACTGGATGCACTGTCACAGTTGGACGATGACCGGCAGCGCAGGAAATCGCCTACGGTGGCAGACTACTGCGAAAAGTGGCTGCTGATGCAGTCCGCCCATGTACGCACAACGACGCTGACAGATTATAAGTCTAAGGTGCGCCGGAACATCATTCCGTATCTCGGAGAGAAGAAAATTGCGGATGTGACCTTGGATGATATTCAGCTTGCCCTTGTGCCGGTCTCCAAAAAATCCGCCTCGGTGTATAAGTCGGTCATCGTGATCTATAAGTGCATTTTCCGTGCAGCAGAGGAAAGCCGGATCATCAAAAAGAATCCCACAGTGTACCTGTCCCCAAAGGGAGGCGGCATACCGCCGGAGGAAAAGCAGCCTTTGACGGACGAGCAGGTACAGCGGCTGTTGGATGCGGTCCGTGGATTGCCACCCTATGTCTTTATCATGCTGGGGCTATACGCCGGTTTGCGGCGGGAAGAAATTCTCGGACTGCAATGGGATTCTGTCTACTTGGACACCGAAGCGCCGTATTTGACCGTGCGCAGAGCATGGCACACGGAGCACAACCGGCCTGTCATCTCAACAGAGCTAAAAACCGATGCCGCAGAGAGAAATATTCCGCTACCGGATCATCTGGCGGCTTGCTTGAGAGAAGCAAAGGGAAATTCGACCTCCGATTTTGTTGTGGCCAATCGGGACGGTGGCCCACTCAGCTATACGCAGTTTAAGCGACTCTGGCAGTATGTTGTGACCCGGACGGCAAAGCCGAGGATCGCCCGCAAGCTGGTGGACGGGAAATATGTGAAGTATATGCTTTACCCGGAGCTGGGAGAAAAGGCCCGGAATAATGGCCATGTGGTGTACAGTCTGGACTTTGATGTAACGCCGCATTTGCTTCGACATACCTATATCACCAACTTGATCCACGCCTCCGTCGATCCTAAGACCGTGCAATATTTGGCGGGACATGAAAACAGCCGGATCACTATGGACATCTACGCCAAGGTAAAATACAATCGACCTGACGATGTGGTAAAGGCTATGACCGGCGCCTTCGCTGAATGGGATGCCTCATAAATCGAGGCGGCAACACCGCATCAAGGAAGGACGATAAAATCCATTATAGATGATGAATGGCGGTCTTGTCAGCCGCATTGAACACCTCTTATTCCGGCTAATTTAATATTCAATGTTAAATCAGCCGGAGTTCTTAGACCGGTAAATGGCTTCATAAATCAAATGCGCTAAGGGCGAGGAAAGATTTCCTCGCCCTGTTTTCATGCCGGTTTGCACCTTTGCATCCACCGATGATTTCTGATAAAACGAATACGCCAATACATAAGGCTAAGAAAGGAAGGTACTTATGGCGAAGAAGAAACAGAACATACCGGCATACGGCACCGCCGAGATCAACGGTGTCACCTATTTCCGTACCAGGATTACTGACGCCGATGGCAAACGGGTTCCCATTTACGCTTCCACCTGTGAGGAGCTATACAAAAAGGAACAGGACGCACGGCAGCAGGTACAGGACATCCTTTTTCGGAAGCAAAACCCTACCGTAGAAGATTATTGTGAAAGATGGCTGCTCATGCGTTCAGCCACGGTAACACAAGATACGCTGCGGAATTATCGCAGGGAGATGTATAAGTATATTGTCGAGCCGCTTGGGAACCTGTATCTTTCCGATGTGACGACCGACGACATCAAGCTGGCGCTTGTTCCTGTGTCCAAAAGAGCAAAGCACACTTTTGATACCGTCAATATGCTTATTAAAAGCGTCTTTTACTCGGCAGAGCGCAGCGAGGTCATCGACTACAATCCTGCTGCTAAGATCAGCGCCAAGGGCGGTGTTCCGGGCAAATCATTGGACGCTTTAACGGATGAGCAGGTAAAGACGCTGGTAGATACAGTCAAGGGCCTTCCCCCGTATGTGTTTGTCATGCTCGGCCTGTACGCAGGTCTACGGCGTGAGGAGAGTCTTGCTCTGCAATGGGACTGTGTGTTCCTGGACACGCCGACCCCATATATTTCTGTCCGACGGGCATGGCGGGGAAGCCACCGGAAAGAGCCGGAGATCTCTACCGTATTAAAAACTCCGGCATCCAGAAGGGATATTCCCATTCCAAAGTGTTTGGTAGAGTGCCTGCGAGAGGCAAAACGATCTTCCAAATCTGCCTTTGTGATTTCAAATCGTAAGGGTGGCCCCCTTTCTGAGGGCGAATTTGTGGGAGTTTGGTACCATGTTAAGAACCACACCGCAGGAGAGAAAATCAGCTACAAGTATGTGAATGGGGAACACATCCGTTATACGACCTGCCCCGTTCTCGGAAGCCATCGGAAAGGCTCCCCGAACCATGTGTATAGTCTGGACTTCCATGTGACCCCGCACCAACTCCGACACACTTACATTACGAACCTTTTATACATGGGCGTAGACCCCAAAACCGTACAATATCTCGCCGGCCATAAAAACAGCAAAACAACGATGGACATTTATGCAAAAATCAAGTATAATAAACCCGAGGAACTTCTTCCTGTTATCAATGCAGCATTACGGCCTGTTGCAATGTCTTGAAAGTACCCGTTTTTAACGATACTTTCTGTTAATGTACGGGCTAAGTCCAGTTGCGACATCCTCAAAAGTGTTGGAATATCAAGAGAAATTGGGATTTTTTCAGCCCAGAAGTACGGCCTCAAAGCCGCTCGTCGCGCTCCGCAGTTCAGCAAGCGCTGAGCTTACGAAGAGACTGCTTCCAAAGCCTTGGAGCGTCAAGGCTGCATAGGACAGGCAGCAAGCCTGCCTCCCATTGGAACAAAAAACGGCGTGACCGCAAGGTCACGCCGTTTTTCTGTGTTCTGCTTTACGCCGCCGGGACGGCCTTGGCCACGCTGTAAGCCTGCAGGATGCTGCCCTCGCCCTCGGCATACTTCACCGTCACCGTGTCGCCCACGTTGAGGATCACGGCCTCCGGAGCCTCGGCGGCGGAGATGGTGTAGTACACCGTGCCGTCGGAGAGCTGGAGGTAGTACCAGGTGTTGCCGTCCATAACGGCGCTGCGGAGGTCGGCGATGACGCCGGTGACCTCCCCCTGATCCGAAGCGGAGGGCTCCGTATCCGCCGGGTCAATGAGGTTATACCGGGCCAGCATCTGGCGATAGTTGCTCTCGCATTCCGCCACGCTGCCGCCGGTGGCCACGATCTGGTACTGGCTGACGTTGACCATGGCGTACATCTTCACCAGACCGGCGGCGTCCTTCAGC